>OHTH01000209.1_pt1 | contig 49394 bp, 38 predicted proteins | sample 1578831 | NCBI WGS metagenome assembly OHTH01 (sample SAMEA3879590, study PRJEB24766) | human gut metagenome | biome: human-associated habitat; feature: feces | place: USA | collected 1985/1987 | reverse complement strand
CAGCTTACGCGATTCCCATGTGTCCACGATCAGCTCGCCCTTAGGCGTGATGCCCATCGCTTTTCCGTCAAACGGCTCCTTCGGATCCAGTACCCTCACTGATTTGTTCCTGTTGACCAACAGCTCATCATACTCCCTGACGAGGGCTGAAAGGTCCTGCGTCTTTAAAAATGTGTCATAATACTGCTCAAAGTATGACATGGTCTCTGCGATTATCTGCGCACGGTGAAATCTTTTGCCACCTGCTTCTATCATGAGTGAGCTCGCCATCTGACTGATTTCCTCCGGAAAGCTCTCATTATGCACGTTGATACCGATACCTACAACAATATGGTTGATATAGTCAAACTGCGCATTCATCTCTGTGAGTATGCCGCACACCTTTTTGCCGTTTATCACAATGTCGTTGGGCCACTTTATCAGGGCTTCCTCGCCGGTAACGCTTGTTATTGCCTTTGCGACAGCAAGCGCTGCCACAAGCGTGAGCATGGATGCATTGTTGGGATTGATATCAGGCTTTATCATAAGTGTCATAAAAATACCTGTGCCGGACGGCGATACCCAGCTGCGGCCGCGGCGCCCCTTGCCTGACTCCTGCTTGTCCGCTACGACTAAGGTGCCGCTCGGATAGCCTTTTTCGGCAAGCTCCTGAGCCTTGGTGTTGGTGGAATCTATTGTATCAAAATACAACACTTCCTTTGCCACCCATTCTGTGTGCATTAGGCTTTTTATCTCCGCCTCTGTCATCAAATCCGGCGCTGCCATGAGCCTGTAGCCCTTATTCTGTTGTGCCTCTATCTCATATCCGGCTTCCTTTAGCTGGTTTATGGCCTTCCACACGGCTGTGCGCGATACTCCGAACCGGTTGCATAGCTCCTGCCCTGAAATATAGCCGTCAGCGCTGCGTAGAAGTCTAAGTATTTCTTCCTTCATACTTTATTCCTTAGCTTTCCGTCAATCTTTTGTTGCGGTCATTGCTTGCCGTACTAGTACATCGAAAAATAAGTTTCTGGCTATATGACGCAGAATGAATTTTCATCTGCAAGGCGGAGGAATGAGGCGTAGCGGTGGCTACGTCGATTGACTACAACGCCGCAGATGGGAAATCAGGCAAGTCATATGGCTGGTTACTTATTATTCGATGTACTAATCAGCAAGTGTTGCACGCATGATAGCCTTGATTGAGTGCATACGGTTCTCTGCCTCATCAAATACCACTGAGCGCTCTGACTCAAATACCTCGTCTGTCACCTCAAGCTCGCTCAGTCCAAACTTCTCATAGACCTGCTTGCCGATAGTGGTCTTTAAATCATGGAATGCAGGCAGACAGTGCATAAAGATTGCGCTATCCTTTGCATTTTCAAATGCTTTTGCATTTACCTGATATGGCTTTAAGTCGTTAATTCGCTCTGCCCATACCTCTTCCGGCTCGCCCATTGATACCCACACATCTGTGTAGATGACATCTGCGTCCTTTGTGCCCTCTGCCACATCCTCTGTGAGTGTGATTGATGCGCCGGTTGTTTCTGCAACGTCCTTACAGTATTTTACAAGCTCATCATTTGGGAAATATTTCTTGTTTGTGCATGCCACGAAGTCCATGCCAAGCTTTGCACATGTGACCATGAGTGAATTGCCCATGTTGTATCTTGCATCGCCCATGTATACAAATTTCACGCCCTTGAGTCTGCCGAGGTGCTCACGGATTGTAAGCATATCTGCTATCATCTGTGTCGGGTGGAACTCATTTGTCAGGCCGTTCCATACCGGTACGCCTGCGTATTTAGCCAGCTCCTCCACGATTTCCTGTCCGTATCCACGGTACTCGATTCCGTCAAACATTCTGCCGAGCACGCGCGCTGTATCGGCGATGCTCTCCTTTTTGCCTATCTGTGAACCGCTCGGGTCAAGGTATGTGACATGCATTCCAAGGTCATGTGCCGCTACCTCAAAAGAGCAGCGAGTTCTGGTACTGGTCTTTTCAAAAATCAGCGCTATATTCTTGCCTGTGAGGTCATCATGTCTGATGCCTTTTTTCTTCTTTTCCTTCAGCTCCTGTGAGAGGTCAATCAGATAAGTAATCTCTTCCGGAGTGTAATCCATAAGTTTTAAAAAGTTTCGTCCCTTTAACTGCATTGCTCTTGCCTCCTGGGTTTTATTTGCATCGTTTATAGATGCAGGTTGCTATAATTTATATCTGTAGGTTGCTATAATGATGTCATTTTACTCTATTTTGTGGTATGTTGCAAGAGGTTTGAAGCATTGACGCTCTGACTGTAAAACTACGCCGTACAAATAATTAAAGAGGCTGCAAACCAACAAGCTTTGTTGATTTGCAGCCTCTTTGTTATTTCTTTATATCGGCTGTATATTATCTGAACTTCATATTTCCGATTGATATTCCTGAGCCGTGGTCATTGAAGGATGTACATCCTCCTGTGTTGTCCACTCCGGACATTGCCTCCTGTGCTGCACTGTAGCATGAAGAAGAAATGCGTCCGCTAAGCTTTCTTGCGAGCTTTCCTGATGATGCCGGTCCAAACTGGCCTTTCTGATAAATAACACCTGAGATGCTGTTTGGATATGAGCTACTCTTTACTCTGTTGATGACTGCCGCTCCTACTGCAAGCTGACATTCATAGCTCTCTCCGCCTGCCTCGCACTCGATGATTGCTGCAAGCAGTGTCAGGTCATCTGCTCCTGCACTTACCGCCTCGCCCTGTGTGGTCTCTGTTTTCTTTGATTCCTTTGCTGCTTTTGCAGCTTCTTTTGCTGCCTTTTCTTCTGCGGCCTTTCTCTCAGCCTCTTTCTGTGCAGCTATCTGAGCCTGTTCCTCTTCAATTGTGATACCCACTCTTGTGTTGAGGGAACGTGTCGCATAATCTGCTGCGATATATCCTGTCTGTGAATCACAGACTACTGCGATCCAGCCATCCTGTGCCTGTGCTGCGCGGTCCACCTGATAGGTCTTGCCCTGGTCAGCTACCTCTAAGGCCTTGCTGTTTGTATCTGCTGCCTCTCTCACACGAAGTCCGTCTGTATTTACTGTAGCAATTTCTCCGCATCTGTCGTAAGCATAGCTTAGTGCGTCAGTTCCGGTCACACAGTAAGAAACATTAACGTATCCGTCTACATTTCCTGACTTGATGTGAGCCCATGTGCCATCGTTTTCTACGATGTCTGCCACACTTCCTTTATATAATTTTCCAACAATATCTGACTGTTCATCGGCCTGTGCTCTTACGTTGAGTGATTCTTCAACGTTTGGCATAAGCTTTGTCTGCCATCCCTGCTGCTCCTGTGTGAGCTGTGGCTGTGCCTCCTGCTGTGCATCCTGTGCTGCTGCCACCATCTCAACATTTTCTTTTTCTACTGTAACAGCATTCTCTGCTGTGAGGCTCTTCTCATAATCAAAAAGAGTCGCTGCTACGCCGGCATAACTATTATAACCAGTATGCTCTAAACCAGTGTTTGCTAGCACCTTATCCTCTGCTTTGACCTCAGAGCGTCCGCTGTTAGTAACCGCGGTAACCGTCAGCATAGCGCACAATCCACAGACCGTAATGCTCTCGATTACTTTTTTGTTTAGCTTCATATAATCCTCCATATGGTGTAGTATATGTTGTTTTTGTTACGTTTATTACACCTATGTTGCATTTGTTACAACTTTGTTACAATCGGTATAATATCACAGTAATAGCATTTTGTCAAATTTCATGGAAAAATCTCCTGAAGCACCGATGAAATCACCCCATTCTGATGTGCCTTATGCTCTATCTCCAGCTTGTCGCTTTCGCTTCTCGACAGCTCGTCTATGTAGTCGCTCACCTGTTTTTCTATTTTATAAATCTCGTTGCTCAAAAGTCTTATCCTGTGTGAGAGTGCGAACAAGGTCACAATGACTGTCAGCATGAAAAGTGCAAGCATTATCGCAAGTATGCCTCCTGCCATGATGTCAATATTGTCCATTGATAATTCCATATTAATGTGTCCTCCCTACTATTCTTTTTCCGATACATCATTCAAAATTTAACTTAACCTATAACGCAGGATGATGTACTATTGATTATTATAACCAATTCACTTGAACTTAACAGTTCCTATCGGTCGCAAGTTTCGACATTTGTTTGGTATTGCAGGGCAAACTTTCACCGGTAACTTGGTATTGACTTTTATTGTGTTGAGTATAATATAAATATGAGACAAACAGGAATGCAAGAAAGGATACATATATATGAAGAAAATAGTTATGACAGGCGGCGGTACTGCAGGTCATGTCACTCCAAATATAGCTCTTATGCCGGCACTTAAGGAGGCCGGATACGATATCGAATACATTGGCTCAGTCAACGGAATGGAGAAGGGGCTGATCGAAGCCCAAAAGATTCCTTACCATGGCATTTCATCAGGAAAGCTGCGCCGATACTTTGACTGGAAGAACTTTACAGACCCGTTCCGCGTGTTAAAGGGCTACGGTCAGGCTGTAAGCCTCATGAAAAAACTCAAGCCTGATGTAGTATTTTCTAAGGGTGGCTTCGTTTCCGTACCTGTCGTGCTTGCCGCAAAGCACTGCCATGTGCCTGCCATCATCCACGAGTCGGATATCACCCCGGGACTTGCCAACAAAATCGCCATAAAGGGTGCCAAAAAGGTCTGCTGCAATTTCCCTGAGACCATGAAATATCTGCCTGCAGACAAGGCTGTGCTCACCGGATCACCTATCAGACGCGAGCTTTTTAGCGGCGTTGCGGAAAATGCCATAAAGCTTTGTAATTTTCCTGACCACAATAAGCCTGTCATCCTCATCATCGGAGGAAGCCTCGGCTCTAAAAAGGTTAATGAAGCTGTCCGTGAGATTCTTCCTGAACTACTAAAGGATTTCTATGTAATTCACCTCTGCGGAAAGGGCAATCTGGACAACAAGCTTGCCGGAATCACAGGCTATGCACAGTTTGAGTACGCCAATGCTGAGCTCACCGACATGTTTGCTCTGGCTGACATGGCTATTTCAAGAGCCGGAGCCAACTCCATCTGCGAGCTGCTTGCTCTGCACAAGCCAAACATACTGATTCCTCTTTCTGCTGCTGCCAGCCGCGGAGACCAGGTATTAAATGCAAAATCCTTCAAAAAGCAGGGCTTTTCATATGTCATCGAGGAGGAGGAGCTCACAAAGGATTCTCTGCTTAGCGCAGTAAAAGAGGTGTACAGCAACAGGGATAAATATAAGGATGCCATGGCAAAAAGCGGTCAGATGGATTCCATCGCCACTATCATTGATTTGATTAACTCTCAGGTGAAGAAATCGTCATAGGGGTCAGAGTCTGTTTAAAGCGTCATTGCATATCATAAAAAAGAAAAAGCCCGGATATGAACTACATTTGCATATCCGGGCTTTTTATTTTTTAATAATGTGTAACTATTAGCAGCTATTACATGCTCATCTCATCGCAGATTTTCTTCATCTCGTCATCAGTGAACTCCTTATGGTTCCACTCTATGACATTCTTGTTGTCATCTGACTCATATCTTGGAATCAGGTGCATATGGAAATGGAATACTGTCTGACCGGCCACCTCGCCATTGTTCTGTACCAGGTTGTAGCCTTCACAGCCAAGCACATCTTTCTCGTGTGTCATAATCTTCTTTGCAAGCTTTGCTGCCTTGGCAAGTGTCTCATCCTCAATCTCAAAAATATTTGCATAATGCTGCTTTGGAAGGATAAGTGCATGTCCCTTTGTAGCAGGACTTGCATCGAGTATTACCTTGAAATCATCATCCTCGTAGATTGAATTGGTTGGGATATCCCCATTTGCCAGTTTACAGAAAATACAGTTGTCATCTTTCATCTTTGTCACCTCATATATATAATTATTTTGTAACTGTTCAGAATCAAAAAGCCCATTAAAACGGAAATATCTGATCAAGCATGCATCTTCCATCATAATAAATATTTATCTTCATGCAGCTTCTCTTACAATTAATTTCTAGTTGATACTATATTTATTATATCTCTTTTTGCGATATAAAACAATTGAAATAACAAATCCGCCTACGAGCCCGCCTCCATGAGCCCAATTGTCCACTCCCTGCGTTGAAACTCCATAGTATATCATCAGTATAACCATAAATACAGCCTGCTGTCTGCTGATGCCCTCATAAAAGCCTCTGTTTGCTATAACTATCCACACAAGTGCTCCCACCAGACCAAATATCGCCCCGGAGGCGCCTGCCGATACCGCAAAGTCATTATTATAAAGCATAACAATGTACGATAATACACTTCCACACATGCCTGACACAAGAAATGTAATCAGAAGCTTCACATGCCCCATAGCCTTCTCGACTATCTGACCGACAGCGCCTAAAACCACCATATTGTTAAGTATATGCATCAATCCAAAATGCATAAACATAGAAGTGAGCAGCCTCCAATACTGGCCATCCTTTATATACTCAGGGTACATGGCTCCGTGGGCAGCCATATACTGTGCATCAAGTGTGCTGCCTGATAAACTCATCAGCACAAAAACTATTATATTTACCACTATTATGCCAATTGTCATATATGGTTTATCATCAAATCTTTTTATATTCTGCAAATCTGTGGGGTCTCCTTAATTTTCCTGTTAAATACTTTTTTCTTATTATAAATTTTAAGGAGCTTATTTGCAACAATTATACAAACCGGTACTTAACATCGGCAAATCTGATGATATCATTTGACTTGAGCTGCTTCTTCTGCTTGTACGCAAGCACCTCATTATTCACAAAGGTTCCATTTGTGGAGTTTAAATCCTCCAGATAAAATTCCTGGTTTTCTCTATTTATAACTGCATGAAAATGACTTATTGTATCCTTGCCTATTACTGCATCGGCCTCATCGCCCTGACCAATACGCGTACAATCTTTGTCTATTATTATATTACTGCGGTTTTCCATGCCCTCATACAAAAGCATGCCCTGTGGGTGCTCCCTGTAATCGCTCAGACATACAGTGGGGTGTATCTGACGCGGTACAGGCTCCGGTGCAGCCTCTGAGCTTGGGTGTATAAGCATGGTGTCATCTACCTTTTCACGATTTTCTTTTCGTTTTTCTTTTTTAAACCATTTTCTGTTTATGTCCGGTTTTTTAGGCTCTTCTATCGCTGACGTCTGCTTCTTTCGCTCTGGCAGCCTGATATCCAGCTGCTCCAGCAGATACACCCGAAGCTTATCGTACAGTGTAGGCTTTATCTGCTCCTTAGGCTCCTCTACTCTGACCTGTGGCTGTGAAATCGGCGCAACCACCTCCTCCACCGGCTTTTCTGCCACCTTTTTCTGTCGCTCCTCGATTATGGCATTTCTAATATCAGCGATACTGTAATTTCCATTTATTGTTTTCTCATATATGCCATATGCTATATGTATCGCTTCAGCATCACTGTGGTCAAGTTTCGTTAGCATATACTCCATTAGATGTTGGAATGTAGTACACATAGTCTTCATATGTGCCGGGTATGCTGTGAAATATATTTCCTCATCCTGATTTACCCCTTTTATGTGTATTAGCTGAGGATCAAGCACCAGAGATTCTGTGCTAACAAGATGATTCTCCAAAAGCTCCATCTTGTTACAGATACTCACCACAAGCTTTTCAAGAAACTCAAGCTTTATATCATTATACTGGCAGCGCATTTCCAAAGACTGAACTCCGGATATATCGTACCAGTACTGCCCTTCATTATTCACATAACACTTCTCCATCTTCAGAAAGCCCGGAATATTGTTTTTCAACAATATCTTTTCATCTAACGGCTTCACCTCGTCACAACGCAGCTTCATAAAGCTGCCTGTCATCTTTCTTTCATATACTATTTCATTAGAATTCATTTACAACCTCTTTCAAAACCTGATAATTATAGAAATCATCCACCAGCCACATATCAGTAGCATACTCATAAGAGCTGTCTGCTTTCATTTCGTTATACAGCACAAGCCCCATCTTCATCGCTATCGCAAGCATAACAATAAATATAGGTATAATAATCGCACCTTCCACTGTATAACTGCCTTTTAGTCCATAAGATAAATCTACATTTAATTTATTTCCAGTCACATAAACACCTCCGTCAGTCCATATCCAAGCAGTAGGAATGGTGTAAATGCAATCTGCTTCTTTCTTCCAGCCCTGCCTGATGCAATTAAAATAACAGAGATTGTTCCCGCTATTGTCAGTCCCATCACCATAGTGCTGCACACTATGTCAGCAGTCACAAACAATCCCATAAGCGTCACAACAACTGCATCTCCATAGCCTATCTGCTCTCCTGTAAGAAATGCAGCTGCCATAAGCACTATACCGGGAATCAGGGCAACAGCCACTGATATAATTGACTGCTTCGCATAAAAAGAGCTTGCAATACCTACAATCCCCATTACTACCAATACAACTACCGGTATCTTTTTGGTTGAAAAGTCAATTATACTGATTATTCCAAGTAAAATGATAAGCTGTATCATGTTCCTTCTCCTTTACATTTACTGCACAGATTTTTGCCATTTACCTCCGATTTGTGCACCTTGTGTACTGTCCGCTTAAGCTTACTACATCCAAGCTTTCCGTGATAGCTCGTGCCATAGTCTGTTATAAATACCGTCGAGGTTTTTGTTTTTTTATCCGCTGCACAGTAGCATGCGTGGTATTTCCTACCATCTTTGTTTCTGCTTGCCCCCACCTGTGACCATTTGATGCTCTTTATGCTCAGATCCAGGTAATTGCATTGCTCGGACAGGTGATAAACACTGCCATAGTCAGTGTAAAATACATATGGGTCCGTTTTTTCGCCGGGATTTTTTCCTGTCCATTTCCTGCTGTTGCTATAATCCTCTATCCATATTCCGTCCACAGTAAAAAAGCTCACCGGAAGCTTAACCTTGTACTTTGCCTTAAGTGCAACATCATCACCATCCATCTTTGACCCAAGCAGTGACACTCCATACCTTCCACCACTCACGTATGTATCAATGTGCTTCGAGTCAGATATTTGGCTCCTGAATAGTACCTCTGCAGTGGCCACTGATACAACTGACGAATCGTTTGCACTGCTCGCTAATGCACTCATCCTGGATGAATAATACAGAGCAGCCTTCACCTGCGACTCCACCTGAACCACCCTGAAGAAAAAAAGTATAAATACAAAAAAGCCTGCTACAAGCGGAAATATTACCGCAGCCTCAAGTGTATATGACGCCTTCAGGCAGGTGCATGAGGGCATCTTTTGAGAACTATCATCGCCTGGGAGTTTGGCCTTTCTATAAAGTTTTTTTATGTGGAACTTTACTTTATTAACAAAAGACACCTTCATACACCTGCCTTTCTTATTTCGTCATCGTCCATAATAGGAATACTTTGCCTTATTTTTAATGGTATACTCGTTATCTGCCCCATCTAAAAGATTCACAAAGCATAAAAATATGCCATGATATTTGTACCTTACATCTGCACTAAGCTCACAGATTGCATTGTCCATCCTAAAACTTTCATGCGCACCAGTCATACGCACTGTAGCCTCCTGCACATCCATCGAGCGATACGCTATATTTTTCATGCTCTTTGTAAAAAGCAGCATACCCAGATATGATTTGTAGCCTATTCCTTCATTTGAGCTTTTTGCCTTCACCTGCCCTGTGAGCATGCTTGTCATGCCATACAGACTCGATGTCCATGACGTATCACTTTTTATCAGTGGAATCTTATCCCCATCCAAAAGTGCCCTTAAATCAAGCACACTTTCACAGAATGCCCAGGCCGCCAGAATTCCCTTTTCCACCCCTTCAATTACCTCCGGTGTCAGAGTAATTCCACCGATAATTGCAGCAAGAGCCATCGCCTGTGCCTGCTTTGATGCGCTTCCTGCCAGGTATGCCATATTGGCAGCCGCACGCAGAGCCAGTATTTCAGCTATAACGATCTTCAGATTATCCTTATCACTCGCTCTGCCTCCTATGATGTACTCCACCTCATAGTTAAGGGCATGATTGGGATTTGTATCAGTGTAACAACTCATATATGTCAGAATATACTGCTGCATAAGTACTTTCGCATACCAGTCATCACTACTTTCGGACCAGCCCCCTGTTCCTTTATGCAGACTTCGCCCGGACACTCTGGCTGATGTATCAATACTGTTTCCTGACACCGTGCTCTCATCAACCACCTGCGATAATATGCCTGATGCCTTTACTTTCTGCACCTTGACCAGCGGATTTTCTATTGCATTACCGCCTTCTGTGCTTTCTGCCTTACTTTCTGACGTCTGCTTTGCTTTCGAAACCGATGAAGAAGCACTGTAAGCTCTTGGCGGTGACGACCTCGCTATGCTTTTGCCTCCGCCTTCATGAGCTGCATTATCCTTTAAGGCTTTTAACGCACTATCTATTTTACTGTCATCATACTCACCCGCAGACTTGTTTTCATTCAATGAGCTATACTGACTGTAAAGATTTTTGACTGTTTCATAACCAATATTTTTCTTCATATATGAGACAACCGCATTTGTATACACATCACCACCATCATCCGTCATAAGCACATATTTCATGGATTCGAGCTCATCCATTGACAACCTTAGCATACTGGTGCCGTTTACAATAGTACCCCCGGCAAAAGCTCCTGAATCGCTTATCTTAAAATTATCAGTCGTAAGCTTCTTCATATACGACTTGACATTTTCGATATCCACATTGCCCATTGCGTCACTTCCGGCGTCATACGCTAACAGATGGTATTCATCCCACAATGGTCTGCAATACTGTGCAAAAACTGACTCTGCTACAGCCTCTGAATTCATGCATGCTATATTGGTAAGTGTCAGATTCCTGCCGGCTTCCAGTACAGTAAACAGAAACTGTGACACCAGCATGAGAAGCATTGTGGCAAATATCGTTATACTGCCTCTCACACTTTACCAGCCTCTCTTGAGATTGTCTGAAAGATATTGTTTACAAGTGTTGTAAGCTGCTTCTTAAAAATCAGCACCAGACCGATTAACACGACAATTATCAGTATCATTTCCACTACTCCTGCGCCATACTCATCTAATAAAAAATTCTTAAATCCTAACATAATTTTTCCTTTCTATATCTTAAAATCAATGATTGCGGGTGCTATTACTATTGCTATGACTATAGCCATCATAATCATCATCGGCATAAGCATTTTGGTGCCGGCCTCTTCACCCAGCTTTAAGGCTAAAAGCCTCCTCTCATCAAAGGCATCCTCCGATTCCTTCTCGAGCATTTCACATACACCCTTACTTCCTTTGTGAATACTCTGTAAAATAATGCGTACAAGCTTCTGATAGCATGGCAGCTTTACTCTTTCAGCAAAACCTGCGTATGCTTTTCTGCCTGTCACGCCATCTGAGATTTCTCTCTCCGTCACAAGCATTTCCTCATAAGCGGGCATAATATTCTTATCATTATTTTTCCGCTCATCAAGATAACGGGCGGTAATCCTATTCCATGCCTGCTCCACAGTCATTCCTGACCCCATCAAAACAGCCATTTTGCTGACTATCTCCGGATATTCGAGCTGCAGTTGTATATTTCTCTCCTTCTGCGCCGTCTTCTTTTTTTCCTTTTTCTCAAGCACCAGAAGAACTATAACAACAACTTCAAGCATGGCTATTTTAGCTGCCATATTGCTTTTTTCCTGCGACCAGCTAAGCTTTACTCCATCTACCTCATCCGGCAGTGTGAGCTTTTTAGTCCCTGTCTTTGACATCTCACTGTCAATATGTCTGTTGATACCCTTTATGAGGCGCTCGCCCGCGTCCAGTTCATCCGGAAATACCACAAATGAGAAATCATACAGCTGTCTGTGTTCGCCACAGGAAAGCTCAACACTTGCGCTAATCAGCTTTCCCTGTTCATCATCAACCTCCTCAAATGCATCCTGGTTCACATCTCCATTAATATCAACCACATCATAGTCACTCAGTGTCCACTCTGCCTCCACAGCTCCCAATGCATATGCATCCTTCATAATCACATGCCCTCTGACCTGTTCCACACTCTGGTTCTCTTCACAAAAGCTGTCGTCTATCTCTTTTTTTGCCTGTGTAAACAGCTCATTCGCCTGTTTATCCGAAGGCTGCTCCTCCCTAACCTTCAGCTGATAGCTGTAATCCTCATCGAATCCATCCGCATTTAGCACCAGGTCATATACTGCATCGCCGTCACCTGTATCATTGCGAGTAAGTGTATTATCAGTTATAGCATTTGACGACATGTCCATGATAAAAGCAAAAACTAAAACTATAACAAATAATGCTGCTATTCTAAGCCTCTTTCCTCCCGTCATATGCCTATTCCTACCTGTAAAAATTTCTTTGCCAGTTTAATTGCCCCTGCATAGGCTAAAAGACAGGTACTCATAAAGATTACCCCGATCAGGTTTCCGTATAGTGCAGACATATAATCTCTTGAAGACAGCTTTAAAAATGCCAAAAGAAATATCGGAATATAGTTCATAGTCTTTTGCTCAAGTCTTTTGGCAGAAACCGCAACCTCTATCTGTCGGTTGGTATCATACTTTGTCCACATCCTGTAAGTGGTAGACTCTATGATATCCACAAATCTGCCGCCGCTTCTCTTTGCAAATGAGAAAATATCAGAAAAATTGACTATATCCTCCAGACCGCTTCTATGAGCAAATTCTGACAGCACCGCCTCAAATGTCTGATTCATCTTTATCTGCCTGTTCATCTCCTGTATCTCAGACAGCATAACCGAATCATTCCCATACATGAGCTCCATCTCTTTTTCAGCCTCCTGCCATGCATTCTCCACAGAGTATCCGGCCAGCATATTCGAGCTCAATACCTTAAGTACATTCATAAACTCTTCATTTAGTTTTTCCTTTTGTCTTCTGACACCCTCCTGCCTGCACAGCTTTGCACAATACGCAAACACCGCCGGAAAAGCAATAACAACAATAGGACTGTCATAAAACAAATATGCGATAATCACTGTGGCAGCCATACTTTTTATGAAAACAATCCCCCAATCCTTTGTGCACATGGAATATCTGCTGTAATCCATATAATCAAACCCTTCATAACTGTTCAGTAACATATATTCCTATACTGACAGCTACAGCCTTTCTTACTTTAAATGCCACATAACAGCCTATACACTAAGCCCTGCTGCCATAAGCTTGTCGGTGTGACAAAGTGTCCCTGCTTTCTTTAAAAAGCCCTGTATCCTCCCACTGTCCAAAACAGCGGTTTCCTCAAAACGATACAGCGTATGCAGCACAATTTCACCATCCATAAATCCATCCACCTCTGATATCTCAAGGACTCTCCTGCTTTTATCCCTCAGCCTGCCAAGCTGGACAATAATATCTATTCCGGATGCTATCTGCTGCCGTATCGCATTGAGTGGGAAATCCTGACCTTGAAGCACCATAGTCTCAATTCTTGAAATGATATCATGTGGTGAATTGGCATGGCCGGTGGACAACGAGCCGTCATGTCCTGTATTCATAGCCTGAAGCATATCAAGCGCCTCTGCACCTCTGCACTCGCCCACTATTATCCTGTCCGGTCTCATACGAAGAGCCGTCCTGATAAGATCTCTTATTGTAATTGGAGTAACCCCATCGGTATTTGCATTTCTGGTCTCAAGCCTTACTATATTTTTAGCTCCCAGAAGCTGCAGCTCCGCTGAGTCTTCAATTGTAATAATTCTCTCATCATCAGGAATATATTGTGACAGAGCATTCAGGAAGGTCGTTTTTCCGGAGCCTGTACCACCGGAAATAAATATATTGTATTTGGCCTGCGTCAGTATCTGTAGAAGCCTTGCCACCTCCGGCGAGAGAGCTTCTATCTCAACAAGCCTCTCCATGCTCATAGGATGCTCCGGAAACTTTCTGATTGATACAGCCGAGCCGCCTATAGATATGGGGTTTAGCACTATATTTACCCTGGAGCCGTCACTAAGCCTGGTATCAACTATCGGTGATGCCTGATTTACAACCCTGTTATGGCGTCCCACAATCTGCTGTATCACATCCTCCAGCTTCTCTTCCGATGAAAAATGACCCTTGAACCTTTGGATTCTTCCGGCTTTTTCATAGAATATATCATTGGGACCGTTTACCATAATTTCAGTCACATCCCTGTCATCCACCAGCTCCTGCAGCACATCAAGCTTACGAAGAGAGTTGAATATGGTGCGCTCAAGCTCCGCCCTATCCTTTATAGTCATTGGTCTGTCGCGTGCCTCTCTTGAAACCACGCTTCCGATTAAATCACATATTTCCTCATCACTCAGCTCTCTGGACAAATCCATTTCAGAAAGTATAATATCTCTTATTCTCTGTCCAAAATCATCCAGCACACGAAATACCCCGAGTCATGTTTCTTATGACATCTCCAAACTCATTCCACTTCCACAGCTCTACAAGCTTATCACATGTAGATACCGGTGTCGTGATGACCGGAGGCTCAATCAGCTTAATCCTCTCAACTACATTGCTTAAGCCTCTTTCAATCAGTTCCTCTGTAAACTCGTACTCTCTCCACTGGCTGATTCCGCCTTTTTTCTGTACCAGGTAGATATCACTGCATCTGCCAAGAATATCAAAAAAGCCCTTAAATCTTGTTCCCATATTGAGAACTATGCAGTCATAGTGCATTTCCTTGCCAAGCATCTGAAGCAGATTGTTGCATATTACCGTATTTATTTCACACAGACACTCTGTATTTTCAATCGGATATACATAATCCAGCTTATGCTTTCTTCCGATACAGCTGTTTATCCTGTTGGTCGAGTATCGTCCGGATTCGGCCATCACCAATAGCTCGTCCAGATTATGCTCCACACTCTGCTCAAGCATCCGCGATAATCCACTATTCTCCTGAAAATCCATAAGCAGTACCTTTTCATTCTCACTCAAAATAGAGGACAAAGTCATCGCAAAAGGCATCTGGTACTGATTATCAGCAAGTGAATACACGCTTATAAGCCTTGTCTGACCTATCAAAGAGCCCTCACTCTTAAGGTCTCTCACCTCACCGCCCACATGCTTTAAAATCTCTTCCACTATGCGGTTTACTTCCTGATATTTTTCCACAAAGTATATACCCTCCTCACTATCAATAGGTGTTTCCTCAACAATCTGTATCAGTGGGATATACTTGTTATTCCACTGGTCAAGCTCACTTGAAAGCATGATATCTATCTCGCCCTCTAAGTGTTCCAGCTGCTCTTTCATGGTATACATATGTATCTCCAGCTGATCCTTATAATGATTCATGAAATAGCATGTCAGTCTGTCGCCATATTCTGAATCCTCAATATAAATTCCTAGTCTGATTTTTTTCATCTATGGTACTTTAACCCTCCTTCCATCACCTCATGCCGTAAAACCAGATATCTGCCATGGCTGTTCCCAAAAGCACGTATACCGCGAAACTAACAGCTTTCCCCTGTCCGCGGTACCGCATAAATCTGCCACACAGTATACCGTTTAAGTATAAAAATCCATCCCTCATACGCACAAAGAGCTCCTTTTTAAGCACCATACTTATGAGACCATATCCCGCTGCCGCCACAAAAGCGGCTGCCATGCACAAGGCGGTAAATCTTAAATTTGTAAATGCACATACTACTGAAAATAACTTGATATCCCCGGCTCCTAAAATGCCTGAAAGATATAAGAAATATAAAATGACAACCGGAAAAACTATATCTGGAAGAAACCAGATGATGCTCGCTACCTTGCCCCCCACTAAGCGAAATAGAAACGCACAACCAAGTCCCGTCAGAATCAGCCGGTTACTGATTCTATAATTTTTGAAATCCCCAATTGCTGCTACTGTAAGCAGTATATACAGCATGAGGTGTGATATTAATTTCACAATCACTGTATTTTCATCACCTCTCCTTTCGTGAGACGAATTATAACAACGCAATCCCGATTTTGTCTATAGCTTTTTTTAAAATAAATACTTTTTGTTAGTTATCCACAAAATGCAGCCAAACCCAACTCATTAGTCCACAGTCAAAACCTTGATTTTACTGATTTTTCACATGTCAAAAGCACTTTTTACAAAATCTGTGAATAGAAGAAACTCTTTTGCTTATACTTGTATTAAGACTTATTTTGTTGGAGGAATTCATGAAATTATTTAAAGAAACGCCTGTAAATGACGGTTACAAGACCTTACAGGATGACATCAAGAAAACAACAGATGAACTTCAAATTGTATACACTAACCTGGAAAATGTGGTTGAGCCCGATTTAATTGACTACTACATCTATCAGGCCAAGGCTGTTTCCATGCGGTATAAATTTCTATTAAACTGTGCCAAGCGGCTTAATGAGGTTTAATGAGGCTTAATGAACTAAAAAAGAGGCCTCTTGCAGTATGAGTACAGTGGATAAAGCTGTCCTGCGAGAGGATACTTAAAGTCAAGTGCCCCCATCAGCTCATCAAGTGCCGCCTGTACATCCGACACTCCCTTTCTCAAGGCTTCCCTGTCCTCTGACACGAGGGCATTTTTCTTCAATTCATTTTTCATTGCTTATTACCTCGACAATAGTGAAAGTACCTTCTCAAAAAAAATCTTTATAGTATAATTTGCAATTAAATGCAAATCGTATTATAATAGGCACATTAAAAGACTAATAGGAGGAAACAATAATGGCTAGAGTTACTAAGGACACTATGATTGGTGATCTTCTTCAGATTGACCAGAACGTGGCACCATTACTTTTAAATATCGGCATGCACTGTCTCGGATGCCCATCATCACAGATGGAGACAATCGAAGAGGCTGCTATGGTTCACGGACTTGACCCGGATGATCTTGTCGTTGAAATCAACACATTCATCGATCACGACCTCGGTTAATTTACGAAAAGACGGCTTGCTTATGCAGGCCGTCTTTTATTTGCAATCAATATTCTGTTAAAGTACTGCCAGCGTCTGGATGGCAGCTTCTTCAATAATCACATTACCATGCTCCTTGAAAAATGCTTCATTGGCAGGCACATAGTTCTTCTGATATGCGTACTCTGAAATAATATTGCACACTTTGTTGAATTCCTTCGGAGTATGCCCGCTCTTGTGGGCCACAAGATAATACTTATTGCTTGAAGCATCCCTGTATAAGTCATTTCTGCCGCCGTAAAAGCCGTCAAGCACATGCGAAATCCTGCGCACATCATCAAATTTATCAAAAACAAACAGCTTGACTACGTCAGCCTCAGCCTGTTCCTCTGTAATATCATCAGTGCCCTGCTCACTGTCAGCTGTCTTCTCATTTTCCTTCTTGATACGCTCAAACAGCTCCAAAATATCAGCAGCTCCCTTTATCACCGGAGGCTGTCCTGCATTTCCTAAGTCCGTAAAGTCGTCATCTGCCTCTGAAAACTTTGAAAATCTGGTGTCAAGCTCATCCGGATATTCAACCTTTGTGATGATAAGCACTATTGACTCTGATGGCAGTGGAATCGCCTCCACCATGAGTGGAATATCATTTGTTTCAAAGCCAAACTCGTAATTGGCCTGCTCTACCATATCTTTAAAAAGGCTTTTCGCCTTCGCTGATCCATATGCCAGTTCGCTTATTTTTATATGTCTGTCCTCAAGATCCTCTCTGGTAAGAGTACAGCGGATCTGATTATCATTTACCTTCTCAATTTTCATATTTTTCACATCCTTTTCCGAAAATATCCGTGTAAATCGTAAAACTATTATAATAAACACCGGTCATATTGTAAAGCGCGAGGCCTATTAAAAAAAAATAAAAAAAGTGTTGCAATTATTTTACAGGTATGTTATAAGTTATCCATGAGATGTGCGCTCGACCCAAAAGGAGCGTATGAAAAATACAAATCATTCTTTGTTTGACAAATATGAGATGATTAAAGATCTCGGAACCGGCAGCTCCGGTAGCGTTACGCTTGTCAGACACATATCTATGGATCAGGAGAGAGCTCTAAAGAAAGTTCCTAAAGCTTCTGCTTTCGCCGAATCCGCATTATCAGAAGCAAGACTACTCAAGTCTCTTGAGCATCCGTCTATACCACGTATATTTGACTTCGAAGATGACGATGCTTTTTATTATATCGTCGAGGAATATATCGATGGCGAGACATTAGATTCATTTTTGCTTCATCAGCAGTTAATTTCCCCAGGTTTATTTTTTAATATTTGTGAACAATTATGCAATATTTTTATCTATCTGCATACACAGATATCTACTCCCATTATTTACAGGGACCTTAAACCGGAGCATATTATAGTATGCCACAATAAGCTTAAGCTTATCGATTTTGGCGTATCGGCATATGTTATCCAGGATGGAAATAACTTCAATCACTATGGGAATATAGAATTCTCTGCCCCCGAATGCTTTACCGAGGATACAATTACACCGGCGGCAGACATTTACAGCTTAGGTCAGCTTCTGCAGTATATACTGACCTTTACCCCAGACAGCTTTTCCCATAAGTTTCAGCATATTATCCAAAAAGCAACAACATCTGATGCATCACTGCGTTACGTGACTGTCGCAGAGCTATATCAGGAAATACAGGAAATTCAAAAATTAACCGGTCAGCCACATCTCATACACAAAATAGCAGTTTTAGGCAGTCACAGAGGCTGCGGCTCCACCCACGTGGCCGTTTCACTCACCTGCGAACTCAATATCCTTGGATATCATGGTATCTACATAGACTCAGCAAAAAGCGTACTTTGCCATGGTAATCACGACGGACTGCAGATTTTTAAGCAGAAAAACGGATATTATTATTACAAAAGCTTTCAGGGCATACCCGACTACAGTGACGGTATACAATTTAATATTCCAAAGGATGCTATACAGATATACGACCTTGGCACTGATGTGTGCAACGAGAAAATATATGACATGGATCTCGTATTATATGTATGTAACGGCAGCTTTTGGCACCTGAATGATATCTACAGGAATCATTCTATTATCAAAAAAATGACAGCTTCCCTGAGTGTTATATGTAATATATGCAGCAGACAGGATGCCTCCGCGATTGCGGCACTACTTAATTGCAGTGTTTATCACTTTCCTTATGACAGCGATATGTTTAAGAGCTCAGTTAAAAAGGAAACGCTGATTCAAAAGCTGTTAGAACTAAAGGGAGGAACATCACTATCAGACACTTTAAAAGGATATTTAAGAAAGTCCATTCTGCACCACAGTTAGTTGGGGTCTGTGGCAGCGTTCACAATGTAGGCACAACACATATAAGCCTTGCTCTTTGTAATTATATGAGCAATAAATGCATGTATAGAACCGCCTATGTTGAGCTGAATGGTACACACGAAATTCTTTCACTGTCAAAGACAGCAGACGAAAAGGTTTTTACTTATAAGAATGTAGATTTCTTTCCTCACGCAATCATGTCCACACTAACTGAGATTTTAAACATGAGATACGAGCGTGTGATTATTGATTTCGGCATACTTAATCCAAACACCTTAAAGGAATTTATGAGGTGTGACGTAAGAATCGCTGTGTGTACAATAAGTAAATGGAACAGGGGCGCTTTTAACAGAATTATCGAGCTATTCAATTCAAACAAAATAACTGATTCAGAAAGCGTAAAAATATTGTTTAATCTCGTGGAAAAGAAAAAGACAATTAACCATAAACATTTTAAGTATCCGGTGGTAGGCTTTCCTTACTTAGAGGACCCGTTCCTCATCAATACCAGCCTGTTTGGCACTCTGGATAAGATATCAGAAAGGAATTAATATCACGATGCAAAATGACATCTTTAACCAGCTGTTTATCAATTTTATGTCCGAAGCCTTTGGAGGGCTTATACTTTTAATGCCACAGAGCGCTTCATGACATAGGGCCATTTGTTACTTATCAGTTTTTACTCATAATCATTATATATAGACGGAGGTATTTTTATAGAAGAATAAACTATATTTATATATTGGAATTTTTACAGATATTTTATCAAATTAAACGAAACTAGAAATCAGCAATTAAATTGGGTGTGGAAAGCTCCGGAAATATCAATTTCTATAAACTATCAATAATTAATGATTAATATCATTTTTTCTCAATTATACAAGAAATCGATGTCAGCATATTTTTGGTCCTTTACCCCGTTTAAATGCAAAAAGACAACCAAAAGACATATTTTAAAAAGAAAAGCTATGTGCGCGGGGGAAGCTTTTGCTCCTTCCGCGCCAAAATGCATAAACAAATTTCTTAATTTATTACAAATTTATTTCATATTATTTGAATATGCTATTTCACAATGGTATAATTAGCTTAAGCAATTTCGACACCAAATAATAGGAAAGGATTTTTACACATGAAAAAGAAATTATTGCCTGCACTTATAGTAACCGGACTTATTATCCTCGTTGTAATAATAATGGGTATAACTGCTCTTATCAATAAATACACCCCTACGAAAAAGACAGAGGATCTTAAAGAGTATTTCAATATCTCTTCTGATGATGAGGCTGCTCTCATTGTAGATAATGAGCTATCCGATTACAAGGCTAAAATAATAGATAAAAAAATATACGTTGATTACAAATTTGTTCACGACTCATTAAATTCCAGATTTTACTGGGATGCAAATGAGAATGTGCTTCTTTACACAACCGCATCTGATATCATCTCAGCGGCGGCTGACAGCAATAGCTACAGTGTCACCAAGCAGACCAATGACTTTGGCTATCCGATCGTGAAAGCCACCTCTGACTCTGCGCTTATCGCTTTAGACTATGTAAAACAGTACTCCAATATAACCTTTAAGTCATATGATGACCCGGCACGCATCGTCATCACAAGCAAATGGGATGAAATAGACAGTGCCACTGTCAGCAAGTCTACCCAGGTCCGCGTGAAGGGCGGCATAAAGAGCCCTATTCTAAAAGAGGTGAAAAAGGATGACAATATTACTATTCTTGATTCCGGTGACAAATGGGATAAGGTTGCCACTGAGGATGGTGTTATTGGATATATAAAGGGCAAGGCTCTGTCCGAGAGCAAAAAAACTAAGCTTACGAATCCTGACTATGAAGAAGAGACCTTTACGCATATCAAGAAGGATAAGGATATCTGTCTTGCCTGGAATCAGGTAACAAGCCAGTCAGCAAACAGTAAAGTGCCCCAGGTAATTTCATCAACCAAGGGCATAAATGTAATGTCACCAACTTGGTTTTATTTAAATGACAACAACGGTAATCTGGCAGATATAGCAAGCAAGGATTATGTCAGCTACTGCCATTCCCAGGGCATCGAGGTATGGGGACTGTTCAGCAACTTTGAAAATACTGATGTAGATGCAGCATATGTGCTCACACATACATCCACGAGAACTACCCTGATCAATCAGATTATGTCGGCTGCATTTAACTATGAGCTTGATGGTGTAAATATTGACTTTGAAAATATCACAGAAGCAGCATATGGAGACTCTTACATCGAGTTTATCAGAGAGCTCGCCATAAAGTGTCACAATAACGGTATATCACTTTCAGTTGATGTCACAGTACCTGCCAGCTTCAACAAGTTCTTCAATCGCTCTGATATGGCAAACTTTGCCGATTATATTGTGATTATGGGATACGATGAACACTATAAGGGCTCTGATGCCGGCTCAGTTTCTTCCATTCCGTGGGTAACTGAGGGTGTTGAATCCACTCTGAAGGAGGTTCCCGCTGACCAGATTATTCTCGGCATGCCTTTTTATACCAGAATATGGGAGCTCACTCCAAAGGAGGACGATGATGCCGTAACCGATACCGAGGATCAGTCAAAGTACACTGTTGCCTCACAGGTATATAGTATGGACGCAGCTGCAGCACAGCTTGCCACAAACAATGCCACTGCTGCTCTTGATGAAGAATCCGGTCAGAACTACGCTGAGTGGTCTGTATCCAACAAGCTGTACAAGGTATGGCTCGAGGACAGTACATCTTTAGAGAAAAGGCTCAAGCTCGTCGACGACAATAAGCTCGCCGGTGCAGCATTCTGGAAGCTTGGCTTTGAGAATTCATCTGTCTGGGATACTGTTATCAAATATCTGGACTGATTGCTTAAGGCTTACTGAAAGAGGCCGTACCTTTACAGCTACAGTCTAACTCTGTACCTTTTATAGGTTATAAATGATATCAGCCAATCATATAATATACAAACACACCCGATGCCTTCTATGTGCATCGGGTTTTTTATAGGTATCTTATATGAAAAAATATATGTACATTATTAAGAAAAACAAATACTGTCTTATTTTAGCTCTCTTTATTCTGTCCTTCTACCTCGGAAGAGGTGTCTGTGCTCTTGCAAAAAATACCGGCAAAAACACTAATTCCACCGTTATTGTAATTGACCCGGGGCATGGAGGTTGTAGATAACGCAAGTGATGAAAACAACGAAAATATAAGAAAAAGAAGAAATTTAAGAGAGAACAGACAAGCAATGTGAAAGCACGCGTTGCCGTATAATTTCTTAATAATCAGACAAAGGCGACTCAGGTATCGCAGTATGAGCTTGTTCTACATAGGGGTAGCAGCTGGAGGATTCTAATATAAAAAGAGAGCAAGCATAACGTTTACTCTCTTCTGTATTTAAGTTATTTTACATATCCGCTAAATGAGTATCCATTTCCTTCAAAAACAATATAAAACTCAGTATCGCTTTTAATATTAGAAAACTCAAAAGAACCAGTTTTACCAGCACTAATTTTTGTAGAGCCATAAGTCTTAGTAAGCCTTTTAGCTGTCACAGTAATTGGATTATCTCCGGTGTTCTCTACATAAACCTTATAACTCGTTTTTCCTGTAAACTTATAATTAGTATACAAGTTTTGATAATGAGAGGAACCAGCAAAATCGTATTGCCCTTTACTCTTGATGTTCCATACCTTACTAGGTCTTGATGTACCTCTTGTTTCAATAGTTTCTTCTGGAGAAACATAAGAAACTCCAACATTTGGTGTAACGGTTACCTCATTACTTCCATCTTTAACTGACTGAGCATGAACAACAGTTGTCGACATCATTGTGAAAATCATAGACACTGCCAATAAAGAAGCGAAAATATTTTTTTTGGATATCTTACACATGAAATTTCTCCTTTCACCTTGTTTTTTTGATTAATTTATAATATCATATTTTTAAAATAAAATCAAGGAGTATTGTTAATGAATATATTTCAGTTAAAAATAATAGCTATGATTGCTATGTTTTTAGACCATATAGCTTATTTCTTTCCTGATTTGCCAATGTCTTTGCCGTTACATTGGATAGGACGAATCGCTGCACCTATTTTTATTTTTGGTGTTGTTAATGGCGTAAAGTATACTAGTTCTAAGCGGATGTATATATTGAGGCTATATTTAGCAAGTATTGTGATGGCTGTTATTCAAATGAGTACACAAATTGAATTAAATTTCTTTAGAACATTATTTATCGTTGCATGCATATGTGAAATCTTAGAAATAAGAAAAAACCAAAAGGCTGTTTCCTGGATAAAAGTACTAAGTTTATATATTGCTTATCAAGTTATTGTATGTATAGTATGTGGTTATCTGAGTTCAATTAGTAATATGTATACGGAAACAATATGCTTCTATTTGATACCAGCTCTTTTGGGAAGTGTGTTTACAACGGAAGGGGGACTTATTTTTGTTGTTTTAGGAATTATAATGTATTTAGCTTATGACAACAAGAAAAGACTTATTCTGTCGTATATGATATTTGTTGTTGTGTATATGTTTTTTATGTCCACTAATATTGTTCCCATTATTTTATGGAAAATCAAGGAATTAATTCCGATAATAGGAACAGGGCTTTCCCATGGTATGGAATATCTATTGTCTATAATAGGTGGAATTTCTCCTATGGATGTAGGAGGGAATATATTTACAATTCAGTATCAGTGGATTATGGTTCTTGCTCTTCCGCTAATACTATCATACAATCATCAACGAGGAAAAAAGTGTAAATATCTCTTTTATATTTTCTATCCCATACATATAATATTGCTTTGGCTGTTATCGAATTTTGTTTTTGTTTAAAACAGTGGAACAAGGAACATATTTATTACATTGAAACATCCAAACCAAAAATGGAGTGATGAATGTGCCTTTAAGCTTTAAGTACAATTCGATATATTCAAATCTGATTTAACAGCATACTATCTACAATTAAATACACTATCCCAGTAGCTCGCACAAAATTCATGTTTTGTGCGGGCTTTTTTGTATCCGAAAATTTTTTCAAATCTTTTCAAATTCCTGCAACAAATCACACCTTTCCGTACCGATATGGTGCAGTTCTGCCCACAAGAATGGGAATAGTTGAGATACTAACAAAGCTTTCCAATACCATCTGTTTGCTTCTGTAACATTGTGAAAAATACGCATATTGGATAAGCCTATGTGCGTATGTTGAGAATAGATAGTTGATTAAGGGAGCTGATACATTGACTAAAAAAAAACCTGCACAATATATTGTAGAACGAGAATTTTTATGTAAATTTTCTGTAGAAGAATTACTTATCCGTATCGTGAAATCTCATATTAAAAACGCATATCAAGAGGGGAAAACCTTTGAAAATCATGGAAAGAAGCCGTACTTTATTGTATGATATTATTATAGGTACGGCAGTTGAATAGGTGGAAAAATGATTTATCAAAAAGGTTCAAGCTTATTTAACGTAGCTATTTATATCAGATTATCACGAGAGGACGGAGATAAGGAAGAAAGCGATAGTGTAGGAAATCAGAGAAAACTTTTAACAGAATATGTGAATAAGCATGATGACTTTATCTTATATGATGTTTATATTGATGACGGTTTTACGGGAACGAATTTCGATAGACCAGACTTTCATAGAATGATTGCTGACATTGAAGATAACAAGGTAAATTGTGTTGTTGTAAAAGACCTTTCCCGTTTTGGACGAGATTACATTGATACGGGGCGATATTTGGAAAGAATATTTCCAGAGCTTAATGTTCGTTTTATTTCTGTAACAGATAATATTGATAGTATGAAGCAGGCATACGATATGTTACTTCCTATTAAAAATATATTTAACGAACAGTATGCCAGAGATATTTCTAATAAAGTTCAAGCGACTGTAAAATCAAAGCAGAAAGCAGGAGAATTTATCGGAGCATTTACAAGCTATGGCTATAAGAAATCTCCTGCAAATAAGAATAAACTTGTGATTGATGAATATGCGTCCGAAGTTGTAAAACGAGTATTTACTATGTATGCACAAGGAATAGGAAAACAAAGCATTGCAAAAATACTAAATGCAGAGGGTATCCTTTGTCCGTCGGAATATAAAAAGCTCAACGGTGAAAATTATAAAAATTGCAACCGTTTGGAGAAAACTTCCTATTGGACGTATTCAACAGTAAATATCATGTTGAAAAATGAAATGTATATCGGCAACATGATACAAGGGAAGAAACATCAGCGTATGAGAAGCAAACAGCGACCAGTTGAGAAAGAAAACTGGATAAGGGTTGAAAATACACATGAACCGATTATAGACCGTCAACTGTGGGATAAGGTACAAAAACTGCTGACAAAGAAGCATAGGGATATTGACTTGGAAACAAATAAAAATATCTTTGCAGGCTTTATAAAGTGTGGCGATTGTGGTCGGGCAATGATGAAAAATTTCTGGCGACGTGCAGACGGAAGCAGGTCTTATTCATTCTATTGTGGAACTTACAAAAGAAGTGGAAAGGACTATTGCACTCCGCATACTCTCCCATTTCAAGTATTGAATGATATTGTGCTGGGCGATTTAAAGCAGATTATCCGCAATGTAGAGAATTTGCAGGAGCTTGTAAAATCACAATCTTTCACAGCAACAAAAATCAGAAAATCAACTGACATAGAACTGACAAAGTTAAAAACAGAACTTGAAAGAGTAAAGAAACTGAAAAAGTCAATTTATGAAGATTACAAAGACGAACTGATTTCTAAAGAAGAATTTCTTTCTTATCGAGAGGACTATCAACAAAAAGAAACGCTTTACTCCAAACAGATTGAAACGCTGGAAGAAAAGAAAAAAGAAAGTGTAACAGAAGATGTTTTTGAAACACCGTGGTTAAGGCGGTTGTTGGAACTGAAAGACATTGAAGAATTAGACAGAGATATTATTGTGGAAATGATAGACCAGATAACAGTTTATGAAAACCGCAAACTTAAAATCTCATACAACTTCGGAAATGAACTGGAACATTTATTTTCAAGCGTTTACTGTGAGGACTTGGAGAAAAAGGCTATCTAATCTCAATACATTTCTAACTCCCCATATATACTGGGGAATACATATCACAATTTGCGTAAACTACAACCAGCACATGGTGGAAGTGATCCCGGTAAGATTTCCACCTCCGGCGTCATGGAAAAGGATGTCAACCTCAGTATTGCAATGGCTCTTAAACAGCTGTTTGAAAACAGAGGCTTTACTGTTGTCATGACCAGAACCACCGACTGCGACCTCGCCCCGGATAATTCCAAGCATCCAAAGACAGATGATCTCACAAAGAGAACTGCCCTGATGTCTAAAAGCAATGTGGCAGTCAGCATCAGTATCCATCAAAACAGCTTTGAGGACAATTCAAGCTGCGGTCCACAGGTATTCTATTATGAAGCCTCTGATGCAGGAAAAGAGCTCGCATCCTCTGTTCTTGGAGCTTTAAACACTTCTCTTTGTGTCGCAAAGCCACGAAGCATTAAGCCCAATAAAGAATACTTTATACTTAAAAAATCCACATCCCCGACCGTAATCGTAGAATGTGGATTCTTGAGTAATCCTGCTGAGACACTTCTTCTTACTGACAAAAACTATCAGGATGACCTGGCACATGCAATATATATCGGTGTTACAGACTATCTTGCGCAATCACCCTCTGGACATTTACAATAAACTGCTCTGCGATGTGATATAGTCTGGTTGTCTGGACACTTTCACTGCCATCAAGCTGCTTTTTAGTCTCATTATCTGACTCAGTATTCGATTTCATATCTGACATCTTAGACTCTTTTGCAGATATATCATGCTCCAGTGCCACATCTATGCGCACACGCTGTTCACCATCACTTATTCCTGCCTCAAACATAGTGATATTATCTTCAAACAGCTTTTTAGTCTGCTCATCGTCTGTGACTATCATAGCAGATACTGAGTTTTCCTTTGCCTCAAAATATGCAGCTACTCTGCCGCATTTTTTATCCTCAAGGAATATGTCAACCATGCCCTTTTTATCCTCGCCTCTTACTATACTAAGCTTCATACCTGTGACCCCGTCTGCAGTCTCTATTGGTACAATATAGTTTTCCTGTCTCGACATATTTGAAGCTATCCTTAGCTGACTGCATAATAGCTTCATCTGTCTGAGGTCTATTGAACCGGTGTGCCTATCCTCTATAATCATCGAATCCATAACATGCTCTGCTGTATCAGCCAGCGTTTCCTGCGCCTGCGCAAGCTCCTTTGGATTTTTGACCGACTCAGAAAACCGTCTGAGAGTCTCATCCAAAAGAGCCCTTGCCGTAGCACTGTCTCCACGCTCCCAGAGATTTCTTACTGCCTCTGACGGATTTTTCATTAGCCGTGACGCAGCCATGAGGTTTACCGCGGTTGTTTTTACATCATATTTCTCTAGAAAAGCATATACGTTCTCAGGCACCGAAACTGCCTGATTGAACTGTCTTAGCTGTTCTGTGGCATATTGCTCTGACAGTGCGTTATCCTCGTCTGCCTCATATACAGCCTGCCTTAACTGCTCCGGAGTCATATCAAGCCAGCTGTCATACTGCATAAACTCCATTTTCTCAGGTGAAAGTGTATCAAGCACATCCCTTAGGCAGTTTGTATGATATGCGCTTTCTATCTGTGAGTCAATTTTAATGCCACTGCTTACACTGTCCACTCCGGCAAAGGTATCGTCCACCTTATAGTCCATTGCACTCTTTCCTCGTACCCGGACCGCTGTAAGCAGATTTTTCATTGTAATATCTGCTCCCTGATTAACAAGTGAGCCTATCACAGCACCATCTGACTGCTCCACCTGTGAAATAAGCCTGTATATGCCTATATATGAGTCTCTTTCTTCCTCTGAGATTTCATTTTTCTTTTCAAGCTTCCAGAGAAACTCGCTGAATTTCTCATCCTTTTCGTCAGGATTTTCTGATTTTATCCGTCTGGCAGTGTCACTTATGTCACTCATGCTCATATCAAGCGGTGATATGCCTCTTTTTATCATCTCAATCGTCACCGCCGGTGTCATATCGCTGAATGCTCTCTGCACCTGCTCATCTACAGACTTTATCTGCTTTATATTGTCCTCTGTGATGTCGGTACTATTGTACGCAAGTATCCGCACAGCCCTGCGATTGCTTTCAGATGTATCTATCTGAAGCTCTTTAAGTATATCATCCACATTCTGAAATGCTTTTGACATACTATCTCCCATATCTGCCCGCGGTGATGTCATAAGAGTCTCATATCCTGAGGCTGCTGCTTCTAATGACTGCTTCATTGCTTTGCCTGCTGTATACAGCTCATACACAGTGTCATCAGCGGATTCCAGGGTCAGTACATACGCCGGCTGCTGCTTCATCTGATTGAAAATATCACAGACATTATTGTACATACGTACCCTATCATCAGATGCCTCTACACTGCTCTCACCAAACAGCGCTCCGTAGTATTTATTTTCCTGCTGCTTAAGCAGCTCCACTACACGTTCAATAGGCTCTGTGTCTATTGAAACTCCTTTTTTTATGAGTGAAAGGTTGGCTTCTGCTGTCATGGAAAGTCTCGCTTCCTCAAGCTTTCTTTGAGCTGTCACAAGCCTTGCTTCCCGGCTGTCTGTAATCTGATTATCCGCAGCTTTATTCGCTGAGGCTTGCGATGCTGCACTATCCTTGCCTCTTGCAGCTATAAGCTTTGACAGATTCTCTATCGTGACAGGTATGTTATCTGACTCTAATGTGACAATGTCATCTGCGGTCGCCTCACCTAATACATCACAGGCTTTCTTTGCCATGTCAAATGTCAGACCATCTTGTGACATAGTGGCATCTGTAGCCTTTTTTCCCATTGCCAGTGCTTCTGTCACTGCCCTTGCATAAAAATCACTGCTCACATTTTCTTCTGCTGCGTTGATGCAGTCTACCTGATTCGCAAGCAGCACATTATCAGGTGTAACGGCTATATCTTCATCTATCAGCCATCTGCACTGATTCAGATTCTCATCACTACTGTCTATATGAGCTTCCTCTAATATCTGTTTAAGCTGTGGCTTAAGCTCCTCAAACAGCTCATCTGATATCTCCGTCATTTTGGTTTTCTGCCTGTAATCTTGTACCTGACTGCTGCTGTACGTAGCCTTGTATACATTGGAAACCGTCGGATTCATGTTATTTCTGACCAGATATGCCTTTGTCTCATTGGATATATTTGTAAGGCTCTTTGCCCGGTCTATGGCATCTGTACCTGCCTTTATATTGTCATCTGTAGCAGGAATATCATATGCTTTCATCTGATTGACAAGCATGGCCGCTTCAGTCTGGCTTCCCGTGATGTCTGTAAGCTGCTCCATGCTCAGATCATCTCCATATATGGATATATCTACACCTGCCTTTGCCAGCACTGCTTTTATCTTATCGGTCTCAGTGACAATGACATCGTAGCCGTCATCCTTTGCAGCTTTGTAATCATCACTCGTGGTGGTGCTTGCAGTGACAATCATATCATTTCGCCTGTTTTCTGAGGTCTGATTCATGTCATTTAGCAGATTTTCTGCCATATCTGTGCCATCGTTGTTCCCGGCTTCGTTTTTAGCCTGTGGTCTTGCATATATCGTATCCGACATATCAACAGAGTTTGACGAACCGACAACAGCCGCCTTTTTTGACATATTGTCACTGCTGTCTGTCTTTATGTAGTCTGACACACGCATACCCGCTGTCATGTCATTTATGGTTTTTGCGTCCGTATTTTTCGTATCTGTGCTTTTATTAATCAAATTCTCTATCTGCATATTTCCTGCTCCGTGCCCTGCATATATACCATCTCTGCAGCCTTTATTTGTGGATATTCATACCTCGTATTTTTTATCCAACTGTTCAGAGCCACCTTGAGAACAAGAAAATCTGCTGCTTACATGCAAGCATGACGCATCAGTTTTTTTGTTCTCAGTGGTTCTGAATAGTTATCTTTTTACTATATATCGACATATAATACGCAAAAATAAAGACCGCGCCTTAAATTGGCGCGGTCCTTTACCCTGCTGTTTACCGGTATATTAGTATTTAAATACAGCAACTCCGTAAGGCGCAAGTGGATAAGCAAATGAAAATGGTCTGCCGTCACACTCTGATTTGACTGCCTTATAGTCCAGCTTCTTATATGACTGTTTTGCTGCCTTGCCTCTGCCCTTTGCAGCCTTCTTTACAGGCGCTTGTACCGTTTTGCCGGTAAACTTAGGATCCTCACTATCTAAAACGAGCTGATATGTCTTGTGCTTTGGCACTCCGACTCTGTAATCAGGTCTCTCTACCGGTGTGAAATTGATGACAAAGAGCATATTATTCTTGCCATCCTTACTCTTTCTGATAAAGCTGAAGATGCTTCTGTCTGCATCGTTTGCATTTATCCATTCAAAGCCTTCCCAGCTTGAATCCAGCTCATACAGACAGCGGTTTCTCCTATAGAGGTGAAGCAGCTCCTTTACCCAGTTCTGGATCTTTTTATGCTCCGGATTCTCAAGCAGATACCAGTCGAGTTCTCTTTCCTCACTCCACTCCTGCTTCTGTGCAAACTCCTGTCCCATGAAAAGAAGCTTCTTTCCACAGTGTCCCATCATAAATGCATATCCTGCCATGAGGTTCTTGAATTTATCCCCTTCTAAGCCCGGCATTTTGTTGAGCATAGAACACTTCAGATGTACCACCTCATCATGTGACAGTACCAGAATATATTTCTCACTCTCATTATAGCTCATCGCAAATGTCATCTTGTTGTGGTTATTTTTACGGAAATATGGATCCAGCTTCATATAATCAAGGAAGTCATGCATCCATCCCATGTTCCACTTGTAGCTGAAGTTCAGTCCGTCTTCCTCTACCTTGCCTGTTACCTTTGGCCATGCGGTAGACTCTTCGGCTATCATTACAGTTCCGTGATTTCTTCCAAGTATGAGTGTATTGATATGCTTGAAAAACTCTACTGCCTCGAGGTTCTTATTTCCTCCAAACTTGTTTGGCACCCACTGTCCGTCGTTCTTTCCATAGTCAAGATAAAGCATTGACGCAACTGCATCCACACGGAGTCCGTCTACGTGGTAATTTTCTATCCACATAAGTGCACTTCCGATAAGGAAGTTCTTTACTTCATTCTTGCCGTAGTCAAATATCTTTGTGCCCCAGTCGGGATGCTCTCCCTTTCTTGGGTCTGCATACTCATATGTGGCTGTTCCGTCGAAATTGGCAAGTCCATGCGCATCCTTTGGGAAATGTGCAGGTACCCAGTCGAGGATTACTCCGATATTATTTTTATGGCACTGATCAACAAAGTATGCAAAATCCTCAGGCTCTCCATACCTCGATGTAGGTGCATAGTAGCCTGTCACCTGATATCCCCATGAGCCATCAAACGGATACTCTGAAATACCCATAAGCTCAATATGTGTATATCCCATAGTTTTCACATAGGATATGAGTGATTTTGCAAGCTCCCTGTATGTATAAAAGCCCTCATCATCCCTGCCCGGATGTCTCATCCATGAGCCCGGATGACACTCATATATAGCCATAGGTGAAGAATATACATCAGCATCTGACTTTGCTGCTCTCTTATCCATCCACTCTTTGTCAGTCCATGTGAAGTGCTCGATATCTGTGATGATTGACGCTGTTCCCGGACGAAGCTCTGCGTAGTTTGCGTATGGATCCGCCTTGTACAGCTTATCCCCCTGTTCAGTGACTATAATAAACTTATACATCTGACCCTTTTGCGCTCCCGGTACAAAAAGCTCATACACTCCCATGGTTTCCGGCTCTACACGCTTCATCTCATGACTGGTCTCATTCCAGTCGTTAAACTCACCAAACACGTATACTTCCCTCGCATGTGGCGCCCAGACGTCAAAGCACACTCCTTTTTTTCCTTTACGCTCAGCTAAGTGAGCACCCATCTTCTTGTAGATATCATAGTGTGTTGCCTGACCAAACAGGTAACAATCCATTGCTGTAAAATTACACATATATATACCCCCCATAAGTATTTATTTTTCCCTGAAATGATCCTCTTTGAGTACAATTCGGTCATCATCTGTATATCGCCTGGCTGTCAGAATACTTATAGCCTTCTTAAGTCCGCTGTGAGCCTCCCTGTCTATGGCCTCGTCAATTATATCCTTGACCTCTGTCAGAGTGGTAGCCTGGTCTATCCTCTCAATATTGCTGATTCTGTTATGCAATGCCAGAATAGCCATCTCATCTATCTTGTACCCAAGCTCTGCAGAGTACGATTTGGCAAACAATACGAGTTCATCATTTGTAAAAATAGGAACCGATATCTTTTCCGTGAACTTGGATGCAAAGCCCTCATCCATTGAGAGAGCCTTCTTTATACCCTTTGATGTATCCTCAAGTATATAGAGTGTTCCTGTAATATCATGCTCCATCAAAAATGATAGCTGGGCAGCTATGCTGCGGTCGATATCACCGGCTCTTTCTATGATGAGACAGCCTCCTGTTATCTTTCTGACTACCTGCTGCACATCCTTTTTATTGAGTGCGGCAGCATCAATCTTGCCCATCTTTCCTGTAAGCTGTTCACCATCTTTTTGTAATACCTTTATAAAGCTTGTAGCAAGCATTGTCTTTCCGCAACCCTGCTCTCCCTGTATAATCAGGTTGCCTGTGGATGCGTTTTCTTTCCTGTTGAAATGATCAAGCACTGCATTATATGCCTTGCAGATCTGATCCTCCATACCCTTTACCGGTATGAAATATGAAAATATAGCTTTCTGTTCGCTTGTAAGCTCTTTTATATGTTTTGTTTCTTTCAATTTCGAGTCATCTTCTTCGCTCTCTAAATCCTCCGGCAATGAAATATCCGGCATTTTTCTTGTCTTAGCCATATCCAGTTTCTTCTCCAGTCCCGGATTCTTTGCTGTCATCTTGGCTATTTCCTGCTCGATAAATGATGTCACATGATCAAAATCTCTCTTCTCAGAAACGTTTTCTTTCTCCTGTGAAGTCTCATCATCTGATGTATCATCATCGACATTTAACATATCATCTGTTATTTCAGGCATCATGGTAGTCGGCTGCATGAGTATCTCGTCTTTCTCAGACTCCTCTGCCATAATTATATCCTCCGGCTCTCCAACCGGTTCCTTTGCTTCATCTGCAGCCTCTTCCGGTACTTCCCGTGACTCCTGCACTTCTTCTATAGCCTCTTCCGGTGCTTCCTGCGGCTCCTGTACTTCATCCACAGTCTCCTCTGCATAAAGCTCCTGCATATCCGGTTTCTGCTCTTCTTCAGGCTCCTTCACGGCAGCTTTCTGCTCTATAATATCAACCGGGACCTTCAAATACTCCTCCTCAAGAAGTTCCTTCGGAGTGACACCTGCATCCAGCTTTGGAATGACATCATTTAGTCTCTCCATGATGTCTCCTGCCTCCTGAAGTGCTCTTGCCTTAGCTGACTCAAGTTTCTGCTGCTCAGCCTCTTTAAGTGCAATTTCAGCCGCATGTCTGGTCTTTTCCCATTCTTCAAGCACATCCTGTATAGACATCTGTCCTGTAATCTGATGCTCAAGCTGAGTCTTTTCACTCATGACCATAGACATCTGTCCGTCAGCGTCTTCACCCAAAAGCTCCTTGAAATTCAACTTAAGTGAACCATCTATCTCTTCATCTGTAGCGATATGCTCTGTCTCTTCCGGCTGCTGTACATACTCTTCCTGCTCCTTTTCGAGCTTGAGATAAGGAATATCCTCAACTATCTTTTTGATGGTATCCATCGTATCAGCAACTTCATTCTTGCCCTTGGCCTCCATGATCTGCTGCATACCCTTGGCAATCTCCTGCTGTAAATTTACAGTATTGAACTTCTCCTGATTTACAGTAATCTGCGGAATAGTTACGTCATCATGCACTATCTCTCCGCCCTTTACCATCTCCATGGCACCTATCTCAGTGACCTCAGCCTCATCATTTATCTTAGCCGGCTTTTCCTTCTCTGCCTTGAATCGTCTGTACTTTTCCTCCTGAGCCTTGGTAAGTGGCTGATAAAGCATCTTAAGCTCCAGCGCACGCTCCACATATGGTCCGTCTCCGAACCACAGAATGAGCTCATCGCAGGCATCTATACACTTATCGGCTTTTCCGGCCTTGTGGTATAGATATGCAAGCTCATATGCCCACTCCTCAGTGTATTCTTCATCCTTGTATTCTTCAAGAATAGTGATAAGCTCATCAAATGAAGCTCCCTGCCCTTTTTTGATGGCATATCTTAATACATACTTCATATCATCATGAGGCGCTATCTCAACAAACTCATCATAATACTCTGTAGCAGCATCATAATCCCCCATCTTGATGGCGACCTCAGCCAGTCTGTATATAATCATCCTGCCGATTGGTGAACGGTCATAGGCCATTAAAAGTATGTCCCTTGCATCCTGGTATCTTTCGGCCTTCTCGTAGATTTCGCCGATTTTAACGAGTGTATTTACATTTTTAATTTTGTTCCAATTTATGCTATCCGCAATCTCTGCTGCGCTCATATAGCCCTCCTCGGCGCTTAGGGCTTTTATCTGATCCAGCTTGAGATTGTATTCGTATTTATCCACTTATTTCACCTACTCGTATTTAAGCTTATTATTTTTTGTATCTACGCCTGTTGTCTTTGTATAATCCCTTGTGTCCTCAGGAAGCTTCTTTTTCCTGAGAGCATAATTAACAACTCTTTTCACAATATAGTATATCACAGCAAAGGTTGGAACACCAAGTAACATTCCAAGAAAACCAAACATTCCTCCGCCGATTAGTATGGCAAACATAACCCAGAAGGTCGAAAGACCGGTAGATGAGCCAAGTATCTTAGGCCCTATTATATTGCCATCCACCTGCTGCAGCACGACAATAAATATCAGAAGATAAAGAGCATGCCACGGACTCTGAATTACTACTATGAGTAACGATGGAATTGCACCGATAAACGGTCCGAATACCGGAATCACATTTGTGACGCCGATAATCACTGCAACGAGCACCGATGATGGAATCCTTAAAATCAGACATCCGAAATATGCAATCACACCTATAATCAGTGAATCTATAATCTTACCGCTTATGAAGCCTCCAAAAATCTCATTTGTCTTTCTGATCGTCTCAATGATGATATTGCCTGTCTTTGGCTTGCAGACAGCATATATTATCTTTTTGCTCTGTCCTGCGAGAGTCTCCTGAATACTCATCACATAGACCATCACGATTATTCCGATAATAAAATTAAATAAGCCTCTGACTACCGAAATCACACCGGTTGTAATCTGTGCAACATACTTCTGTGCCTCAGGAATCAGCTTTTCTGTGGCATAATCCTCAATGTAGTCGGTTGCATTCTGTAAACCTGTGCTCGCGAGCTCAGCAATTTTGCTGTCCCCGAAATTGCCGTTCTTTATCATGTTGATGAATGCCGCAACATCATTTGGCAGTGTCTTCATAAGTCCTGATATACTTGCTATGACAGAAGGCACAATAGCCGCAATGAGGAGCGAAATAATCGCTACCAGAATAATAACCGAGCCTGTGATTGCAAGAGCTCTTGAAACCTTTCGCAGCTTGCTTTCGCTTTTCATCTTTTTGGAAAGAAGCTTTTTAAAGCATCTTTCCAGCCACAGCATGACAGGATTCATCAGGTATGCAAGCACAAGTCCCATTATAATAGGCATTGCTGCCGCAAGCAGCTTGCTCCATATGCCTGCAAAGCCCTCAAATCTGTACAGTGCAAAGAAAAACAGTATACTGACTGCAAACGTGACAAATACCATGACACCTATTCTGATCAGATGTGGCCATTCCTCACGCCCCGGGTGCGAATTCTGCTTCGCACCCTTATCTGCATTTATCTCAATGTTTGATTTTTTACCAGCTTTTCCGGTTTCTTCCATCGGATTAAACTCTCCTTATTTACGGTTATAGTTGATGAGACATCCCTTTAATATTATCTCTCTTTCATCATCTGTGAGCTCACCCATCTTCAGTGTAAATGGCTTTAATTCACCATCCTTGACAACATATGCCTCAAACTCCGTCTTTGCATCCTCGATTTCCTTCTTGATTCCCGGAAGGAAGATATAGTCGAGGTTATGGAACGGAAGCTCTCCCTCATCGATGATGAATGGAAGCATTCCCCAGTTGATAAGGTTTGAACGGTATCTCTTTGTGGCATACTCGTTTGCGATATTTGCCCAGCCTCCGAGTACCTTCTGGCAGCTGGCAGCCTGCTCTCTTGCTGAGCCGTCACCCGGCTTAACAGCAAAAATTGTGCTTCCGAAGCCCATATTCTCATGGCTTGCCTCAGGGAATTTTTTCTTTACTACTCCCATGATTTCAGCAACCTCAGGAACAGCCTTTCCTGCGCACTCACCACTCTCTATAGCCTTCTGGGCCTTCTGGATTTCCTTTGCTCTGCCTACATACTCAGGATCCTTTCTTGAAAGTGCGAACTCTGCAAGTCCAAGAGGGTTTGAACGATATGATGATGTCTCTCCTGAAGGAATGAGCTCATCTGTTGTAGTAACAGGATCATGAATCTCTGAAACCACCTTAAGGAGCATATTCTCCGGAAGCGCACTCATTGCCGGCCAGTCCTTGATGTTTGGTCCGAACTGGATTTCAACTGAAGGATCTGCCACTCCATGGCTGTCAAATACACGGTTCTCATATATAGTCTTGTCAAAGAAATATTTTGGCTTTGTAAAGTTGACATCAATATCCGCTGCTGATGTAAGGAAGCCCTTGTTTGCTGCTGTTGCAGCGATTGAACGTGCATCCATGAGTGCCACTGAGCTGATCTGTCCGTTCTGTACCTTAGAACCCTCTCTGTTAGGGAAGTTTCTTGTTGAATGACGTATAGAGAATGCGTTGTTGGCAGGTGTATCTCCTGCACCAAAGCAAGGTCCGCAGAAAGCAGTCTTTACGATTGCACCTGTCTCAAGAAGCTTTGCTACAGCTCCGTTTTTCACAAGCTCCATGTATATTGGAGTAGATGCCGGGTAAACACTCAGTGTAAACTCGTCTGCTCCGATTGAATGTCCGTTTAATATGTCAGCCGCATCGCATATATTCTCAAATCCACCGCCTGCACAGCCTGCGATGATTCCCTGGTCTACATACATTTTTCCGTCTCTTACCTTACTCTTTAAATCAAGCTTCACCTTGCCGTCAAAGCTTACCTCAGCTCTCTTCTCACAGTCATCGAGAATATCCATGAGGTTTGCATTGAGCTCATCGATAGTATAGGTATTGCTTGGGTGGAATGGCATAGCTATCATTGGGCGGATCTGGCTTAAATCAATCTCAATAAATCTGTCGTAGTAAGCCACCTCACCCGGATTAAGCTCCTTGTGGTCCTCAGCCCTACCGTGAATCTCAAAGAATTCCTTAACCTGATCATCTGTTCTCCAGATAGAAGAAAGACATGTAGTCTCTGTTGTCATAACATCGACACCTATACGGAAGTCAACGCTCAGATTAGACACACCCGGTCCTACAAACTCCATAACTTTGTTCTTTACGAAGCCGTTTCCGAATACATCTCCGATAATTGCAAGTGCGACATCCTGTGGTCCAACGCCCTTGATTGGCTCTCCTGTCAGGTAAATACCTACAACCTCAGGCATATCAATATCATATGTCTGTTCGAGAAGCTGCTTAACAAGCTCAGGTCCACCCTCGCCGACTGCCATAGTACCAAGTGCACCATAGCGTGTATGTGAATCAGAACCAAGTATCATTTTTCCGCCGCCGGCAAGCATCTCTCGTGCAAACTGATGGATAACTGCCTGATGAGGTGGTACATAGATTCCGCCGTACTTCTTTGCACATGTGAGACCAAACATGTGGTCATCCTCATTGATTGTTCCACCAACTGCACAAAGGCTGTTGTGACAGTTTGTAAGTACATACGGGATAGGGAATTTCTCAAGTCCTGAAGCTCGTGCTGTCTGGATGATACCTACAAATGTGATATCATGCGATGTAAGCTTATCAAACTTAATCTGAAGCTTGTCCATATTGCCGGATGTATTGTGCTCCTTTAAAATACCGTAAGCAATTGTCTCCTGCTTAGCTGTCTGTTTATCGATGTCCATGCCGGTCTTGCTTTTGACAGCTGCCTGAGCTTCCGGTCCATCAATTATTACTTCCTTACCGTTTAAAAGGTAAGCACCGTTTTCATATAATTTCACTTATTCTACCTCCGTATGTGTATTTCAAAATTCTTTTATTTACTATTATATAATATTATAGGTAATTGTGGCAATAAATAAATCACCATCTACCTTAATTTCGAATTTTCCTCCCATCAAATGGGTCAGATTCTTTGCAATCGAAAGTCCAAGTCCACTTCCTTCAGTGGTTCTCGACCTCTCTCCCCTCACAAAACGCTCTGTCAGGTCTACATTTCCGTTGCTTACTATGTCAAGCTCGTTCTTAGACACATTCTTTATTGTAAAAACTGCCTTTTTATCTGCCTTTTCAAGCTCTACATACACTCTGGTATTTTCCAGTGCATATTTTGCGGCATTAGTATACAGATTTTCAATAGAGCGGTAAAGCTGGCGCCCATCCGCATAGATAAATATCTGTTCTGATGGAATTTTTGTAACTATTGTCAGATTTCTCGACTCAAAGCGCTCATTGAATTCACCTCCGGTCTGGTATAAAAGCTCAACCAGATCAAGCTTTTGCATATTGAGCTTTAAATTTCCCGAGGTAATCTTTGATGTCTCTACCAAATCCTCTGTAAGCTGCTTTAAGCGCTGTGACTTTTCCTCCAGCACATGTATATAGTATTTGGCATTTTCATTTTCCAGATTTTCCCTCTTAAGCAGGTCAACATAGTTGACTATTGAAGTCAGAGGTGTCTTTATATCGTGTGATACGTTTGTTATTAAGTCTGCCTTTAATTTTTCATTCTTAAGGCTCTCATTCACCGAGCTCATAAGACCCTGGCGTATATGGTTTACAGCCTCCGCCACCTTTTTCTGCTGCCCATGAAACTCATTGACATTGAGTGTAGTGTCAAGCGCTCCTTCTGAGATAGCTTCAAGAGCCTCCTGTATGCGCATTATCTCTTTATTTTTTTGTGTGTGGATATCCTTTTTCTCAATAACCCTCTTTATAATCTCATATCCCTTGTATATCAGGCTGTATGTGTAAAGTATATTGCCTTTTATCTTCCTTACAATGCTCTGGTATAAAATAATAAAAGCCAGATCAAACAAAAAAGTAAATGTGCCGGCCGTCATAATGAGTGATGCATAGTCAAAATGCTGGTTTTTTACGCCTGAAATCACTTTTCCCATAAATACCATGAGCAGTGTAAATATCACTAGCATCACATCAGAGTATACCTTGTCAATCGGTAAATAGTATATTGTGTAATCATCCTCTGATTTTCTGCCTGCCACGTTTGCCATATATGCCAGGCTCACAAAGCTGCCTACCAGGCCCGCAAGCGATATTAGTGTATATATATCAATATTTTCATGCGCATCGTGCCTGAATGCATAGCCTGTGGCAAACACTCCTGTCACCATAAGTATCATGCATAGCTGATGTAAAACTATGACCGCTGCTTTTTTTCCTATCGTATACTGCTTCATTTGTTGTCCTCTATCTTATAGCCTACTCCCCAGACCACCTTCAGATAGCGTGGCTCCTTAGGATTTATCTCTATTTTTTCCCTGATATGTCTGATGTGCACGGCAACTGTATTATCGGCGCCTATCGCCTCCTCGTTCCATATACTCTCATATATTTCGTTTATTGAGTAGACCTTTCCCTTGTTTTTAAGGAGTAAAAGCAGAATATTGTATTCAATCGGTGTGAGCTTTACCTCCTCACCATCCACAGTCACCTTTTTTAAATCATCATTTACCAAAAGGCCTCCGGCTTCATAAACCTTGTCTCCGGCTACATCATTGCTCGACAGAGTGGTGTATCTGCGAAGCTGTGACTTTACTCTTGCCACAAGCTCAAGCGGATTAAAAGGCTTTGTAACATAATCATCAGCTCCCACATTGAGGCCTAAAATCTTGTCAGCATCCTCTGTCTTTGCCGAGAGAATGATTATCGGCACCCTGCTTTCCTTTCGTATCTGCAGAGTAGCTCTTATTCCGTCGAGCTTTGGCATCATGACATCTATTATCATGAGGTCTATTTTTTTATTCTTCATAATTTCAACCGCCTGTATGCCATCGTAAGCCTTCTCCACGTCGTAGCCCTCCTGCATCAGGTAAATCTCAATTGCCTCAACTATTTCCTTGTCGTCATCACAAACTAATATTGTCATGTTATCCTCCTTCTATGAATTTTGATTAGAAACCTTCTCCTGCCGTTAGTCAGCTATATTTTATCAGATTATCCACTTTGTTTTTCTTAAAATCTGCTTAATATTACTCACTTTTAAATATAAGCCAAAAAGCAGCCGTTCTGTTTTGAACTGCTGCTTTATATTACATAGGTGTGTTTCATTTCCCTTTATTTCCGGTGATGCTCTGCCACATTCTGTGGATACCGTCTGTGAGCTCCTTCCCTTCCTTTGTGTTGATAACAGGTGGATTGCCGGCTTTTCTGCTTATTGCCTTATAATCCTCATCAACAGACGATTTTGAGCCGGCATCCTTGGCTTCATCCTTATCATTGCCATGATTTGATCCGGCATCAGGTGTATCGTCGGCAAGCTTCACTTCACCCACTACACCATCTCCCAGGTCCTCGCCCTCAGCAAGTCCCAGTTTTCTGATATAATCCATATTTACCTTGATTTCAGTCTGTCTGTTTGCATAGATAGACTTCTCTTCCTTGTCAATAGTACGCTCCTCTACTGGCTTACCTGCATTTTTCTGACGTTCTATCTCCTTATTTCTGTCATCGATAATCTTAAGATACTTCTCCGTATCGGACAAATCCTGAAGCTGTCCCTTGAGCTCATACTGGTTAGTTTTAACTATCTTCTCCTGCTCTGCAATCTTATCCTTCATATTCTTGCACAGCTTTTCAAGTGACTCGTTGGTATCATTGATGATATCACGCACTCTTGAAAGCGCCTCATCCGTATAGATAACCGATGCTGCATACACATCCTCAGCCTTTCTGCTTGCATCCCAGACTATCTGATCCCCCTTCTTTCTGAACTCTCTCTCTGCGTGATTGCGACTCTGCTCAGTAAGCTCATACTCATCCTGCATTGCATATATACACTTATTCAGCTCAGCAAGTAAATCTATCATTTGCTGCTTGTTTATGATCACCCTGCTCGGCTCCGGCTTATACGGCTCCGCCTTTGAGAGCATGATATGAATTTCTCTTAGTACCTTTTCTGTTTTATCGTTCGCATTCATTTTCTATTTCCTCGGATTTAAATTAACATTATAACTATTCAGGGTGTTTCTGAATACTCACCACTTACCCATATTTTATATGAAAATCCGCTTCTCGTAAATAGCCAAATGAATAATAATGATATGAGGGTCAAAAGGTATTCTGCCCCTCGTTTATAATTAAATCAAACCCGCTGCCGCATTTCTCAGTTCATCTGCCGCATGCTTTATCTCGGCAGCCTGCTCTTCGCTCACATTTCCGGGCTTTGTCCTTGAAATAAGCTTCTTCACATATGAAAGTGACGATTTCACACTCTTTTTCTGTGCGCTGTCCATAGCCTTTCTTTTTTCTTTGTCAGCCATGACATTTTCCACCTGTCGCACAAGCGTATCAGCCTCACTTCTTGCATCAATATAAGCCTTTCTCTGTCCATCTGTTGCCTCATACTCCTGTGCCTCGCGGATTGCCTGCTCAATCTCAGAATCAGACAAATTCGAGCTTGCGGTAATCGTAATCTCCTGATGCTTTCCTGTGCCCAGGTCCTTTGCAGAAACCTGCACAATGCCGTTTGCATCTATATCAAACGTCACCTCTATCTGCGGCACACCTGCCGGAGCCGGCTTGATGCCCTTTAGCCTGAAGTTTCCAATCAGCTTATTGTCCCTTGCAAACTGCCTCTCACCCTGCAGTACCTTTATATCCACAGAGGTCTGGAAGCTTCCTGCAGTTGTAAAAATCTGGCTGTATCTCGTAGGAATAGTCGTATTTCTGTCAATAATTTTGGTTGAGACACCACCGACCGTCTCAATTCCGAGTGAAAGCGGTGTGACATCCATCAGTATAATCTCTGCCGCACTGCTGCCTGCGACAATTGCTCCACCGAGCTTGCCGCCCTGTACTGCTGCACCGAGTGCCACGCACTCGTCAGGATTTAGGTTGTGTGAAGGCTCTTTTCCTGTAATTCTTCTGACCTCCTCAACAACAGCCGGCACACGGGTCGAGCCTCCTACCAACAGCACCATTCCAAGCTCTGCTGCACAAATCCCCGCATCTGAAAGTGCCTGATTTACCGGAATGGCCGTTCTCTCCACCAGATCCTTTGTTATCTCATTAAACTCAGCCCTTGTGAGATTCATCTCCATGTGGACCGGCTGTCCCTTTACAGTGGTGATAAACGGCAGGTTGATAGTGGTTGAGGATGAGGATGAAAGCACCTTTTTTGCCTTCTCAGCCTCCTCCCTGACACGCTGCATAGCAGTATTATCCTTTCTCAGATCCACATTCTGCTGTCTGTAAAACTCTGTGACAAGATAATTCGTGATTCTCTCATCAAAATCATCTCCACCCAGATGATTATCACCGGCTGTGGCAAGCACCTCTATCAGATTGTCCCCTATTTCGATAACAGACACATCGAAGGTTCCTCCTCCGAGGTCGTAGACAAGAATTTTCTGCTGCTGTCCGTGGTCCAGTCCGTATGCGAGTGCCGCAGAGGTTGGCTCATTTATGATTCTAAGCACATTAAGCCCAGCAATCCTTCCTGCATCCTTAGTTGCCTGCCTTTGCGCATCCGAAAAATATGCAGGAACTGTGATTACGGCGTCTGTCACTGCCTCACCAATATAGTCCTCTGCATCCTTTTTCAGCTTTCTGAGAATCATAGAAGAAATCTCAGGAGCTGAATACAGCTTTCCGTCCACTTTTGCCCTGAAATCGCTTCCCATCTGTCTCTTTATTGAGAAAAATGTTCTGTCCACATTGACTGCTGCCTGCCTCTTTGCAGCCTCGCCAACCAGTCGCTCTCCATTCTTTGTAAAAGCCACTACAGACGGAGTTGTTCTCTGACCCTCGCTGTTAGTTATGACTACCGGCTGATTGTTCTCCAATACTGCCACACAGCTGTTTGTTGTTCCTAAATCTATACCTATAACCTTGCCCATTTTATGCCTCACTGTTTTTTTATTTAAGTCTCATAAATAATTGATTTTTTTGACTTACTATTTCATCCTAATACTACTTTAAGCTTGGAAAATTCACTCGTCAAGGCATGAGGCTGTTATTTCAGAGAATGTTTATACTTTTAATTTTTAATACACAACATAACAACAAAGGCACCACCGAAGCAGTGCCTTTGTTGATTAGTTTATAGGTTGGATTAAAAAATGATAATTGAGGATTGCTTATTCACTTACTTTCTTTTTGAGTAATCCGAGTAATCCACATGCAATGAAAGATCCGATTACTAATGCAACAAGATACATTAACGGATTTCCGATTGTAGGAACTACAAAGATTCCTCCGTGAGGTGCCATGAGTGTACATCCAAATGCCATTGAAAGTCCACCTGCCACTGCTGAACCAACTGCACATGCCGGAAGGACATGAAGCGGATCAGATGCTGCGAATGGGATTGCACCCTCTGTGATAAATGATAATCCCATGATAAAGTTCGTAGGTCCTGCCTTTCTCTCCTCTGCTGTGAACTTGTTCTTGAAGAAGATTGTTGCAAGAGCGATTGCGAGTGGTGGAACCATACCACCAATCATAACTGCTGCCATGATATTGTAGTTTCCGGCAGCGATTGAAGCTGTACCAAATACATAAGCGGCTTTGTTTACAGGGCCACCCATATCTATTGCCATCATTCCTCCGAGAAGTACTCCGAGAACTACTGCGCTTGCACCGTTAAGTCCATTAAGACCGTTGTTGATAGCTGTATTTAAAGCTCCGATTGGAGGCTCAACTACAAACTGCATTATAACGCCTATGAGGAATATACCAAGCAGCGGATAAAGAAGAACCGGCTTCACACCATCAAGACTCTCAGGAAGCTTAGAGAATATCTTCTTTAAGAGATTTACAATATATCCTGCAACGAAACCTGCAACCAGTGCTCCAAGGAAGCCTGATGTACCGTTTGCTGCGATTGAACCGCCTACGAAACCAACTGCAAGACCCGGACGGTCAGCAATACTCATAGCGATAAAGCCTGCAAGGATAGGAAGCATAAATCCAAATGCTGTTCCACCGATTCCCTTAAACAATGCTGCGCCCTGTGTAATAGTACCGAAATTTGCTCTCTGGTCAGCCGGCAGTGAATTAAGGTCAACACTGAATCCATCGATAAGGAACGCGATTGCGATAAGGATACCACCACCAACTACGAACGGAAGCATATGTGAAACACCGTTCATCAGATGCTTGTAAATCTGATGTCCAATGCTCTCCTTTCCACCAATAGATGAATGTGAAGCCTCTTTTTTACCTGATGCCTTAAATACAGGAGCATCACCGGCAGCAATTCTCTTTACGAGCTCCTCTGTCTTATTTATTCCGTCAGAAACCTGACACTCAATAACCTTCTTTCCGTCAAAACGGTCTGTAGGCACATTTGTATCACATGCAACGATAACACCGGTAGCCTTTGCAATCTCATCATCTGTGAGTACATTTTTAGCTCCGGCTGAGCCTCTTGTCTCAACCTTTACCTGATATCCCAGCTCCTTGGCTTTTTTCTCGATAGCCTCAGCAGCCATATAAGTATGGGCAATTCCTGTAGGACAGGCTGTAACTGCAACGATAAATACATCGTCCTTCTTCACCTCAACAGGCTCTTTCTCCTTTGCCTCTTTGGCAGCCTCTTTCTCATCCTTTGCTTTTTCAGCGCTATCGATGATATTTAAAAACTCATCAACTGAACCGGCATTGATAAGAGAATTTGTAAACTGCTCGTCCATCAGCATAACAGAGAGCTTGCTAAGCACCTGAAGATGCACATTGTCCTCTGTGTTTGGTGCAGCGATAAGGAAAATAATCTTTGCAGGTGTACCATCGAGTGATTCAAAGTCAACCCCATCTTTTACAACCATTGCCGCAAGACCTGCTTTAGTAACAGCATCAGACTTGCAATGAGGAATTGCTATACCCATTCCAATTCCTGTTGTGCCTTCCTCCTCTCTTGCAAAAACACCCTTTCGATACTTCTCCACATCGGCTATTTTGCCACTTTTTGCCATCAAATCAATACACTGATTCAATGCTTCGGTTTTTCCGGCAGGCGTACCATTCAAATTGATACTCTCAGCTGCCAACAAATCCCTGATTGTCATACATCATTCCTCCTAATAGAATATATTAATTATTTATATCAACCTTTTTGATACCGTTTGTTTAATTGGAAGCACTGTCCCATTTATCAATAAGTGCTTCAACCTCAGGCTTTGTAGCAAGCTCCTCAGAAAATGCACTTGCACTTCCTGTACATACTCCATAAATAAATGCCTGCTTATAATCATTTGATTTGAGGTATCCGTAAACAAATCCGGCTACCATCGAATCACCTGCGCCTACAGAGTTTTTGAGCTTTCCCTTAGGAGCCTGTGCCTTAAATTCCTGTCCATCCTCGGTCACAAGCACTGCTCCGTCACCTGCCATAGAAACAAGCACGTTTCTTGCGCCCTGCTCCTGAAGCTTCTTTGCATATTTTATCACATCGTCCTTGTCTGTAATCTCAACCCCGAATATCTCACCGAGCTCATGATTGTTTGGCTTTATGAGGAATGGCTTATATGCAAGTACATTTGTGAGCAGATTTCTTGTCGCATCAACCACTATATTTATTCCGCGGCCCTCAAGATGCTTCATGATATCCATATACATTGATGAAGGCATTACATCAGGAATACTTCCTGCGAGCACAAGCACATCAGACTCCTTTAAGCAGTCAAGCTTCTCATAGAGTTTTTTAATGTTGTCCTCAGTGATTACCGGTCCCTGACCATTAATCTCGGATTCCTCATTTGAGCGAAGCTTCACATTGATACGTGAAATACCATCCTCCACCTCTATAAAATCAGTATCAACGCCTTTTTTTCCTAGAAGTCTTTTAATTTCATTTCCTGTAAAACCCGCTGTAAAACCAAGTGAAGTATTGCTCATTCCAAGATTCTTAAGAACCATGGAAACATTGATGCCCTTACCACCTGCAAAAATCTTCTCTCCAGTCGTTCTATTGACCACTCCTGTCTTAAAATCTGTTACATCAACTATATAATCTAGTGATGGATTAAAAGTAACTGTATAAATCATGTTAGACCTCCTTAATATTTTTGTATTTCTTATAGTTGTCATTACTTAGTGCATTTGTAATAATTACAGCATCTTTAAAATCAGCAAACTTGATACTTGATACCTGTGAAAACTTACTGTCATCCGCAAGAATGTATTTCTCCTTGCTATTCTCCATGGATTTCTTTTTAATCATGGCCTCCTTTATCTCCGGAGTCGTAAATCCATTCTTCACAGTAATTCCGTTGGTTCCCCAGAAGCCCTTCGTAAAATTGTATTTATCGAGCGTCACAACGGCCTCATCTCCGACAATAGCCTCAGTAGTAGACTTGAACTCGCCACCCAGAATATATACTGTATATCCCCTATCGGAAATTCTCTTGGCATTAGTCAGGGAGTTTGTAACAAAAACCACATTCTTTGCAGTAATATAATCAATCATGACTGCCGTTGTAGTACCGGCATCTATATAAACAAAATCATTATCCACAATAAGTGATGCCGCATATCTGGCAATTTGTTCCTTTTCGCTGCGATTCTGCTTAAGCCTGTTGATAACCTTCTCATCCTGAGTATGGATATTCGTATTATTTGCAATCGCACCACCATGTACCTTGGTGAGATACCCCTTCTTGTCCATTGCAACCAGATCACGTCTGATTGTTGACTCGGATGTATCAAGCTCATCCATAAGCTGCTGAACAGTCACACTTCCCATCGAATCTAATATATCGAGTATTTTTTTGCATCTATCTTCCGCCAGCATCTAATCCCCCCTGTTTATCAAACTATTCAAAGACTTATTTTATAAGCCATTTATTTAATGCTCATTTTCAAATTACTGTATTAAACATTTAACATTCATTTAACTTGTAGTATAATTATATTTTCATAATCCGTCATTGTCAATCATAATCCGTCATTTATATTCACAAATAATCACACTAAAAATTGTTGAAAATATATAAAGCAAGTTTTAAAATTGTGCAATATATGCAAATGTAACGTTCATTTTTGTGCAGAATATACTATATATATCATTAATACTTGCCTAAATACTATTTTTAGTATCTTTTCTATTACTAGTTTATAATCTAAAATATAGTTCAAATTAACTAATTTTAATTTAGTCACTATCAAATTTGACTGTTTTTGACTGTTTTGAATCTAAATGCATTGTAATTCATAATTCATCATGCTAGAATATGTTCATTATGGTACATATTTTATGATTAAAGGGTCAAAAGGTATCATCAATGAGTTTATATTTTGTTATTTCACATCATTTTAGATAATTTATGTACCATCACAGCTACAATACTTTAAGTTAAAAAGGAGGATTTCACATGAAACAGCTTAATTGGGCAACACTCGGCTGCGGCGTAATAGCTAATGAGCTCGCGCATGCTCTCTCCAGGGAAGGACGCACTCTTTATTCAGTTGCCAACAGAACTCATGAAAAGGCCGTAGCTTTTGCACAAAAATATGGCATTTCAAAGGTATATGACAACATTGATGACGTCTTTTATGATCCTGATGTGGATATCATTTACATCTCCACTCCACACAATACTCACATTAATTATTTAAGAAAAGCCCTTTCTAATGGAAAGCATGTACTCTGTGAGAAATCTATCACATTAAATATTACAGAGCTCGATGAGGCAATCTCATTGGCCAAAGCAAATAACGTAATTCTTGCTGAAGCCATGACTATATATCATATGCCTGTTTATAAAAAGCTAAATAAAATAATTTCAAGTGGACAACTCGGCAGACTCAATTTAATTCAGGTCAATTTTGGAAGCTACAAAGATTACAATATGACAAATAGGTTTTTCAGCCGTAAGCTTGCAGGAGGTGCACTGCTTGATATTGGTGTTTACTCACTTTCTCTCATCCGCTGGTTCTTCAAGGAAACACCGTCGCATGTATTGTCACAGGTTAGATATGCTCCGACCGGTGTTGATGAACAGGCAGGCATTCTGCTTATGAATGATGCTGCCGAGATGGCAACTGTCACATTATCTCTACATTCCAAGCAACCAAAACGCGCTACACTATCTTTTGACAAAGCATATGTGGAAATCTTTGATTATCCAAGAGGAATGCAGGCAACTATTACATACACAGAGAATGGTCATAAAGAAGTAATTGATGCAGGTGATACATCAGATGCACTTTATTACGAAGTATGTGATATGGAAAAAGCCATAAACTCTGCATCATCCGATGAAATAGAAAACCTCATTCACAGTCAGTATACATATGATGTTATGAAAATCATGTCTGATATAAGAACCGAATGGGGTATGAAATATCCTGAAGAGGAATAATAATACTACTACAACTATTCAAAAAAGGATAAGAGTTGTTAAAAAAGAGAAATATAATTCTGTTTATCAGACTTATATTTCTCTTTATTAATTTAGTGTAGCATCCTGAAAAGTAATGTAGAAAATTTAAAAATAATGAAATCTTTGCAACACATATTACGTATATTAAATAAAATTCACAATATATTTTATTTGCAAATTATATAAAAGAAAGACCACATCATAAACTGATGTAGTCCTTTTAAGAGAGGTGACAGCCGGATTTGAACCGGCGATGACGGTGTTGCAGACCGGGGCCTTACCACTTGGC
>OHTH01000050.1_pt1 | contig 107990 bp, 94 predicted proteins | sample 1578831 | NCBI WGS metagenome assembly OHTH01 (sample SAMEA3879590, study PRJEB24766) | human gut metagenome | biome: human-associated habitat; feature: feces | place: USA | collected 1985/1987 | reverse complement strand
GACCCCAACATTAAAAGTGTTGTGCTCTACCTGCTGAGCTAGCGAATCAATCCTTATTGCTGTTAAGCGGGTGCAAAGATATGGACTTTATATTTAATATGCAAGACTTATAACGAAAAAAAATGCATTATTTTAGTTGTTTATTTCTTTTATTTGATTATCAGTTGATTCTGTCTTATGAATATTTTCTCTGTTGATAATGAAACGTTGATAGTAGGAGAGCATCAGCGTTGTGAGCGGTAGTGCGATAATCATTCCCAACATTCCCATTAATGAACCCCATATGGAAAGTGATAATAGAATGATAGCAGGATTTAGTCCGGTAATTTTCCCCATAACACGTGGCACGATGAATCCGTCTTGGATAGTTTGCACTACAATGAATACTGCCATGGCTGAGGCGATGATTATCCAAAAATTCTCGCCTGTATCGGAGGCTTTCAGGATTGCCAGTATGATAGTAGGAACCAAACCGATGATTTGAAGATAAGGCACCATATTCAATGCCCCGATGAACAAACCGAGACCTATGGCTAATGGGAAGTCTATGATAAGAAAGCCTATGCTGAATAAAATGCCGACACATAAGGCTACGAATGCCTGTCCGCGGAAGTATCTGTTCATACCTACTTTTACGTCATTTAGTATGCCTACCACGAAAGAACGGTATTTCATAGGCACGAGATGCGTCCAACCTTCTGCGATGCTTTCGTAGTCTAATAAAATGAAGATAACGTATAGTAAGATAATGAATATGGTGAATACGCTGAATAATAAGTCAACGGAGTCCGATAATAAAGACCATAGGCGGGGAACTGCTTCTTTGAGCGCATCCAATAGGTTCTCTTTATTGAATAGTTCGGTTATAAATTTAACATCGATATTATCTCGTAAAAAATCGGAAAGAGAGGTGGGGACATTACTATTATATGTTCCGTGCGAAAAGTATTGGACCAATAAAGTCTGTACTCTGCCGCACTCTTGTATCATAGGGGGTACTAACAGATAAAAAGCTCCGGCACCCACAATCAGAAGTGTGAGTAATGCGCAGAATATGGAAACAATCCTATTTCTTAATTTTAGCTTGTATTGGAAAAATGTGACCAAAGGATATACCAGATAGGCAATAAGCCAAGCGATAAAGAAAGGTAATAGAACGCTGCTTAAACGCTTCAAAAGCATCAATATGCCGATAATGATAACTCCTAAAATGACACCGCGGATAAAACTGTCGAATGTAATCTTTTTACGTTCCATAGAATCCTGTATTAAATTTATTAATCGCTTGCTGTTTGCTGGTCTTCCTTTATCGCCCGTAAATAACACTCTCGGCACAAGGGTTCGTATTCGGCTGTTTCACCCAACAGAACTTGTTTGTCATTTTTTACAGTACGATGAGAGAATGAAGCAAGCTGTCCGCATTTTACACAAATGGCATGCACCTTGGAAACTTCATCTGCAATGGCGCACAGCCCCGGCATGGGGCCGAAAGGATTACCGCGGAAATCCATATCCAATCCGGCTACTATTACACGTATACCATTGTTGGCAAGCTGGTTGCATACATCAATCAGACCTTCGTCAAAGAATTGCGCTTCGTCGATACCCACTACGTCTATTTCGGAAGTGAATAGCAGTATGCTTGCCGATGAGTCTATCGGTGTAGAGGATATGATGTTGCTGTCATGCGATACGACATCTGCTTCTGAGTAACGCGTGTCTATTGCCGGCTTATATATTTCTACACGTTGCTTGGCAAATTTGGCACGTTTCAAACGGCGTATCAGTTCCTCTGTCTTGCCGGAGAACATGGATCCGCATATAACTTCAATTCTTCCTCTGCGTTTGGTTTCTTGTATGTGGTCTTCCGAAAATAATACCATATCTTTGAGTGTTATATTCAGTCGCAAAAGTAATGATTTTGTTCGCTTCCGGATATTTTTTCATTATTTATTTCTACATTTGTGCCATTAATACGGACAGGAAAAGGATATGCAAGCATTATTGAATGATATAGAACTGGATGTTCAGGAATTGAAATGTTTGATACAGTCGATGCTCACTGATACAAATCCTGTGCTGAGAATAGTTGCTAAAAGGAATATTCATCAGATGCAGGAGCGGTTGGATGCGCTGACCAAACTGTTGGACGACACTTTTGTGATAACTCCGGTGGAACATGTTGCTTCTGACATTGTGGAGAAAACAACTGAATCGGAAGTGATTTCCGAACCGGTTGCTGATGTTCCGGTTGAGGCAACTCACGTTTCGGATATTGCAGTACCTGCTTCTCAGATTCTTGCCGAACGTATTAAGCCGGCTACGGACTTACAACATGCTATCAGTCTGAATGATTCGTTTCGTTTTACCCGTGAATTGTTTGCCGGAGATGCGACACGTATGAATGAGGTGGTGCGCCTTTGCGGTGGGGCTTCCTCTTTGGATGAGGCTATGTCTGTATTTATGTCAACTGTACAACCGGATGAAGAAAATGAGGCGGCTGCTGATTTTATAGAACTTCTCAAGAAGTATTTCAGTTAAAAAAGTAGCGGATATGGGAAAACTTTATGTAGTGCCTACGCCAGTAGGAAATTTGGAAGATATGACTTTTCGCGCTATCCGCATATTGAAGGAAGCGGATTTGGTGCTGGCAGAAGACACGCGTACTTCCGGAATATTGCTGAAGCATTTTGAGATAAAGAATGCGATGCAGTCTCATCATAAATTTAATGAACATAAAACAGTAGAAAGTGTTGTAAATAGAATAAAGGGTGGTGAGACTGTGGCGTTGATTTCAGATGCCGGTACTCCAGGTATTTCCGATCCGGGTTTTCTGGTGGTTCGCGAGTGTGTCCGTAACGGTATCGAAGTACAGTGCCTGCCGGGGGCTACTGCTTTTGTTCCGGCATTGGTGGCTTCCGGATTGCCCAACGAGAAGTTCTGCTTTGAGGGTTTTCTTCCTCAGAAGAAAGGTAGGATGACACGTCTGAAAGGTTTGGCGGAAGAACGCCGGACAATGGTTTTCTATGAATCTCCCCACCGTTTGGTAAAAGCACTGATGCAGTTTGCAGAATATTTCGGTTCGGAACGGCAGGCGTCCGTTTCCCGTGAAATATCCAAGATACATGAGGAGACGGTACGTGGTACTCTTACCGGATTGATAGAACATTTCACAGCCAACGAACCGCGTGGTGAGATAGTGATTGTAGTAGCAGGAATAGACGATTAAATAACTTCATTAACAAAACGTAAAACAAAAGCGTATGAAAAAGTTAGCAGTTTTGATTGTATGTACAGCCGTTATGGCTTCATGTGACAGCTTTTCAGGTGGTAGCAAAGATCAGTTGAAAGCTGAGAATGATTCTCTTTTAATGGAACTGACTCAGCGTAATGCTGAACTGGATGAAATGATGGGCACTTTCAATGATATTTCGGAAGGATTTCGTCAAATCAATGCGGCAGAAAGCCGTGTAGACTTGCAGCGTGGTGCAGTTGCAGAGGGTTCTCTGAATGCTAAACAGCAGATAGCCTCTGATATTGAATTCATCCGTAAGCAAATGGAAGAGAACAAAGAGCAGATTGCCAAGCTGCAATCTATGTTGAAAAACAGCAAGACCAACTCTTCTCAGTTAAAAAGAGCTGTTGAGTCTTTGACACAGGAACTGAATGCGAAAACCCAGCGTATCGAAGAGTTACAGGCCGAACTGGCTTCTAAGAATATCCGTATCCAGGAGTTGGATGCCGCCGTTACGGATTTGAATGCTGTCAAGAGTGAATTGACTGCTGAGAATGAGGCAAAAGCCAAGACAGTGGCAGAACAGGATAAAGCGCTTAATACTGCATGGTTTGTATTCGGAACGAAGAAAGAACTGAAAGACCAGAAAATTCTGAGCGGTTCCGGATTATTTAAAAAAGGTTCGGTCTTGAAAGATGGTGATGTCAATAAGGATTATTTTACCCAGGTTGATATTCGTACTACCAAAGAAATCAAACTGTATTCCAAAGATGCCGATATTCTGACTACCCATCCTACCGGTTCTTATGCCTTGGAAAAAGATGATAAAGATCAGTTGACATTGAAGATTACTAATCCGAAAGAATTCTGGAGCGTTTCCAAGTATCTGGTAATTCAAGTGAAATAGTTACTTGATTGATAATTGATAGGGCTGTTTCAAAAGTGCGTTTCGTTTGTAGGCCTGCTTTTGAAACAGCCTTTTTAGTATTCTTTTTTATGCTTTATAAAAATCTTTTTTTTGATTTGGACGATACGCTTTGGGCGTTCTCTCTCAATGCTCGTGATACCTATGAAGAAATGTACTGGAAGTATGGATACGATCGCTATTTCGATTCGTTCGAGCATTATTATTCACTTTATCAGCGTCGCAATCTGGATTTATGGGCAGAGTATGCAGATGGTAAAGTCACGAAAGAAGAGTTAAACCGTCAACGTTATCTTTATCCTTTGGAGGCTGTAGGAGCAGGTGACTCCACTTTGGCAAAGGCTTACGAAAGAGATGCTCTTACAATGATTCCTACCAAAAGCAAATTGATGCCACATGCGCGTGAAGTGCTGGAATATCTTTCGGGAAAATACAATTTGTACATTCTTTCAAATGGATTTAAAGAACTCCAAAGTCATAAAATGCGTTCGTCGGGCATTGATGAATATTTCAAAAAAGTGGTTCTTTCCGATGATATCGGAATCCTGAAGCCTTGGCCTGAGATTTTTCATTTTGCTCTTTCGACAACCCAGTCCGAGTTGAATAATTCGCTGATGATCGGAGATAGTTGGGAAAATGATATAGTCGGAGCGGCGGGAGTAGGCATGCACCAGGTGTTTTACAACTTGTCCGGTCGTACCGACTTGCCTTTTGCTCCTACCTATCAGATTACTGATTTGAAAGATTTATTTAATTTTTTGTGACATTGACAGATTAGTTGTACTTTTGTTTCCAATGATGAACATCTAAAAATACTATTATGGAAACTCTCATTCCTTTTGCATTGTTGTGTTTCACATCTTTCTTTACGTTGACTAATCCGTTGGGCACAATGCCGGTTTTTCTGACTATGACGCAGGGTATGACCGATAAAGAACGTTGTTCTATCGTAAAGCGCGCAACATTAGTCTCGTTTATCACATTGATGGTCTTTGTCTTTGCCGGGCAATTCCTCTTCAAGTTTTTCGGTATTTCGACAAACGGTTTCCGAATAGCGGGTGGCGTTATCATTTTCAAGATTGGTTTTGATATGCTGCAGGCACGCTATACACCGATGAAATTGAAAGATGAAGAAATCAAGACCTATGCGGATGATATTTCGATTACTCCTTTAGGTATTCCGATGTTATGTGGTCCGGGCGCTATTGCCAATGCAATCGTACTGATGCAAGATGCACATTCCTTTGAGATGAAAGGGGTGCTTATAGGCACTATTGCCCTTATTTATTTTCTTACATTCTTGATATTGAAGGCTTCCACCCGTTTGGTCAATTTATTAGGGGAAACCGGTAATAATGTGATGATGCGCCTTATGGGACTCATCTTGATGGTGATTGCCGTAGAATGTTTCGTTAGCGGAGTGAAGCCGATATTGACGGATATTGTAAAGGAAGGTTGCTTGATGTAATTAAATAAGAGAGCCGGAATTTGGCAGTAATGAAAAAAGGTTGCAAACAGGAAAACAGTCTTCCGTTTGCAACCTTTTTTATAACTAGCGTGAAATACCATATCATGCTTTATGTTTTATCATCAGAAAGCTTAACTACCGGTTTGTCTTTTCTGCTATTATGACAAACCGGTACTGGTTAGGCTTTGTTTAATAACCCGGATTCTGCTGTGCTTTCAAAGTCGGGTTGGCATTGGTTTCACTTACAGGAATAGGCAACAATGCTTTTGTATACGTACGGTCGAAACTTTGTGATTCTTTAAGTAATGAGTAGTGCCAGCCTTGGTTTTCCTCACTGCTATAGCGTACAATCGTTTCGTTATTGCGCATGGCATCGAAAAAGCGTTGCCCTTCGCCAACCAGTTCCTTACGGCGTTCAATCAAAACTTTGCTCAGGAATTCGTCATCAGCAATAGCATCGGATACTTTGGCTGTTGGAGTTTTGGTGCGTTTGTCCAATAAATCGTTCAGATATTTTATACCTTCTGCTTTGGCTGCTCCGCCCAGTTTGGCAGCAGCTTCGGCTGCGTTCAGGTAAACTTCGGACAGACGTAAAATCGGCAAGTTGGCAAGGCGCATATCTCCCAGTGCTCCCAGCGGGAACTTATTGATGAAAATTGGATTTTCCCCATAGGTTTTCTTCAAGTCTTTGTCGTACATTGCTGGTAGCACAACTTCGTTACGGACATCTGCAGGATCGGTTTGCAGCATATCAACAAATGATTTTGTACAGATAGCATCGGCATATCCTTGTTCATTCAGCAAGTAGCCTATGCCTTCACGGTCGGCCCAGTCATCAGAACCATTGTTTATCAATTCAAAAATCATTTCTTTTGTATGGTTCGGATCTTGCTTGTCCCATGCCTCAGCGTATTGTTCGGGAGTCCATAATTCATAAGGAGAGTCGTTGATGATTTCTTTTGCTAAATCGAAGGCTTCCTGATTTTTGTTCATGTATAGATACACTCGGCACAGCAAAGCTTTAGCTGCCCATAAATCGATATAGCCTTGTTTTTCACCTGCTTTTTTGGATACGGTCAGTGCTTCTGAGTCGATGGCATTATTCAGGTCTGCAACAACTTTGGCATAAACATCGGCTACCTTGTCACGTCCGGGTTGTGCATCACGATCCAGTGGTTTGTCAACGAAAGGTACTCCAAGCGAAGCACCTTCATCGTATGTATAGGGCATGCCGTACACTTTTACCAAATCAAAATGTACTAAGGCGCGTATTACTTTGGCCTGATTGTAGATATTTGCCAATTCAGCCTGAAAATTTTCCGCATCGGTAATTGTCTTGTTATCTACAGCCTCAATCAAGCGATTGGCGCGTCTTATCACATTGTACTGTATATTCCACATGTTTGGGGCATCATCTGCGGTATAGCGCATTTCATAGCAAGAAGAGGTGCGCATACCTTGAGTGCGTGCCTGCATGTCGTCCCCCCGGACATCTCCATAGTAGAACATGCGAGCTGCATAGTACTGGGTGTAAGTGGAATTGCCTTGCAGGCCATCATACATACCATACATTGCTGTGCGGGCATCATTATAATTGGTAATGGCGGAACTTGTTGGCGTTCCGTTGGAAGGAGTTTGGTCCAGCCAGTTATTCACACAGGACGAAAGCCCTGTCGTGACTGCTGCTAATGCTAGGATATTATATATTTTCTTCATAATGTATATGCTAAGTAAAGATTTTAATTAGAAACCAAGTTCGATACCAAATGTAATTGTTCTTAATGCAGGTGTCTCGAAGTAACACAGTCCGTCAACAGGGGTTTCTGGATCTACATACAAGTCTTTGGATTTCCAGGTAAGCAGATTATTACCCGAAATGTAAGCTCTTAATTTGCTTATTCCGGCCTTTTTGGACAAGTTGCTTGGAAGAGTGAAACCTATGGTCAGGTTTTTCAAACGTAAGTGATCGGTAGGCATCATCCAACGTGAAGAAACCGTATTTTTATTGCCATAGGCAAATAGGGGCAATTTAGCGTTGTCGCCCGGTTGCTTCCAGGTATCTTCAATCTTATAGTATGCCGGAACATTACCTACATAGTTGTAAGTACCGCCATTAGACTGTAACCAAGTTGCAGCATCGTATGCATGACCGCCCAAAGAGTAAGTCAGAGTAAAGTTTAAATCTATGAATTTCCAACTTACAAAGTTAGTCAGACCACCGGTCAGTTTCGGGTCGGGCGAACCGATAATCACCTTATTGGCCTCATTCGAATGTATGGTGGTTTCACGACTTCCATCTTCTCCGTTAATGTAGAACATTTCCGATCCGGTTTCCGGATCAACACCTGCGTATTCGTAAGCATAGAATGATTGATAAGCCTCTCCGATACGATGAATGGCTATGCCGTCAATCATTTCGTTCTGTTCGCCGTCCAGTTTTAACAAGGTGTTTTTGTTGTGTCCGAAGTTCAAGGATGTGCTCCAATACCAGTCTTTGTTTTGGATATTGGTGGATTTAATTTCAAATTCAACACCGCGGTTTCTCATAGAGCCGACATTCATCAGCATAGTGGCTCCACCGCTACTATTGATTACACCCGGCACGGCTGAAATATTCTTGCTCATCAACAAATCCTTAGTGTCTCGGTTATACCATTCTGCAGTAATCGACAATCTGTTCCACAGCGTAACGTCCAAACCTACGTTGGTTGCGTAATTCTTTTCCCATTTCATATTGGGATTGTCAAAACGAGCTTCAGCCGAACCGCCATTTCCTGCATAGTTATAACCAAATTCATATACGCCCAAATAACCGTATAAATCTGTGGGTTGTGTACCGTTCACACCGTAAGATACACGTAATTTGGCATCGGTCAGCACATGCTTGATATCCTGCATGAAAGCTTCTTCACTCAGTCTCCAAGAACCGGATATAGACCAAAAATCTCCCCAACGGCTTTCTCTTGACAAGCGGGAACTGCCATCCCGGCGATAACTTGCACTAAAATAATACTTGTTATTGTAGTCATAATTGATACGTCCCAGGAAAGAAGTCATTCTGTATCGTTCTACATGGCTTGAAGCACGGCTATCGCCTGCATTTTCTATTTCCGACAGGTAAGAAGGGTATTGGTTTCCGTTGGCATATAAATAATCATATTTATAATCTTCGGTTTCAAAGCCTACCAAAGCATCCAGATTGTGTAATCCGAAGGATTTGTTGTAAGATAATTGTGTTTGTGTATTTAACTGCCCTCTGTTGCCCATAACACGCTGATAAACACCGTTTGATGAACGACCGTCGTTGCTGCGGGGATCCCACCATATACGTTCATTGTTTTGGTTGAAGTCATAGCTGATGGCTTCTTTCAATTTCAGATTATCCCAAATAGTCCAGGTAGCGGCCATTGAACCGAGGAAGCGGTTTATGGTAGCCCTGTTGTAATTATATGTTTCAGTTTGTATAGGGTTGGCACCATTCAGTGCAGGGAAGTTACTGCTGAATGAACCGTCTTCATTATATGGATATGTAGAGGGAGAGGCAGTCATTGCATAGCACATGATAGGGCTTGCAAAGCTGGTCCCTTCATTATTTACGTTTTGGGTTGAATTGGTATACATGGCGTTGGCTTCCAATAACACTTTGTCGGTTTGGTGTGTAACATTGGCGCGACCGGTGAAACGCTCATAGCCTGATACATTTGTAATACCTTCTTGCTTTGTATAAGCAAAAGAAGTATAAAACCTCGTTTTTTCATTACCGCCTTGTGCATTTACTTCATAATTCTGGTGGCTACCGTTACGGAATAAGACATCTTTCCAGTCTGTATATCCTGACCAGGGTTCTGCTGCATATTCATCGATGTTTTTATTGGCCAAAGCTGCTGCTTGTTCTGCATCATAACCAAGGGTATATTTGGCATAATTCTCAAATCCCAAGTGCAGGATTTCACGTCTTTGCTTACCATCGAGAATCGGTCGATAATCGATTGCCATATTAGACATACCCCAGTCTGCTCTTACCCCTATCTTGGTTTTGCCAGCAGAGCCTTTTTTGGTTGTTATGACAATAACACCATTAGCGGCACGCGAACCATACAATGAGGCAGCCGCAGCATCTTTGATCACCGTCATGGACTCTATGTCATTGCTATTCAGTGTAGCCATTAGACTGTTACCGGAATCTGCGTAAGTGAATTCGCTGACGTTTCCGTTCAGCATGGGCACTCCGTCAATGACATATAATGGTTCATTGCTAGCATTGATAGACCCCATACCGCGAATACGCACGGAGGCAACGGAGCCGGGCTGACCGGAAGTAGAAGTGATTTGAACACCGGCAACAGAACCAGCCAAACGATCTTGCACGCTGATAGAAGGTAAATCCTGTAACTTTTCGGTAGTCACATTTGATGCAGAACCTGTAAATGAGGACTTTTTGAAGGTACCATATCCGGTTACTACAACTTCATCAAGCACCTCAGTATCAGGTTTCAATACCACTTTTAAGTTCGGTTTGATAGCCACTTCCTGAGTCTGCATACCGATGTATGAAATCTGCAAAGTTTTCGCAGAACTATACAATATGTAAACTTCTATAAATAAGCATTTTATAAATAGATATAAAGTCATTATATTTAACCAAAAACCTCAATAGAATATGCTCTACCATGTATTTACAAAACTATCAAGTTACTCATATGTTACCATATTTTACAATAAAGCTTTGATTATCAATGATATATACATATTGGTATAATCCATATTGTAACTATCGAAATATACTTTAGTTTTTTATTGAACTATTTTTGTAAAATAAAAAGTAATGCAAGCGGTCGCTGTCAACCAAAAAGAAACACACTATGAAGAAAGTCGTAAACAGAAATTTATGTCAAAATAAAACATAAACCTATTACAAAAAACATCATAAACAAGCTATTATAATAATCTTTGTATAAGGCTCTCACTATAACTCTTGATGAAATATTCCGTTATTTGGAAGAAGCGGACAAGTTTTATCCAGTTTCCATTGATGAGTTTCAAGCCATCGCCAAATATCTGGAGGGGGCCATATTATGGACACATGATAAAGTGAATTTTGCCATTGAAAATATCTTATCATAACTGAACTTTACCTATTCTTAACTTCTGTTTCAATTCCTACCTAAGCAAAAAGAAGCTCTCATCACTATCTGTAAGGAAAGGCTCAAGAAATCATTTCCTCTAAGTATTTAAAAGTTATAAGCTAACATCCAGCTCTGTGCAAGGAGCTATAAAAGGACTTTTGGATAAAGATTTTGTGACTAATGAATTGGAGATATATAGCGTGACAGATCTTTGATATCTGCTTAAGGAAGAAGACAAGCTAAAAAAGGAAGACTACCGTGGGTATATATTTGATAATCCGGATTCTGATTTACTTTCAAAGTTGTACTTGCATTGTTTTCACTTATAGGAATAGATAATGATGCTTTTTCGTATACGTGCGGCTCTAAAAAGTATGTCTTTCGCCAATCAATTCTTTGGTCAGAAATTACACGAAAGATTACGAATAGATTTAAACAAATCGTGAAAATCCGTGTAATTTCTGTCCTTAAAAAGAAATAAATAGTGGGTACATGTTCATGCTGTAACCCATCGTTGTAATGGTGCTATTTCGTTGGAAGTTCAAGTATTTCTTGCTTCTCACCAAAGCTACCGGCAGAACAAGTAAAGGTTAATGTCATGTTGATGTTGTTATCAGTTAATACTCCTTTTCCTTCTGCGTAAACAGCTCCATACTCAGAATCTGTAAATACATATTGTTGTTCTATAGCAGCGTTTGTACCGTTCATTTTGATGACAAGATCCTTTCCTTCCTCAAAAGGCTCAATCAATTTATACCATTCAGCATGGGCAGCCTTTCTAACTTCTACTGCAAAAGTTGCATTAAACATACTAGAGTGGTACGTACCTTCTCCAAAGACATCCCACTGAATACCATAAAAAGAACTTTCAAACGCTGTTTTGGTATTACCTTTTACTGCCACTGCCGTAATAGTATAATCACCTATCAGTCCGGTGACAACTACATCTTGATTGGATGTGCCTGAAATTTCCTCGAGTTTGATGCCTTTTTCTGTTACCTGGTCCATATAGGCTGCTTCACCATTGATTTCAATGAAGTCTGCTTTTTCCGAAGTAAGTTCACATAAGTAGTAAGCTTCTTGTGTCTGGCTATTGGCAGAAATTCTTAACTTAATATCGTTATCTGCATTATAGCCTTCACCTGGAGCATATTGGTAGATAATGACAGCGGGTCGGGAATCTTCTCCGGGATTGGTGCCTTGCTCCTCGGAACAAGAGGTTATGGAAGCTGCAATGAGCAGCCCCATAAAAAGTGTATTAATATATTTTCTCATCACTTAAATCTTTGTAGGTTATTATTACCATTGATATTCACTTGAATCAGAAGTAGGGGCTATCGGAGTAGGGTTATTGGTACAAGCTGGATTGTAGTTTGTCTCCGTTTCCACAATACATAGATTCATCCAATCTGGGGGTGTCTGTACATTCCACCGGAAAGTTTCTATGTGATTTGTATTAGCATAGCTTCGGATAATACCCTTGTTCAGCCTCTTGATGTCGAATGTAGCGAAACCTTCGCCCCATAATTCTACACGTCTCTGCCACCATACTTCATTTTGGAAAGCAGATGTCTCATAATTATAGTAAGAATCATTGTGCTTGCCATATACATACTCTGCATCACGAGTCTTTGCGAAGTCTGTTAACAATTGTATTCCTCTGCTCTCATTTTGCATGCCAGCTGCCTCTATTTCTATAAGCTTCATTTCTTCTATACGCATTAAAGGTACTGCGCCCAAGAAACCAATATATTGATTACTATGTCCTTCAGTGCCACCAGCAGCACGGAATTTCAAGGAGAAACCACCCACAGTTTTAGGTCCTACACCGTCATAACCGGATGAGTATACATCTTCTGGATAATCAGAGTATTCTTTTAGTGCTTCTATAATTTCATTAGGTGATTCCAAATTATCCAGTTTGAAATCAATAAAACACTTCTTACGGAAATCCGTTGCCGGAATCGTTTCATACAGATGGCGATCTATACTGAATTGGTAGCCATAACTGGAAGCATATCCGCATTTTGAGCCGTTGACCTCAAGGTACATGAATGATCCCCACGAACCATCCGCATCGTTATTAGTAATGACAGGGTCTGTACTCTTGAACTGCAAACCAAACATCCACGAGCTGTTAGGCGTGTTGAAGCCGGTTTCACGGCTCAAATACTCTTCCCGACTCATCATGCTATAGCCTTCCTGCGCTAATTTCGCATATCTCTCGGCATTAACCCAATCTTCCATGACCTGATAAGCACGGGCTTTCAGTCCATATACAACAGATTTATCCGGTGTAGTGATATCTGTACGTGTATATCCATCCAGATATTCTTCTGCTTTATCGAGGTCGGAAATGATAAAGTTCCACATTTTCTCGTTTGTGGCACGTGGATTATTGGTCAAGTCTGCAAGAGCAGTCTGTTCCGTTATGATAGGTACGGTTTCTGCATTCTTGTCCAATCCATAGGTTTTGTTAGCAAACATACGAGCCATATCCATATAGTACATGGCACGCATGGCAAGTGCAATGCCGGCACCAATTTTATGTTCTTCCGAAGGATTTTCTCCAGCTAAAGAAAGAACTGTGTTGCAATTCTTTATCCATCCGTAATAGATGGTCCATGGGAACTGTGCAACGGCATAACGCGGTCCCAGGGATGTAGAACATGTATACCAAGCCTGATACCAATGTCCGGCATCATCTATAACTACATCTTGTCCCATAACATCACGTATCTGGAAGAATGTAGGATAACCGAAGTCATACGGATAGTTGGCATTATACAACACCTGACCTATCATTGATGAAGTAATGCCGTCCACAAAATTCTGATAAGCATTAGGGGCATCGGCTGTCTGATCTTTGGAGGCATAATCCGTTTGAGGATTAATCTCCTCTATGCAACTGGTTGCAGTAAACAATCCTGATACAACAATAGCAAAGTTTAATATTATTTTTTTCATATTATTTTCTTGGTTTATGTTTAGAATGTCAGTTGAATGCCACCCGAAATATTTCTTGCAGGAGAATACGTGGAAATAGAAGTGTTTCCGTCATAAGAATAACGTGGATCGAATCCTTTACGGGCAGACCAGAAGCAAAGATTCTCACCGGCTGCATAGACGCGAAGTTTGGAAACAAATTTAGTCCACTTTTTCGAGAAGGTATATCCTACTGTGAAAGACTGGAAGTTTAGGTAGCTGGCATTGGTCAAGAAGCGACTTGAACTACTGAATACAGTATATTTGTCACCAAACTGCCAACGTGGAATATTGCTTTCCGTATTGTTAGGACTCCAAGACTTAGCATAATCCTTGTGAATAGCAGAGCCTGCACCATTTGAGGTCTCATTGGGTGACATTAATGAAGCATAGCGGAAGTCTTGAACCTTGCCACCTATTTGATAATCAAAAGAAACAGAGGCATCGAAACCATGTATACGTAATGTCGTATTGAAACCACCGAATACTTTTGGAAGAATAGAACCTTGCTTGTAATAAGTAGCCTCATTAGGGTTGGTGGTTGTATATGAATAGTTTTTACCTGGAGCACCTGCTTGTTTCAATTCAGAATCTACCCAATAAAGTGCTTCACCTTTTTCATTGACACCGGCATATTCAATGCAATATGCGTTATAAAGCGGGCCACCTACTTCATACCAATTACCACCCATTCCTGTGCTGTTGGTTTCGTTGAAACCGCCCATTCCACTGGTCTTGGATTCCGGCAGACTCAATATTTTGGTCTTGTTATGTGACAAATTGGCCGAAACCGTCCAATCTATATTATTCGTACGGATGATTGCACCTGTCAAAACAGCTTCAATACCCATATTGCGTATGTCACCTACGTTGCCGTAGTAACCACGTGTACCGGAAGACTCCGGGATAGACAGCCAAAACAGCAAATCTGAAGTCTTTTTTACATAATAGTCTACATTACCGCTTAAGCGACCTTCCCATAAACTGAACTCAACACCTAGATTATAATTGGTTGTTGTTTCCCATGTGATGTCCGGATTACCCATACGTTTGAAAGTTGCTCCCATGGATGTGCTTCCAGTAGGTACAAGGTCGTAAAGATCCGTGTAGGCATAAGCACCAATATTGTCATTACCTTGTTGTCCTACAGAGAATTTTAATTTCAGCATATTGAGCCATGATGCACTGCTTTGCATAAAATTTTCTTTACTGATTAACCAGGCACCACCTACAGACCAGAAATTACCCCAACGATTTTCTTTGGCAAAATAAGAAGATGCATCACGGCGGAAAGAAGCAGATGCAAAGTACTTTTGGTCATAGTTGTATTGAGCACTACCAAAATATCCCTCTACATTATATCCGCTTTTATAAGAAGATGCATCTGAAATCTTAGCAAAAGCATCTATTTCTGGAATGGAGGGCGAAAAACCACCTTGAGCTATAGCCCCTAGGAATTTAGTGGTTGTCTTGTAATATTCGTGTCCTACCATTACATTCACACTATGCCGGTCAAAATCTTGGAAGTAAGTCAACGTCTGTACATTATTGGTACGTAAGGCAGAAGTAGACTGCTTATTGATTTCACCATTTACGCCAACTTTAGAACCATAGAATGGATTAGAGTAATTAGAGTAATTGGTCTGTCCCCAATTCACAGTACTGGTTACATTGGCTTTCAGAAAGCTGGTTATATTTACGTCTGCTGTAAATGTAGCGTTCAATTGGTCGCCACCGTTTTCAAGTACGTCATACTGATTGGCTGCTAACGGATTTGCAGTCGACATAAACGGACGATTCAAGCCATAATCATTTGAAGGAATACCGAAATCATATGCGTTATGTCCACGGTCATCTTGTTTGATAACCACATTTCCATTAGCATCAACAACTCGTACATAGGCTGGATAGATGGGGGCGATAGAACTTGTAAAATACATCAGGTTTGCACTGTTAGCAGCAGTACTTTGATTAGGAACAGAATGTTGTACAGAATGAATATAACCTACATTGGCTCCTAACTTTAGCCATTTTTTTGCTTGATAGTCTGCACGGATACGTCCACTGATACGTTCATAATCCGAGTTGACTATAATACCTTCATCGTTCAGGTAGCCTAAACTTGCATAAAAGGAAGAACGTTCATTGCCACCGTTCACACTTATATTATATTCTTGACGCAAAGAGTTACGATAAGCCAAATCCTGCCAATCATCTGGCTGTAAATAATATTCTACTCCATCACGCGTATATTTGCGTCCCAAAGTAGCATTCGGATTCAAGCGACCATTCATGCCAATAAGCATTTCACCTTCCGGAACGTTATATACATTATATCCCAAATGGTCAATCATTGTTTTGTTAGCCCATGCATTCGCAGTAGCTGCAGAATTTCCTTGTCCAAAGAACGAATAGTTGTAAAGTTGTGAATAATAAGCCTCATAATATTGCCCCGGATCAGTAATGACATCATAGTCTTGTACTGCACGTGAGTTTACGCCCCATCTCATATCAACATTGACCTCGGCATCCTTGGTTTGTCCTCTTTTAGTGGTAACAATGATTACACCAGCTGCACCACGTGCACCATAAAGTGAGGCAGAAGCCGCGTCTTTCAAAACAGAAATCGATTCAATGTCGTTTTGAGGTATATTGGAAAGGCTAGCTGTATAAGGAGCCCCATCTACAATAATCAAAGGATCTGTACTGGCATACATGGAGGCAATACCGCGTATGTTGATTTTATTATCGTTGGAGCCTGGTGCACCAGAGCTTCCGCGAATCTGCAGACCGGCTACTGAACCCACCAAAGCATCAGATACATTAGTTGTTATACGCTTAGACAATTCTTCCGTATTTACCACTGCAGCAGAACCGGTAAATGCCGACTTTTTTGCAGTACCGAAAGCTACTACCATTACCTCGTCAAGCATCTCTGTATCAGATTTCATGATTACTTTTACACTAGGCTTGATAGCCACCTCCTGAGTCTGCATACCGATGTATGAAATCTGCAAAGTTTTCGCAGAACTTGGTACATTCAGTAATGTAAAATCACCATCTACATTGGTAATAGCACCGATTTGCGTACCTTTTACCAATACAGAAGCTCCAATAACTGGCTGCCCATCTTCTTCAGAAATCACAACACCTGTGACTTTCTGTGTTTGGGCAGTTACCAGACCTATACCCACAAAAAGGCAGGCCAATAACAGCATTAATTTTCTTTTCATAAATTCTCTCTTAAAGTTTAACTTTACATTAATTGTTTCTTTACTCTAACAAAATGCAAATATATTAATAAATATGAAACACACAACTATTTTATTGAAAAAACCTTGTAAATCTATCAATCTGTTAAGAATTTCGATTATTTTATGCTGAATAGCATGTTTTATGCAATTATAGAACCTTAAAATGGTAATGTTTACTACCACTATGTTTTAATCATTTTGTTCTATTATTAATCCGAATATATATATATTAAAATAAAATAGTTAAAAACGCTCTCATATTTACGCTAGTTCATCCGATAAAGCAAGATATCTTGAATCTTTTGAGTGACTTCAAAGAACAGACCGTCAAAGAAAGAGTCTTTTTTTGCAGATATTAATTCTTATTCAAACCCTGTTTTGCACAGAATATCATCTTATTTGTTTATAGTATTAATCAAAATAACTTGAGATGAATAAAATTATTTACAGTCTTGTGTACAACAGAAAGAAATGTCTGAACAAAAGAGGAATGGCACTGGTACAAGTAGAAGCTTATTTGGACAGAAAGAAGAAATACTTTTCAACCAAAGTCTATCTGAAACCGGAACAATGGGATGCAAAAAAACTAGTTGTAAAAAACCACCCTAATGCAGATGCTCTCAACCGCCTGATTTACGAATTTGTCGCAGCAATAGAGAAAAAAGAATTGGAATTATGGCAGCAGGGCAAACGTATATCATTGGAATTATTAAAGGATGCTTTAGCTACCAGAGAGAACAATTCTTCATTTATATCTTTCTTTAAGCAAGAGGTTTCGAATTCGTCTTTAAAGGACAGCACCAAACGTAATCATCTTTCTACTCTTCTATTGCTGCAAGAATTCAAAAGGGATATAGTATTTTCCGATTTGACATTCGAGTTCGTTTCATCTTTTGAGTACTTCCTGCAACAGAAAGGATATCATACCAATACCATTGCGAAACATATGAAACATTTAAAACGCCACATAAATATTGCTATTAATAAAGAATATATTGAAATCCAGAAATATGCTTTCAGGAAGTATAAAATAAAAACCGTGGAAAACAAACACACCCATTTAGTACCAGAAGAACTGGAACAATTGGAACGTTTGAGCCTGACGGACAAGCATATGAAACTGCAAAAGTCCTTGGATGCTTTTCTGTTCTGCTGTTATGCAGGAATGCGATACTCTGATTTTACAAATTTATCAAAGAAAAACATTGTGGATATAAATCAGGAAACGTGGCTTATATATAAATCTGTAAAGACCGGAACAGAAGTGCGGTTACCCCTTTATCTCCTTTTTGCAGGCAAAGGAATTGTAATCCTTAATAAATACCGCAATAATCTGGAGGATTTTTTCCGCTTAAGAGATAACTCAAATATTAATAAAGACCTGATAATCATTGCGAAATTGGCAGGGTTATCAAAAAAGATTTCATTTCACACAGCCCGTCACACCAATGCAACTTTACTTATATATAATGGTGTAAATATCACTACTGTACAAAAGCTGCTTGGTCATAAAAGCGTAAAAACGACACAAGTGTATACCAATATTATGGATATGACGATTGTCCATGACTTGGAAAAAATAAAGCAAGCAGCACTTGGTATCAAAAAAAAGACAGATAACAGCTTTAATAAGTAGTAAGCAAGTTGTTTTGTAATGCTGGAACTTTTAGTTTTCTCCTATAAAACTAAAAGTTTTACACCAATAACCAATAAATTATTCCGTGCAATCAGGTGTAAATACACATAGGGGTTAGCCCATTTTTAAGGCGATGTGTGGCGTGATAGATAGTTGTAAATAATTTTATCTATCACGCCTGTTTTACACGGATTAATATGCTTGAAATCAGAAGTATATCCCCTATAGTATGATAGCATAACAGATGATTTTCATTTTAAACTTGATAGAGAGGCCGAGTTCAAGTTATAAACGGAAGACTTAAGCTACCAATACTTTTTTGCTTACAAAATGTTATTTCAAAAAGCAATAAGTATATTTATGATATGATTATTATCCAACAGTCGTCCATACAAAGCGCTAATAATCAACAGTTATTATAGATTATAGGTAGCACTTTGGTAATATAATTCGATTATTAGATATGGCCAGAATGATATGTGTAAATACTTTTGCTCTGAATGGTAACTTAACTGTTACTTATAAAACTCTTATTCTTAGCAACTTATATCTTTATGAGTTCTGCGAAAACTTTGCAGATTTCATACATCGGTATGCAGACTCAGGAAGTGGCTATCAAACCGAACTTAAAAGTGGTATTGAAGCCTGATACTGAGGTGCTTGATGAAGTTGTCGTTGTTGCTTATGGTACTGCCAGCCGCCAGTCCATTACAGGTGCTGTAGCTTCTATCGACTCAAAGAAACTGGAGATGCGCCCTGTTACTGAAGTAACGGGAACTTTGGAAGGTGCTGCTCCCGGTATTCAGGTGAATAACTCATATGGCGAGCCGGGTAGCGATAAATCCGAAATCCGTATTCGCGGATTTGGTTCTGTAAACGGAACTAATGCTCCGCTGATTGTCGTAGACGGCTCTCCTTATGGCGGAAGCTTGAATGATATCAATCCGCAGGATATTGAATCTATTTCTGTTCTGAAAGATGCTTCATCTGCCGCTCTTTATGGTAATAAGGCTGCTAATGGAGTTATCATGATTACCACTAAAAAAGGTAAAAGTCATAAGTTGAACTTCCGGATTGGTGTGAAGCAGGGTATGTATACCCGTGGTATACCGGAATATGACAAATTGGGCGTAAACCAATGGATGGAAGCTATGCGTTCCGGTATGCAAAGCTATTGGGAAAAAGACGGTGGAGTTACTCCGCAACAAGCATTCGAAGCATCTAAAACAGTCAATGATGACATTGTTTTTTCTCCTATCTTTGATAAGAACGGTGCTGCCATGTTCGATGAAAATGGAAAGTTCGTAGCAAAGGTAAAACCCGGTTACAATGATTTGGATTGGTTGAAGGCATTGGAGCGCACAGGTTATCGTCAGGAATACACAGCCAGTGCGGATGCTATGGGAGAAAAGTATGATATTTTCTCTTCTTTCGGCTATTTGAATGAGAAAGGATATATCATTGGCTCGGATTATGACCGTTTCACTGCACGTTTGAAGGCTAACTATCAGCCGACTTCCTGGTTTAAAACAGGTGTAAGTCTGAGCGGAACAATGTCCGGCTCTAATTATCAGGCTAATGCTCATGATGCATATTTTGCTAATCCGTTCTATACAGCCGGTCGGATGGCACCGGTCTATCCTTATTTGATGCATAATGAAGACGGAAGCGTGGCTACAGATGGCACCGGTAACTCTTATGATATAAGTAACTATGATTATTTGGGTGGTCGTAATATTATTTATGAGATTCAGAATGATATCAGCCGTAAGGAACGTAATGCCGTATCAGGTCAGATATATGGTACGATTTCTTTCTTGAAGGATTTTGCGGCTACTGTAAGGGGGGACCTCTATAATGTAAATAACACGGAAAAAGCCTTCAATAACCCCTATTGCGGTGACGGTGCTGCTAACAACGGCCGTCTTTCAAAAGTACATGACCGTACACGCGAATACCGTTTTACACAGGAACTGACATGGGCTCACGATTTTGATAAGCACCATATCGATGTATTGCTGGCTCACGAATCTTTCAAGCACTCCTATAATTATGATTTCATGATGAAGGAGCAGATGAAAGTCAGTGGAAATACGGAGATGAGCAATTTTGCAAAAATGACAAGTATCGATGGTTATAACCAAGAATACACTACGGAAAGCTATCTTTCCCGTGCACGCTATAATTTTGCGGAAAGATACTTCCTGGATGCTTCATTCCGTCGCGACGGTTCTTCACGTTTCTCCGATCCGTGGGGTAATTTCTGGTCGCTGGGTGCAAGCTGGATTATTTCTCAGGAGAAGTTCATGAAAGACCTTACATGGATTGATAATTTGAAGTTCCGTGTTTCTTACGGTGAAGTTGGTAATGATGCCGGTGCCGATTATTATGCTTACAAGGAACTGTTCTATTCGGATGTCAATGCCGGTATCGGTGCGTTCTATAAAATTCAGATACCTAATAAGAACTTGAAATGGGAAACTTCCGGTTCATTGGATATCGCGTTGGAAGGTCGTTTGTTCAACCGTTTCAATTTCTCTTTGGATTTCTTCAATAAAACATCTAAAGATTTGCTTTTCACGGTTTACAATCCGCTTTCTGCCGGTGCAACCGACTGGTTTGCCACTTCTGACGAGACGCCGTCTGGAATGTCACAATATTTTGCTAACATAGGTAGTGTTCGCAATACCGGTCTTGAAGTTGCTATGGATGTAGATGCCATCCGGACTAAAGATTGGAAGTGGAATATCGGTTTGAACCTGACTACTATCCATAACGAAATTACAAAATTGCCCGGCGGTAAAGACATTCTGCATGGAACACAGAATTACAGTGAAGGACACAGCATCTATGAATTCTATACTTATACTTATGCCGGAGTAGACCAAATGAACGGACGTGCGCTTTATAATGCAAACTCACAGCTGGGTGAAAGTACAATCAATGCTTTGAAAGCTCAAGATGAGTATGTTACTATCAACGGTAAAAACTACGTGTACAATACATCATATGCCGAAAAAGAATGGCAAGGCAGTGCACTGCCCGATGTATATGGAAGTATCAATACCTCTTTGACATGGAAAGACCTGACACTTTCCGTACTCTGTACATATTCATTGGGCGGAAAAGTATATGATTATAATTATCAAAGATTAATGTATACTACGACTAATGGTCCGGGAGCCTTGCATAAGGATGTGCTGAATGGCTGGCAAGCTGTTCCGGAAGGTATGACCGAAGATTCTCCCAATCGTTTGAATCCGAACGGTACGCCTCAGTTCGACCTTTCAAGTTTGGCTTCTACTTCTTATGGTGCAAGTTCACGCTGGCTGACGGATGCTTCTTATTTTGTCATCAAAAATATCAATCTGAACTATTCTTTCCCAAAGAAAGTCGTTACAAAATGGGGATTGGGTGGATTGAGCGTTTACGGCTCCATTGAAAATGCGGCTACTTTTACGGCGCGTAAGGGTATGAATCCTCAATATAGCTTCAGCGGTTCTCAAGATAATACATTCGTTGCAGCACGTGTGTTTACGCTCGGACTTAATTTAAACTTCTAAAATGAAACAGATTATGAAATATACATTCAAGAACGTAATGATATTAGGACTCGGCTGTCTGTTGGGATTTACCTCTTGCTCGGACAGTTGGCTCAATACAGACTCCACGCAGACTGCGGGGGGAGATGTGATTTTCTCTACAACGGATAATGCAAAACTTGTTATCAACGGTATTTGCAGGACAATGGTTCAGCAACATGCCTATTATGGACAAAACTTCAACGGTGAAGGTACTATGAAGTTGCTTTATGGCGAATATCCCGGTCAGGATTTCAACTTCCCTTATATGGCACCGGGATGGTCTCCGCTGATGAACAACCAGTCTACCATAACCCAGAGCAGCAGCTCTATCTATGATTCTTACCCCTGGTATTACTATTATCTGATTATTGGAAATGCCAATGCGGTAATCAATCGTATTGATAAAGCAGAAGGTTCGCAAGAAGAGAAAGACTTCTTGAAAGCCGAGGCACTTACATTCCGTGCTTATTCTTTCTTCCGTTTGGCTGAATTATATTGTGAGCCTTGGGCACGTAGTAATGATGGTGCTACCGATGGTGTGGTACTGCGCATTAAGGAAGTAGCCGAAGCTGGTGAAGAGACAGACTTGAAGTTGTCTACATTGGCCGAAACCTATAAGCAGGTTTATGATGATCTTGATGAAGCCCTTAGATTATATGAGGTTTCCGGACTTACCCGCGATGACATTTACTGGGATGCTACCTCTAATATCAGTTTCCCGGATGCTCCGGTGGCTCATGCCATTTATGCCCGTGCTGCTTTAACGCGTCAGGATTATGCCGTGGCCAAGGAACATGCGGCTTTGGCGCGTGCAAATTTCCCCTTGATGGACACGAATACATATTATAGCGGTTTCTGCACTCCCAGCAGTGAGTGGATTTGGGGTGTGTACAATGATGCTTCCGAAACTATCTGGTATTATGGATGGCAGCTCTTCATGGCTTGTAACGGTTACTATGCGCAGCAAAATATCAATGTATGTATCAATCGTGATTTGGTTGAGTCTTTTGCCGACAGCGATATTCGTAAAGGATTGTTCTTGACGGAATCTACATTCTTGCCGGAAGATGGAAGTAAAACATTCTTGGATGTTGTAAGTACTGAAAGCCGTAATGCCAATAAATTTAACAGTACAGCGGAGGGCAAGGCCGCTTCTGCGAAAGCCAATAAGTATGTAAAGGAGACTGTAGCATCTGCTACGTCACAGGCATATGCTTATGCCAGCCTGAAATTCCAAGCTACGGCACAACCGGCTGTAGGTTGTCAGCCCATTTTCCGTGCTTCGGAGATGTTGTTGATTGAGGCGGAAGCTAATTATTATCTGAGTTCAGACCCGACTGCTGCACAAAACAGCTTGGTTGAATTGAATAAAAACAGCGGCCGTGACCCTCAGTATACGTGTACGGCTACCGGTGAGGATTTACTGAAAGAGATTAAGAAATACCGTCGTCTGGAGTTATGGGGCGAAGGTTTCAGTTGGTATGACTGTAAACGTTGGGGCGATCCAGTGGTTCGTAACTCTTTTAAGGAAGGCGGTAATTACAGTTCGTATATTAGCGGAACATTCGGATTTAAAGATAGCAACTATGTATCGGAGTTCTGGAAATGGATTCTTCCGAACCGTGAAAGCGATTATAACAGCGCTATCGAAATGAAATAAACGGAATATCCGTAAATAATTAAGGCGGGTGTGCAGGGCCGAAAGACCGGAAGGTATGGGCTGGCACATCCGCTTTCCGTTTTGTGGCATCTGACGGTGCTCGATGGTTTACGACAGGAATCCGTATCCTTATTATTAAAAATGGGAATGAACACTATGAGAATGGTTTTGTTTTTTCTTATATTTGCCGGCACATATAATAAAGATACATATATATAATAAGGTATAAAGTAGAATGAAAGAATTTGTAATTTCCGAAGCGCAGGTCGAAACCGCAGTATTGGTAGGTCTTATCACAAAAACTCAGGATGAGCGTAAGACGAACGAATACCTCGACGAGCTGGCATTCTTGGCTGAGACAGCCGGGGCGGAAGTAGTGAAAAGATTTACTCAGAAGTTAGACCAGGCAAACTCTGTGACATACGTCGGCAAGGGTAAACTGGAAGAAATAAAAGAATATATCCGCAGCGAAGAAGAAGCCGAGCGCGAAATCGGTATGGTGATTTTCGATGATGAGCTCTCGGCAAAGCAGATACGCAATATCGAGGCTGAACTGAAAATAAAGATATTGGACCGTACCTCACTCATCCTCGACATCTTTGCCATGCGTGCACAGACTGCCAATGCGAAAACTCAGGTTGAATTGGCGCAGTACAAATACATGCTTCCCCGTCTGCAACGTTTGTGGACACACTTGGAACGTCAGGGAGGCGGTTCGGGAGCCGGTGGCGGTAAAGGTTCCGTGGGTCTGCGCGGACCGGGTGAGACGCAGTTGGAAATGGACCGCCGTATCATCCTGAACCGTATGTCATTGCTGAAAGACCGTTTGGCGGAGATTGACAAGCAGAAAGCTACCCAGCGTAAGAACCGCGGCCGCCTTATTCGTGTGGCATTGGTAGGATATACCAATGTCGGTAAATCTACTCTGATGACGTTGCTTTCCAAGAGCGAAGTGTTTGCGGAGAATAAGCTGTTTGCCACGTTGGACACTACGGTGCGCAAGGTTATCATCGAGAACCTGCCGTTTCTGCTGTCGGACACGGTAGGCTTTATTCGTAAGTTGCCCACCGATTTGGTAGACTCTTTTAAATCTACGTTGGACGAGGTGCGCGAAGCCGACCTGTTGTTGCACATCGTAGATATTTCCCACCCCGATTTTGAAGAGCAGATAGAAGTGGTGAACAAGACATTGGCGGACATCGGTGCATCCGGTAAGCCCATGATACTTGTATTCAATAAAATAGACGCTTACACCTATGTGGCGAAAGCGGACGACGACCTTACCCCCAGAACCAAAGAAAACTTAACACTCGAAGAACTGATGAAGACGTGGATGGCGAAGTTGGAAGACAATTGCCTTTTCATCTCTGCCCGCGAACGTATCAATGTAGAGGAACTGAAGAGTGTGGTTTACCGGCGTGTAAAAGAACTGCATGTGCAGAAGTACCCCTATAACGATTTTCTTTATCAGACTTACGATGAAGAGGAAGTTTAATTCAATGAAGAATTGATTCTTCATTTTTAATTTGAATGTTATGACTTACAGAAACTTGACCGAAGACGAAGTTCTTCGGTTGAAGAGCCAGTCGTGTCTGGCAGATGATTGGGGGAAAGTAACCGTTGCAGAAGAGTTTTCAACGGAATTCGTACATCATACTCGTTTTTCGGGTGAGGTGCGTTTGGGGGTATTCCATTCCGAATTTACTTTGCCGGGTGGAATAAAGAAACATTCCGGTTTGCGGCATGTAACGCTTCACAATGTAACGGTGGGTGATAATTGCTGCATCGAGAATATCCAAAACTACATTGCCAATTATGAAATAGGGCATGATACTTTCATTGAGAATGTAGACATTATTCTTGTAGACGGATTGTCCAGGTTCGGTAACAGTGTGGAAGTGTCTGTATTGAACGAGACCGGCGGGCGCGAAGTACTTATCAGTGACAAACTTTCTGCCCATCAGGCTTATATCATGGCGCTGTACCGTCACCGTCCGGAGCTGATTGCGCGGATGAAGGAAATTACCGATTTCTATTCCAATAAGCATGCCTCCGCTACCGGTTCTATCGGCAGCCATGTAATGATACTCAATACCGGTTCTATCAAGAATGTCCGCATTGGCGACTATTGCCACATTTGTGGTACGTGTCGTCTGTACAACGGAAGTGTCAACAGTAACGAGAACGCGCCTGTACATATCGGGCACGGCGTTATTTGCGATAATTTTATCATATCGTCCGGTTCGCATGTGGATGATGGAGCCATGCTTACCCGTTGCTTTGTAGGGCAGGCTTGCAAACTGGGACATAACTACTCTGCCTCAGACTCTTTGTTTTTCAGTAACTGCCAGGGAGAAAACGGTGAAGCGTGTGCTATTTTTGCCGGACCTTATACGGTGACACATCACAAATCCACCTTGCTTATAGCCGGTATGTTTTCCTTTATGAATGCCGGTTCCGGTTCCAATCAAAGTAATCACATGTATAAGCTCGGTCCTATCCATCAGGGTACGTTGGAGCGTGGAGCCAAAACCACTTCCGATTCCTATATCCTGTGGCCCGCAAGGGTAGGGGCGTTCTCTCTGGTTATGGGACGTCACGTCAACCATTCCGATACTTCCAACCTGCCGTTCTCTTATCTGATAGAACAGAACAATACGACATATCTTGTGCCCGGCGTCAATCTGCGCAGTGTGGGTACTATCCGTGATGCGCAAAAATGGCCCCGGCGCGACCAGCGTACCGATACCAACAAACTGGACTTCATTAACTACAATCTGTTGAGTCCCTATACCGTACAGAAGATGTTCAAGGGACGGGAGACTTTAAAAAATCTGCGTTATGCCTCCGGCGAACTTTCCGATATTTATTCTTTTCACAGTGCCAAGATACGCAACTCGGCTCTGGTGAAAGGTATCCGCTTTTATGAGATAGCCATTCACAAGTTTCTTGGCAATTCGGTTATCAAACGTTTGGAAGGTATCGGTTTTCATAACAATGAAGAGATTCGTGCCCGGTTGAAGCCCGATACACCTATCGGTAGCGGCGAATGGGTGGATATTTCCGGACTGATAGCTCCCAAAAGTGAGATTGATGCCTTGATAGACGGCATAGAGTCGGGTGCGATTAACCGTTTGAAGCATATCAATGCCGAGTTTGAGCGGATGCACCGGAATTATTATACCTACGAGTGGACATGGGCTTATGAGAAGTTGGAAGAATTCTATGGCATTGCTCCGGAAAATATGACTGCAGAGGATATAATTCATATTGTCGAGAAATGGAAAGAAGCTGTTGTTGGTCTGGACCGCATGGTTTATGAGGATGCCAAAAAGGAATTTTCTCTGGCTTCCATGACCGGTTTTGGCGCGGATGGTTCACGTCTTGAAAAAGAACTTGATTTCGAGCAGGTACGTGGTGACTTCGAAAACAATCCGTTCGTAACGGCCGTTCTCAAACACATTGAAGTGAAGACCGCATTGGGCGATGAGCTGATAGGACGCATGCAAAAGGTACAATGAAGATGAGGCGGAGGGATGGCAAATCCATTCGTTTTATATGATTAAAATAGAGAAAGCGGGGTTGAAGTATTAGGTTTCAATCTCGTTTTTTCTTTCTAATTAAAGAAATATTTCAAGATTACTTCTTACCTTTGCTGTTACGAAATCACTTTTAAACTAAATGAACAAGTAATTATGGCAACAACACCTCCGTTCAAGTATCAGCCCATGTTCGAAAAGGGTAAGGATACGACTGAGTATTATCTGCTTACCAAAGACTATGTGTCTGTAAGCGAGTTTGAAGGAAAACCTATCCTGAAGATTGAAAAAGAAGGCTTGACTGCAATGGCCAATGCCGCTTTCCGTGACGTTTCGTTCATGTTGCGTCGTTCGCACAACGAGCAGGTTGCTAAAATTCTGAGTGACCCTGAGGCAAGTGACAATGATAAGTACGTGGCACTGACTTTCCTGCGTAATGCTGAAGTTGCCTCGAAAGGCGTGCTGCCTTTCTGCCAGGATACGGGTACTGCCATTATCCACGGTGAAAAAGGACAGCAGGTATGGACGGGCTATTGTGATGAAGAAGCTCTCTCACTGGGTGTGTACAAGACCTATACCGAAGAGAACCTGCGCTATTCTCAAAATGCTCCTCTTACTATGTACGATGAGGTAAATACGAAGTGTAACCTTCCGGCACAGATTGATATCGAGGCTACCGAGGGCATGGAGTACGAGTTCCTTTGTGTGACCAAAGGCGGCGGTTCTGCCAACAAGACTTATCTCTATCAAGAAACGAAAGCTATTCTGAATCCCGGTACACTTGTGCCTTTCCTTATTGAGAAAATCAAAACGTTGGGTACGGCTGCATGTCCGCCTTATCATATCGCATTCGTTATCGGCGGTACATCTGCCGAGAAAAACCTGCTGACTGTGAAACTGGCTTCCACTCATTTCTATGACAACCTGCCGACTACGGGTAACGAATTCGGCCGTGCATTCCGTGATGTAGAGCTGGAGAAAGAAGTGCTGAAAGAAGCTCACAGAATTGGTCTTGGTGCACAGTTCGGAGGTAAGTATCTGGCTCATGATATACGTATTATCCGTCTGCCGCGTCACGGTGCTTCCTGTCCGGTAGGCTTGGGCGTTTCCTGCTCTGCCGACCGTAACATCAAGTGTAAAATCAACAAGGACGGTATCTGGATTGAAAAGCTTGACAGCAATCCGGGTGAACTGATTCCTGCCGAACTCCGTAAAGCCGGTGAGGGTGATGTGGTAAAGATTGATTTGAACCAACCGATGGAAAATATCCTGAAAGAGCTGACTAAGTATCCGGTTTCCACCCGCCTGTCTCTGAACGGTACTATCATCGTAGGCCGTGACATCGCTCATGCCAAGCTGAAAGAACGTTTGGATCGCGGTGAGGACTTGCCGCAGTATATCAAAGACCATCCTATCTACTATGCCGGCCCTGCCAAAACTCCGCAGGGAATGGCTTGCGGTTCGATGGGCCCGACAACTGCCGGACGTATGGACCCGTACGTAGACCTCTTCCAAAGTCACGGCGGAAGCATGATTATGCTTGCCAAAGGTAACCGCAGCCAGCAGGTTACGGATGCTTGCAAGAAGTACGGCGGTTTCTATCTCGGCTCTATCGGCGGTCCTGCCGCTATCTTGGCGCAAAACAATATTAAGAGCATCGAATGTGTGGAATATCCCGAACTCGGTATGGAAGCTATCTGGAAGATTGAAGTGGAAGATTTCCCGGCATTTATCCTGGTGGATGACAAGGGTAATGACTTCTTCAAACAGTTGAAACCGTGGAATTGCAGTAAATAACGGATAATCCCGAATATGATAATAAAAGCCGCTCTGGAAACTCTCCTTGAGCGGCTTTTTGTATGATGGCCGGTGGAATGTAAGGCTGCTAATGGAAGTTTCTTTTTGATGTCGCCGTTACTCTTTTATCTGTTTTTTCCACTGTTCGTACTTTTTCAGCACTTTCAATCCGGCATTGTTATACCAGCTATAGCCGTTGCGGCGCTCATACCCTATCTCGGAAATATCGTACTTCTTCACTCCGTCGCGGTCGCAGAAGAAAGGGCGGTTGTCTTCAAGGGTATAGAAACGTGCCCAAAATACGGGGCAAGGATAGTCATCCTGCGGGCAAGGAACCATCCGGTAGTCTTTCTTGCCTTCACTGTTGGTAAAGTCCTTACGCATGATGCCCGTAATCTTGTTTGCCTTGAACCAACTGACGGCTGCTTCTACAGAAGCGATAATCCGGGGTGAGGGGTCGGGGATGGACATCAGCAGCAGGACGATATTGTCCGATTCGGCGCCGCTGAGCGAGGGAAGTTCGTAGGCGCGTGCCTTGGCAGGGGCAAGGGTGTGTTCATCGTGCTGGGCGCACCACACAGTCAGTTTGCCGTTTTGTTTTACCTGAGTGTTGAGAATACACTCCACACCTTTGTCGAATGCGGTACGGGCGCGTTGGCAAAGGGTATCCGGTACATAGGTGTACGGGGCTTTCTTGCTGTACACATCACGCAACAGGTTCATGACGTTCACCATTGCATTGTCGTTGTAGGTGATGTGGGTATAATAGCCTTTGGGGCGCGGCCAGAACTGAGGCCAGCCGCCGTTGGGGTATTGCGCTTTTAGTATGTAGCGTATGCCTTCTAAGGCAGCGTCTTTGTATTTCTCTATGCCGGTGGCAAGGTAGATGCGGGAAAGGTAGCGTATCTCTGTGCTTGTGGCATTGTTGTCGATGGTGCTTTGGTTGACGTTATCTTTGTCGGCAAGGGCTTTCTGGTACTCATCGGCTGTCAGTTCGGCGGGCATATAGATGTTTTTGGGCCAGCCACCGGTTGTTTGCTGGTAGAGCAGTACGTTGTCGGCAATACGGACAGCTTCGGGAGTCGTGAAGAAGGCATCGTCCAATTTAGGGGCCAGTTTAACCCAATCCTTATAAGGATGTTTCTCTTTGTAGTCGGTTGTTTTCTGTGCATTGGCGCCTGTAAACAAGGCAAGCAATGCACAGAAAAAGATTGTTCGTTTCATATTGGTATTGTTTTTGGTTTCTCTTTACGAACAAAAGTAGGGAAAAGTTTGAAGAGAAGATGGCAATATTTGTTTTTAAGGGAGTAAAAATTGTGATTTATACGGTATGTCTATTCCAAATACTGTTCTACTCTTCCGCTGATTTGCAGCAGGGATATTTCGCACAATTTGGTGTCGTACTCTGCCGATAGGATACGCTCCTCGGCATCCAGCAGGCTCTTTTGCGCTTCGCGCATCTCGATACCGGAGAGGTTGCCGAGCATATAGCGTTCCATGGCAATCTCATGGTTCTCTTTGGCTGCAACGAGGTTCTGTCGTTCCAGCTTCAGCATCTGGAGATTGTTCTGGTAGGCTTGCCATAGGTTGCTCAAGTCGGCGCGCAGGGCTTGTTCCAGTTGTTCGCGTTCCAAACGGGCGTTTTGTACGGCAATGCGTGCATTGCGGAGTTCGCGGCGGCGGTTGCCGTCAAAGAGATTGAAACCTACGGTGACGCCGAAGTTCAGCCCGAGGTTGCTGCGGCGGCTGTTGGCGGAAATATCATATTTGTTAAGGGTATAGCCGTAGCCGCCATTCATCTTTATGTACGGGTAGTCGCGGGAACTGGCTTTTTTATAGTCCAGCCGTGCCAGCGTATTGTTCTGTTCGGCTTTCAGTAAGGCGGCGTTGGCTTGCAAGGTGGCATTCCAGAGCTCATCGAAATTCAGTTTGGCGCTGACGTTGATGAGGCTGTCTTCAACGATGAAAGGGCGGTCTACATCTTCACTTGCCATCAGCTCGTTCAGTTGGATACGCGAGGTATGCAGCAATTCCTGTTGTTTCATGTATTGCGCGCTGTCGGCATTGAAGTCTACTTTGGCCTGCTGGTAGTCCAGGCGGGAGAAGTTGCCGATGTGATACCGTTCCTCTACGATGCGCAGACGCTCTTTGGAGAGCGATACAGCGTAGCGGAAATTTTTCAGACGGATGGTGTGCTGCACGTAGTTGTAGTACTCGGCGGCGATGTTGGCTATGAGGTCTTCGATGGCGATACGGGTGTTGGTTTCGCCCTGGCGTTCCAGCTCTTTCAGCTTTTGGTAGTTGGCGGTGATGTTGAAGCCATCGAAGATTGTCCAGCTCAGGTTGATGCCGGCATCGACGGTCTGGTCGAACACGCCGTTTTCTTTGGTGGTTTCACCGGTGGCGCGCAGTTTGGTTTCGGTATTGTCCAAAGTACCTTTATAGCCGGCAGACAAGTCGAGCGTGGGCAGGTAGCCGGCATTGGCAAGGGTGGCGTTGTTCTTGCTTACTTGCTGTTCGTTACGGGTGATACGCAAGGAATAGTTGTTCAGCAGTCCCTGTTCCAGACAGGATTTCAGGGTATAGACAGGTGCTGGCTGTGCCTGAACGGCAAGCGCGGTGCACAGAATGATCAGGAAAGATAAAAGCGTACGTTTCATTCGTTCTTCAGTTTACTTCGGTTGGTAGATACATAACTATAAATAGCGGGGACGATGTACATCGTAAGCAATGTAGACACAAGCATACCGCCTACTACGGCCGTACCCATGGCGATGCGTTGGTTACACCCTTCGCCCGTGGCGAATGCCAGCGGTATCAGTCCCAGTACGGTAGAAGCGCTCGTCATCAGGATAGGGCGCAGACGTTGCAGGGCGGCATCCTTGATGGCTTGCATCTTGTCCTCGCCGGTTTCCTGCTTCTGGTTGGCGAACTCTACAATCAGGATACCGTTCTTTGCCATCAGTCCAATCAGCATGATGATACCGATTTGGCTGAATATATTCATCGTGATGCCGCCGAAATACATGAATACCAGTGCGCCTGCAATGGCAAGGGGCACGGTCAGCATGATAATCAGCGGGTCCTTGAAACTTTCGAACTGGGCGGCAAGAATCAGGTAGATAAGCAGGATGGCCAGGATGAAAGCGAACATCAGGCTGGAAGAACTTTCGCGGTATTCTTTTGAGTCACCGGTGAGGGCTGTGCGGAAAGTATCGTCCAATGTTTCTTTGGCAATCTTGTCCATTTCGTCCAGACCTTGCCCGATGGTCTTGCCGTCGGCAAGTCCGGCGGAAATAGTAGCGGACACGAAACGGTTATAGCGATACAACTTGGGCGGAGCAATGCCGTTTGTCAGTTCTATCAGGTTGTCGAGCTGTACCATGTCTCCCTTGTCGCTACGGATGTAGATACCTTTCAGGTCGGCAGGCTTGTTGCGTTGCTGACGGTTGATTTCTCCCAATATCTCGTATTGCTTTCCATTCATATAGAAGTAGCCCATACGCTGGCCGCTCAGACCGTATTGCAGTGTCTGGGCGATGTTGCGGGTGCTGACCCCCATGATGCTTGCCTTGTCGCGGTTGATGTTGATGCGGGCTTCCGGCTTGCTGAACTTCAGGTCTACGTCCGCCATCTGGAATACCGGATTCTCATATACCTTTGCCATGAACTTGGGCAGCACTTCCTGCAATTTCTCAATGTTGGTGGCTTGCAACACATACTGTACGGGCATACCGCCGCGCCGTCCGCCGAAGGATGAGGACTGTTGCACAAAAGAGCGTGCCATGGTCTTTTTCTGTACAGCTTTCGATAGCTTTTCCGCCACTTCCATTTGCGTGTAGTCACGGTCCCTCATGTCTTTCAGGGTGATGCGTACGTTACCGCTACCGCTGGATACGCGGGCGGTTACCGCTTCGGCATCAGGGGCGATGGAGTCGACAAGCTGGTTGATGTCTTCCGTGTAGTCGCGGATGTATTCGTAGGTAACACCTTCGGCTCCGCGCGTGTTGATGCTGATTTGCGAGCGGTCTTCCAACGGCGCCATTTCCGCAGGGATATGGTTCCAAAGAAAGCCGATAATGAGAATGGTTGCCGCAGTGAAAGGAAGTGCAATCCAGCGTTTGCGCAGGAAGGCTGCCAAAGAGCGGCTGTAAAGGTTGTTCATCCCTTCAAAGAACGGTTCGGTCTTACGGTAGAACCAGCTTTGTTTCTCTCTCTTTATCAGCAGCTTGGTAGCCAGCATCGGCGTAAAGGTCAGTGCGGCAAAAGAGGAGATGATAACCGAACCGGACACCACGATACTGAACTCGCGGAACAGACGTCCCGTCATACCGTCCATAAATACGATGGGAAAGAATACCGCTACCAGCGTAATGGTGGTAGAGATTACGGCAAAGAAGATTTCTTTGGCTCCCTCGATACCGGCCTCTTTCGGGGGCATTCCTTTTTCGATGCGGACGTAGATGTTCTCCGTCATTACAATGGCATCATCAACCACAAGTCCCACGGCAAGTACAATGGCAAGCATGGAGAGTACGTTGATGGAGAATCCTGCCAGGTACATAACGAAGAATGCTCCGATTAATGATACGGGAATTACGATACACGGAACCAGGGTGACGCGCCAGTCGCGAAGGAACAGGAAGATGATGATGATGACGAGGACGAAGGCCTCGTATACGGTCTGCTTTACTTCATCGATGGAGGCACGGATGAATTTGGTGTTGTCGAAGCCATAGGAGTAATGTACGTCTTCCGGCAGGTCTTTCTTCATATTCTCCATTCGCTCGTACACGGCATCGGCTATCTGGATGTGGTTGGCGCCCGGTTGCGGAATCACTACGACGCCTACCATAGGCACGCCGTTCATCTTCATATAGCTTTTGATGTCCGCCGGACCGAGTTCGGCACGGCCTATGTCGCTGAACCGGACAATACGGTTGCCGTCCTCTTTCAGGATGAGATTATTGAATTCCTCTGCTGTATGCATCAACCCGAGTGTGCGGATAGTCAGCTCGATGGTGTTTCCCTCGATGCTGCCCGAGGGGAGTTCCACGTTTTCATTGTCTACCGCATTCTTTACGTCGATGGGGGTAATACCGTAACCGGACATCTTGATAGGGTCGAGCCACAAGCGCATGGAATAACGTTTCTCTCCCCAAATGCTTACACTGCTCACATCGGAGATTGTTTGCAGTTGCTCTTTTACGGTGAGGTCGGCTATTTCGCTGAGTTCCAGCAACGAGCGTTTGTCGCTTTGCAAAGCGACCATGAGGATAGGCATGGCGTCTGCATCGGCTTTGGATACGGTTGGCGGGTCGCAGTCGCGTGGCAGGTAACGCTGGGCGCGCGACACTTTGTCACGTACATCGTTGGCGGCTGTCTCCAGGTCTACGGAAAGTTCGAATTCTACCGTAATACGTGACGAGCCCTGTTGGCTGACACTGGAGAGTGAACGAATACCGGGGATACCGTTGATATTCTGCTCCAGCGGTTCTGTAATCTGGTTCTCAATAACGTCGGCGTTTGCTCCGGGATAGAAGCAGGATACGGAAATGATGGGATTGTCCACCGACGGATACTCGCGGACACCGAGGTAGTTGTACCCGATGAAACCGAAGAGTAGGATAATCAGTGTCAATACCGTAGAGAGTACCGGTCGCCGTATGCTTAATTCGGATATATTCATGATATGAAGCGTAAAGTATGAAGTATTAAGGTATAAAGTGCAAAGTATGGAATATAAAGTATAATGTACGGATTATGAGTTACTGCCTCCGGCATAGACTTGCCATAGCTCATACCTTATACTTTATAAAATTTCGTACTCAGTTAATGTTGTCCAATGTCACGGGCAGTCCTGTGCGGAGCTGCAAGGTTCCCGAAGTAATGATTGTATCGCCTATGTTCAGGCCTTGCAATACTTGCACTTCGGCTTCCGTCCGAATGCCGGTAGTAATCTCTACCGGTTGTGCTTTTCCTGATTTATAAAGGAAAATCTTATCCTTGCCCATTTCCGGAACGATGGCCTCGGAGGGTACGGCAAGTGCGTTTTGTATTTCGTCCTTATTCAGCTTGATACTGGCATAACGGCCCGGCAGTACGGCGCTGTTGGCATTGGGATAGAGCGCACGGATAGTCAGTGTATGGGTCGTGGGGTCTATCTTTGACTCGCGTGCATAGACGGTGGCATGGAAAGTGTTCAGTTTGCCTTCGAGCGTGAAGTCCAGCCCTGCACCTGTCTTTACGTCATTGGCATAGCGTTCGGGTACTGCAAACTCTACTTTCAGCGGAGAAAGTTTGGTGAGCTTGGCTACAATGGTGGAGGGAGACGCGTATGTCCCGACACTGACCTGCCGCAGACCGATCACTCCGTCAAAGGGAGCGCGAAGTTCGGTTTGTGCAATGTTGGACTCTATCAGATCGATGTCGGCATTCAGGGTTGCCAGTTCGGTCTTTACCTGTTCGTATGCTTCCTTACTGACGGCATCTCTTTCCAGCAACGCATTTTGACGGAACACGCGGTCTTCCGCCAGTTTCAACTGTGATACCAGTCTTTGTAATTGCGCCTGAAGAGGGCGGTCGTTTACTTTGGCGAGCAATTGCCCTTTCTTCACGAAGCTGCCTTCTTCAAAGTTTATTTCGATAATCTTGCCGGATGTCTCGAATGAAAGGTCTACTTCCTCATCAGGCAGCAGGCTGCCGCTGATTTGTATTTCGTCTTTCAGCAGTTGCGGTTTGATTATTCGGGCATTTACGTTCAGCACCTTTTTGCCACCACGTTTACCGGTCATTACCTTGTCGGCAGCTGCCAATTCTTCGTTTGTCTTGGGAAGCTGGGAATAAATGCCTCCGCCTATCAGTCCGGCACCAATGAATATGATGATGCCCCATTTCACTTTTTTATTCATGTTGTAGTATTAGTAGTATATTTAGCCACAGATTTTGACGGAAAATATACCCGAAGGTTTAAAACGGGAAAAGTTAATAAAAGTGATAGGGTAATAGAACGGTAAGGCAAACCTGCCACTTTATTATTCTCTTAGTATGCTGCCCTGTATTTGCCCTCTTCCTTATCTTCAAGCATGTTCAGGTAAGAGGCGTAGCGGGATTCGCTGATGTAATGTTGCTCTACCGCTTCGCGCACGGCGCAGCCCGGTTCGTGGCGGTGGGTACAGTTGTTATAGCGGCAGTCGGCGGAAGCCTTGAATATTTCCGGAAAGTAATGCCCTATTTCTTCTTCCTCCATGTCGAATGTTCCAAAGCCTTTGATGCCCGGTGTGTCGATAATGTAGCCGTTACCCGGCACGGGAAACATCTCGGAAAAAGTAGTGGTGTGCATGCCTTTGTTGTGATAGGCGGAGATTGCGCCGGTTTTGATATCCAGTTCCGGAAGGATGGCATTGATAAGGGTGGATTTACCTACTCCGGAATGTCCGGAGAAGAGCGTTATTTTCCCTTTGAGTTTTTCTTTTATAGTGTCGACTCCCTCACCGGTTTTGGCGGATATCTTGAAACAAGGGTAACCGATGGTAGTATAAAGATTGATAAGTCCGTTCAGGTAGCGAAGCTCGTCTTCGTTGTAAGCGTCTGCTTTATTGAAGATGATATTGACGGGTACACGGTATGCCTCGGCCGATGCCAGAAAACGGTCGATGAATGTAGTGGAGGTTTCCGGATAATTCACCGTTACCACCAGCATACACTGGTCGAGGTTGGCGGCAAGGATGTGAGACTGTTTGGACAGGTTGGACGAACGCCGGATAATATAGTTCTTCCGGTCTTCAATTTCGTTGATGAACGCTGTTCCTTCCTGATTCAATATGATTTGCACATGGTCGCCTACTGCCACCGGATTGGTGCTACGGATACCTTTCAGGCGGAAGTTGCCTTTAATTTTGCATTCAACGTATGTCCCCTCGTCGGTCTTTACCAGATACCAACTTCCTGTATTTTTAATTACCAGTCCCCTCAAAATAGTTGAAAGTTGAGAGTTGGGAGTTGAAAGTTGAAAGTAAGGAGTCGTTGGAGAACGGTCGGTGCCGCACGGTAACTCTCGGCTTTCAATTTTCAACTCTCAACTATATTTATACTGTCATAATCTCTTTATCCTTTGCTGCCAGCATATCGTCAATCTGCTTGATATACTTGTCGTGAATCTTTTGCAGCTTCTCTTCACCGCCTTTTTGGGCGTCTTCCGCCAATCCTTCTTTCACTGATTTCTTAAAGGCGTCGATGGCATCGCGGCGTGCGTTACGTACACTCACTTTGGCGGTTTCGCTTTCGTTCTTACACTGTTTGGCAAGTTGTTTACGGCGCTCTTCCGTCAACGGGGGAATGCCGATGCGGATAATTTCGCCGTTGTTTTCGGGCATGATGCCGAGGTCGGAGTCGATGATTGCCTTTTCAATGATGCGGAACATGCTCTTGTCCCACGGCTTGATGGCAATACTGCGGGCATCCGGAGTGGTTACGGCTGCTACGTTGTTGATGGGAACCATGCTTCCGTAAGAATCGACACGGATTCCGTCCAGCAAACGAACATCGGCTTTTCCGGCACGGATGTGGGCCAATGATTCTTCCAGATACATTACGGCCATATCCATTTTCTCTTGTGCTTCGTCTAAGATGTCTTTTACGTCTTTCATATTTCTATTGTTTGAAGTAGCTTTTAGTTTGAAACTTTGCAAATATAATTGTTTCACGACAGATTACACAGATTTACACAGATTATTTTATCCGATAATCTGTGTAAATCTAAATCCGTATCCATTAATGTAAACCGGCGGATGTACGCTGAGGAATGTCAGTTATGTACCAGCGTCCCTATTTCTTCGCCCTGCATCACTTTCTTCAGGTTGCCTACGGTGTCCATGTCGAAGACAATGATGGGCAGGTTGTTTTCCTTGCACATGCAGGTAGCCGTCAGGTCCATGACTTTCAGGCCGCGTTTCAGCACTTCGTCGTAAGTGATGTCGTGGAATTTCGTTGCCGTAGGGTCTTTCTCCGGGTCAGCGGTGTAGATACCGTCAACGCGTGTGCCTTTCAGCATGACGTCCGCTTCTATTTCGATGCCGCGGAGACTGGAACCGGTATCGGTCGTGAAGAACGGGTTGCCCGTTCCGGCAGACATGATAACCACTTCACCTGCTTCCATACACTCGATGGCTTTCCATTTATTGTAGAATTCGCCGATAGGCTCCATGCGGACGGCAGTCAGCACACGTGCCTTTACGCCTGCCGCTACCAGTGCCGAGCTCAGTGCAAGGCTGTTGATAACGGTTGCCAGCATACCCATCTGGTCGCCTTTGACGCGGTCGAAACCTTTGTTGGCGCCGCTCAGTCCGCGGAAGATGTTGCCGCCGCCGATAACGATGCCGATTTGTATGCCCATTCCGTGTATTTCCTTAATTTGTGCCGCATATTCGGCAAGGCGTTTCTCGTCGATGCCGTATTGCTTTTCTCCCATCAGGCTCTCGCCGCTGAGTTTCAGTAAGATTCTTTTGTATGTTGCCATAGTTTATTAATTTATTTCGCTTAGCGGCAAAGATAGAAAAATAATGCCAATCGGTATAAACAAATTCCGGTTATTCTTTCAACGTGTAGTCGCCGGCTTGGGCGGTGACCACTGCCTGTAACTCGTCGAGTGTCTTTTCGCCTTCCGAAAACTCCACGACCGCTACCGGCGGGTTGAGGGTTACGGTGGCATGTACGCCTTCCATACTGTTCAATGCTTTTTCCACATGCATGCGGCAATGGTTGCACATCATGCCTTCCACTTTAAATTCTTTTTTCATGACGTTTTCAGTTGATGGTTCTACTTTATTTTCCGGTTGTCCTGCCGGGGTGGAGGCAGGGCTTTCCGCAGTCTCTATCTTTTTCCTTTTCAGCCGCAGACTGTTGGTTACTACGCTGACACTGCTGAATGCCATGGCTGCACCGGCTATCATTGGATTCAGCAGGAAGCCGTTGACGGGGTAGAGTACGCCGGCTGCAACGGGTACACCTATTATATTATAAATGAACGCCCAAAACAAGTTCTGACGGATGGTGCGCACAGTCAGTCGGGAGAGTTTCAACGCTTCCGGTATCTTTGTAAGGTCGGAAGAGATGATGGTCATCTTGGCCACATCCATGGCGATGTCACTGCCGCCGCCCATGGCAATGCTTAAATCGGCTTGCGCCAGGGCTGCACTGTCGTTGATGCCGTCGCCTGCCATTGCCACTTTCCTGCCGTTTTTCTGCAGGCTGCCGATAAAGGCGGCCTTATCCTGCGGCAGCACCCCCGCCCGATAATGGAGGATGCCGGCTTTGCGTGCAATCTCCCGGGCAGTGGCTTCGTTGTCGCCCGTCAGCATATAGACTTCGATGCCGGCGGCTTGCAATTCGCTGACGGCTTGTATGGAGCTTTGTTTTATTTGGTCTGTAATCCCGGCTATGGCAAGCGCGTTTTCGCTGTCGGCAAACCAGATGACGGTCTGCGCATCCGCAGCCAGGCGGGCGGCTTCATCGCTTAGCGGCCGGCTGACGGTAATCCGGTTTTCTTCCAGCAGTTTCCGGTTGCCGGCATAATAGGTCTTTCCGTCCGACTCGCCTTTCACACCTCTGCCGGTAATACTTTCAAAGTTGTCTATACTTACGTCCCGGGCATTCTGTAAATGGCGGACTACCGCTTCGGCAAGCGGATGTTCCGATAACTTTTCCAGACTGTAGAAGATGTTTTCATGCGCTGCCGTCTGCGTTGCCCAAATCAAATCGCCGACTACCGGCTTTCCTTCGGTCACGGTTCCGGTCTTGTCCAGCACCACCGTATCAATCTTTTTGGCGGTTTCCAGACTTTCGGCGTCTTTTATCAGAATGCCCCGTTCCGCACCTTTGCCGATGCCTACCATGATGGCGGTGGGTGTGGCAAGTCCCAGGGCACACGGGCAGGCGATGATAAGTACCGTAACCAGCGCCAGCAATCCGTGTGTAAAGCCGTTCTGCCCGTCCAGCAACATCCATGCGATGAAGGACAGCACGGCAATGCCGATAATAACCGGCACGAAGATGCCCGCAATCTTGTCTGCCAATTGCTGGACGGGGGCTTTGCTGCCTTGCGCATCCTGCACCATGTGGATGATTTTAGCGAGCAGCGTATCCGTCCCTACTTTCTCCGCGCTGAACCGGAAACTCCCTTTTTGGTTGATAGTGCCGGCAAAGACTTTGGCGTTCTTTTGCTTGGCTACTGCTACCGGTTCACCGCTCAGCATGCTTTCGTCCACATACGAACTGCCTTCCGTAACGATGCCGTCCACGGCAATCCGCTCTCCCGGTTTCACTAAAATAATGTCTCCCGGACGAATCTGTTCAATCGGAACAACCTTCTCAGATGAGGGACCGGTGATAACGGTTACCGTTTGGGGTTGCAGACCCATGAGTTTCCTGATGGCGGAAGAGGTATTTCCCTTAGCCTTTTCCTCCAGCAACCGTCCTAACAGGATAAAGGCGATAATGACGCTTGCAGCCTCGAAGTAGACGTGGGGATGGATGCCCCTTTCCAGCCAAAACTCAGGGAACAGCATGTTGAACAGGCTGAACAGGTAGGCGATTCCGGTGCTGTTGGCTACCAGCGTATCCATATTGGCGGTGCCGTGTTTCAGTTGTTTCCATGCGCTGGTAAAGAAACTTCTTCCCAACCAGAATATGACGGGAGTAGAGAACAGCCACATAATAAGATTAGCGTACGGCATATCCATAAAGAACATGCCGATAACCATAACGGGCACGGACAAGACGATGGCCCATGTGGCGCGGAATTTCAGCGCGCGATATTTTTTGTCGTGCGCCTGCTCCACTTTATCCGGTGTATTCTCATCCTGTTTAATCAGCAAGTCGTATCCTGCATTCTGCACGGCCTGCTGCAGGGCTTCGGGAGAGCAATTTTGGGAGTCATATTCCACAGTTGCCGTTGCCGAAGCATAATTTACGGTTGCTTTTCGGACGCCGGGCTGGCGGTTCAGCGTCTTTTCCACTCTTGCGGAGCATGAGGCGCAACTCATTCCCATTACGGGAAAGGTTTCTTGAACGATGCTTTTGTTTGTCATATCAATAGTAGTACAATTTATTTTTTCCAGGATAAACTTCCGGTTTAATGGGAATAAACTTGAAGTTCAATAGGAATAAATTTGAAGTTTAATAGGAATAAACTTGAAGTTTAATGTGGATAAACTTTTTTATGAAACAAAGATACGGCAAGGAAGTTGTCCGATAGTTGCAAAATTCGGGATATGATTTATAAGATTCTGCTTATATTTCGTCAAGCGGCTTGCGTTTGTTCCCCTTTATCTTCTTGAAGTGACTGGGAGTCATTCCGGTTACATGCTTGAACTGGGCGCTGAGGTAGGAGACACTCGAATAGTTCAGCATATCGGCTATTTCGTTCAGGGATAGTTCCCCGTACATTAGCAGTTCTTTGGCGCGCTCTATCTTCTGTGCGATGAGGTATTTTTCGATAGTGGTGTTGGTTGTTTCCGAGAAAAGCTTGCTTAATGCGCTGTAGTCCCGGTGCAGCTTGGATGCCAGGTAATCGGACAGATTGGTTTTCAGTCCGTTGTCTCCGTAATGTACTAATTCGATGATAGCATCTTTTATCAGCTCTACTGTCTGTGATTTCTTGTCGTCAATCAGTTCGAACCCGAATGTTTCAAGCGAGGCTTTTACACGCTGATACGTTTCGTTGCTGACTGCGTCGGGCAGGACGGCGATGCCCAGTTCTACCGAAAGCGGGTGCAGCCCCAGTTGCTCAAGCTGACTTTTCACCACCATGATGCAACGGTTGCAGACCATGTTCTTGATGTGCAGTGTATTTTCGGGATTGGGTGTAATATCGGGCATTCCGTTCTTTTTCGGGCAAAGATAATAGGTATGGTTTGTTTTTGCTTTCATTTGTCTGCGAATAAATATTAATGGGGTTTATGGCAACCTCATCGTGGAATGCCTTTAGTGAAAGTTTTTTTCCATAACCTTCCGGCTGAGCAATGTCTGCATAGCGCCCCGCATGGACAGGTAAACAAGAAAAGCAAGCCACAGGGCATGGTTGCCTAAAACCGTGTGGAATCCGTAGTACACCGCAAAGAAGCTGACGGCTGAGGTTGCCATGGAGAGAAGCATGCCGCGCGTTGCCGTTGCGCCGATAAAGATGCCGTCCCAGATAAAGGCGGCAATTCCGGCAGCGGGTATGGCAAGCGCCCAATAGAAGTAAGTGTCGGCGGCGGTTATTACGTTCCGGTCATCGGTCAGCAGTGCCAGAAAAGCATTGCCTCCCGAGGCATAGACCAGTGTGAACAGTACGGTCAGCCCGGCGCCCCATATAAACAGATGCCGGACGGTATCGGTAAATGCTTTCCGGTTGCGGGCACCTATGTATCGTCCGCTCAGGGCTTCTCCCGCATAGGCGAAACCGTCCATCACGTAAGAGAAAAGGGTGAAGAGTTGCATCAGCAACGTGTTTACCGCCAGAATAATTTCACCTTGCGAGGCTCCTGCCGAGGTAAAGAATAACGTAACGGCTACCAGACACAATGTCCGCAGGAAAATGTCGCGGTTCACTTGGAAAAAGCGTATCATTGCTTCTTTTTGAAGCACTCCTTTCCAAACGATATACTTCTTCAGTTTGCCGTAGCGGTTCATCCACAGTACCAGCCCCATAAGAAAACCTGCATATTGGGCAATCAGTGTTCCCAAGGCTACGCCTTCCACTTTCATCCCGAAGAAACAGACAAGGCTGAGGCTTGCCATGATGTTGACAATGTTCTGCGTAATGGCTATGTACATGGGAATACGGGAGTTCTGCATACCGATGTACCATCCGGAGAGTCCGTATAGCCCCAGCATGGCGGGAGCGCCCCATATGCAGATATGAAAGTAGAGCGTTGCCATTTCCCTGACTTCTTCCGTGGGGCGGATAATCTGGAAAGCCGCTTGCCTGATAGGAACTTGCAGCAGGATAAGGCATAATGCCACGGCAAGTCCTATCCCCACCGAACGTATCAGCAGGCGGACAATTTCCGGCAGGTCCCGCTTGCCGTAAGCCTGTGATGTCATGCCGCTGGTTCCCATACGCAGAAAGCCGAATATCCAATAAATGATATTGAACAGCATGCCGCCTACTGCAGTGGCGCCGATATAGGCAGGAGAACCCAGGTGTCCTACAATGGCTACGTCAATCAGCCCGAGCAGGGGCACGGTGATGTTCGATACGATGGAGGGTAAGGCTATCTGTAATATCTGTCTGTCTATAGGATTCATTAGCAATGTTTTATTTAAGAGAACGCAAAGGTACGCAGAAAAAGAAAAAACAGTGGGAAAGATTAACTATATTTCTACTTTCATCTATTGACGATTGCTGCGGAAATCCGTAAATTTGTAGATGAATTTCTATTGGGATATTTCAGGCTGTTTAACTATATACACTTTAAAATGAAAACCTTGACTTTTCTTTTCTTCGGACTCCTGCTGTGTCCGATGACGCTTTTGGCACAATCGGCAGATGTATTGTTGCAGAAGGTGGCTGATGCCTTGTCGGCAGGTAAGGACGATTATGCCGTGAGTCTGTTCCGTCAGGCTGCCGATGCGGATGCGGGACAGACGGAGATGTTCTATTGGACAAGCGTTGGAAAAGCCACTGAGGCAGCTCCGCGGCTTGCGCAGGAACTGGCTGTTTGCTACAGAGACAAACGGAATTACGACAAGGCATACCTTTTTTATAAGGAGTGGCTGCAGTATTATCCGGAAGATGTTTCCGCACTTGTAGCCTGTGCAGAGATGCAGATGATGCGCGGTGAAACGAAAGACGCGATGAAGCTCTATGAGAAAGTGCTGGCTTTGGATGCCGACAATCTTCAGGCAAATATATTTTTGGGCAACTATTACTACCTGCAAGCCGAGCAAAAGAAGAAAACGTTAGAGGACAACTATAAGAAAATCGTAGCGCCCACACGTATGCAGTATGCCGGTTACCGTAACGGATTGTCGGATATTTACTCCAATGGGTATAGCAAGGCTAAGGGGTACTTGCAGAAGGTGCTTCAACTCTTCCCGTCTACCGAAGCGGGGAAGACCTTGGAGCGGATAAAGAAATTGGAAAAAGAGATGAATAATTGACGGTTCATCTCTTTTCTTTTCCTGCCTGTAGCAATGTCTATTTGGCGGTACGGATTGGCAACTCCATAAGTCCGTCTGGTGCAGAACGGGTGTCTGCTTCCTGAACGGCTTTGGGGCCCGGTATCAGAGGACTGTATAACAAGACATGCCGGATGCGTGCCCGCTGTTCGGGAGTAAATTGGTCGGAATGGCTGATTGCGTAATCCATGATGTTGTGTGAGACAAAGGATTCGCCTGTCAGGCAATTCTCACGGTTCACCAAATTGGCAAATGTGAAGTTTTCCGGTTCATTCGCCGCGATATATGCGTAATTCATATCGTATGCTTCCTTATTGTAGGTGGGGGTATCTGTGCAATAGTCGGTATCTTCACAACTGTTTCCTCTTTCTGTTTCGGAGAATACATGGTGTAATCCTAAATAATGCCCTAATTCATGAGCCAATGTAACGGTAATGTCTGCTGGTTTGTATGTGGTTGCCGTACTTTCTTCGTTGATGAACCGGCTGTTGATGGATACACAATAGGGGAAGGACAAGTTCTTCAGTTCTAATCGGGATACATTGATTTCACTGAGACCGGCCAGGCTGTTCGCCCCTTTTGTGGTAAACGGCAGATGGGATATTCCTAATGTCGTTGTATTACTGCCGGGCTCATTGGCAAAGTTGTAGACCATTATATTGATATATCTGTTGGGGTCCCATACATATCTTACATACCCTTTTCCCGCAGTTTCGTTTATATCATCATTCATAAAGGCATCGCAATCTATCGGATAGCTGCCCGGCCATGAAATGTATTCCACTCCCGGCTGGTCCATCTTTTCTCCATCCGGACTTGCGGTGGCGAGTGTAAAGGTAAGGTTCATGTCTGCACTTTGCATGCTCTTCTTATAAAGCCGGTTTACTGCGTTCAATATTTCAGACAGGCGGTTGGGGCTGACATACTGTTGCGCGTCGGACTTGTTTTGGTAAAGCACATGGAAAACCACCGGCAGATTGTAGTGATATTGTTCTATGGGTGTATATCCAGCCGCTTGAGTGATTTCTATTTTCCTGCTCATCTTGGTGGCTGGTGATGCGACTGTTACTGTAACTTTTCTCTCTTTACTGTCGGGGTTGGCTTCTATTTGCAGGGTCAATGTCTGATTTCCGGAGCCTTTGCCTGGAGTGACGTTGCACCATTGTGCCGTTTTGGATATTTGCCACTCCACATCGCTTGTTACGGAAACCGTCAATGTGGCTCCGTCGCCATCGACATTGCTGAATGACGATTCGGAGAGTTCCAAATAATTAGTTTCATTATCTTCGCAACCATATAAAATAAAACTTGATATAACGGCTGCAATTAAGACTTGTATCTTCATGAATTTATAGATTGATTTTATACAAAACATGTTTTACAAAGATAATGTTTGCCAATTTGTCTAATCAGATAATGTATTGCACCTCTTTAAATAAATATTCCCGTTCCTTGCCGTTCTCGTCTTCCAGGACAAAACGTCCGTCTTGTTCCACACGCAGCAGGCGGGCAGAGAATTTGCCGCCGGCATCTTCGTAAGGGTGAAAACCTCTGCGGCGGAATAGGGAGCGGGCATAACGGGCGGTTATTTCGGCGGTATAAGTACCGCTGTCTTCCGTTTGCAAACCGTTGTAGTAGATTTGTACCCTTTTCAGTATGTGCGATAGAATCTCATAGCGGTCGTGTTCCTGACCGGTAATTTGTTTCAGCGATACCGGGTTGGGGGCATCACTGTGAAACTCATTCTGATTGATATTGATCCCGATGCCGGAAATGCTGCGTCCGATGAAGTGTCCGGATAGGTCGTTCTCTATCAGTATGCCGCATATTTTCTTGTCTCTCCAGTAAATGTCATTCGGCCACTTTATCGTAATTTCGTCCGACCATCTGTCCAGCTCTTCCTTGATGGAAAGAGACACGATTTGTGATAGGATAAACTGGCGGCGCGCTTCCAGAAAAGTGGGATAGAGGACAAAGCTGAAAAGCAGGTTCTTGCCTCTTTCCGCTTCCCAGGTGTTGCCGCGCTGGCCTTTGCCGGCTGTTTGAAATTCGGCTGTAACTGTAGTCAGTTCGGCAACGGATTCTTGCAACTCATTACATAACTGGCTGATGTACCGGTTGGTTGAGTCGGTTTCATCCAACGCTATCAGCGGATAAGGAAACGTTTCAGGGCAGGGCTTCATACTCATTGCGCATTTTTTTAGTGAATTTCTTTATTACTTCTTCGTAGGAGTGGTCTATCAGATGTTTTATCAGTTTGTCATCTGCATCACTGTCCAGGAGCACCTGGTTCCAATACTTCTTGTTGAAGTGCCAGGCTCCTTCAACGGCATTGTAGCGGTCGCGCAATTCCAGCGCGTATTCCGGGTCGCATTTCATGGTGATGCGGTCGGGAGTGTTGAGATTGATGCATAAAAACATCTTTCCCATTACCCGGATAACGAGGAAATCCTCACCGAAAGGAGTATCTTCGGTTGCGGCCTTTTTACTGAGGCAATATTCGCGGGCGGTTTCTATATTCATTGTATTCAGGGGTTATGGTTCTTTTAAAACACAGGCGGGTAAAATGCTTCTTTGATGTGCTCTATCTCGAAAGCACCGGCATCGCCCACCGCTGTAATGATGTCGAAGCGCACGGGGACGTCAATGCGGAAATGTTTTACGTAAGCATCGGCTGCTATGACAATGCGGCGTATTTTCTGCCAGTTGACGGCATCTTGAGGCTTGATGTATTCCGTGTTACTTCGGGTTTTTACTTCTACGATAATCAATCCGTTGTCCTTGGTGGCAACAATGTCCAGTTCCAAACGGTTTTTCCGCCAGTTCCGGTCGCGTATCACATATCCGTTATGTTCCAGATAAGCCGCAACCGCATCTTCTCCGGCTTTTCCCAGAGCATTATGTATTGCCATAGTACAATTTTCTTTCTTTCAGTACAAAAATACGTTTTTTCTGTTTTGTTTTTACAGAAGTAAAGCTAATTTTGCAAAGAAATATGAGAAAGAGAGACAAAACGTGTGCAAAAGCAACACCGGAAGAACCTAAACGCGAGCAGCGCATGGTATGCCTGATGAGCGAAGAAGAGCTGCGGATTGTGGATCGTTATCTGGAGAAGTATAAGATAACGAACAAATCGCGCTGGCTGAGGGAAACCATTCTCATGTTTATCCATAAGAATATGGAAGAAGATTATCCTACACTGTTCGGTGAGCATGACATGCGAAGATGAGAAGTGGTGGAATAGGATAGATGTGCGATGTGGAATGAGATAAACAGCAAGTAGTAAGAATTATGACAGATACGGATTATATGAAGCAGGCGCTTTGGGAAGCGCAAAAGGCAGGTGAGCGGGGTGAAGTGCCCGTTGGTGCCGTTGTTGTTTGCAAAGACCGTATCATTGCCCGTGCCCATAATCTGACTGAAACGCTGACGGATGTCACCGCACATGCCGAAATGCAGGCTATCACTGCCGCCGCTGCTACGCTTGGTGGCAAATATCTGAATGAATGTACTCTTTATGTGACCGTTGAACCGTGCGTGATGTGTGCCGGTGCCATAGCATGGGCACAAATGGGACGGTTGGTATTTGGTGCGGAAGATGAGAAACGGGGATACCAGCGTTATGCGCCGGAGGCTTTGCATCCTAAAACTGCGGTAGTGAAAGGAGTATTGGCGGATGAATGCGCTGCATTAATGAAAGACTTTTTTGCTGCAAAACGCAGATAATACTTTTCTGAAAAATTTCGCTATAACAGGTTTGTCTTGTAGTGCGGAATACAAATAAATTATCTTACGGGATAATTATTGTGTAATGATATGACTCTCTGCAATTGTTATTCTTCTTTGATTTCTTCGAAATCCACATATTCCCCCTCGTCCTGGGAAAACAGTTTCTTGTGCCTGCCATGTGCGGTTTCTTCTTTTATTCTTGTTTTAGGTTCTTCGTTGGAAGAAGAGCCGGATTGTTGTCTGCCATTGAAAGAATACCCTCTTCCGGATTGATAATTTCCATTATCGTTCCGGTAAGTGTTTGATGAGCGGCGGCTACCCAAGCCGAAAATACTCCGGATAACAGTGCCGATGATGCTAAGTCCGATAAGCAGGATGGCGATTATAATGATAAATAAAAATCCTAAAAAATGAAACATGGGCTAATGTCTTTTTATGTGTTCGTTTTCAGCGAACGATAATACAACAACCGTGCCAAGAAAATGTTTACTTACGCTTTCCTGTGAGAAGTGACAGCAAGATGTACCATACAATTACCGCTGCGAAACCGCTGACTTTCAAAAAAACAAGAAGCGGAATACTGATAATCAGGAAACTGAAACTTACTTTGTTGTCTTTCCATGAGAGGCTCTTGAATTTCAATGAGAACATCGGTATTTCCGATACCAGCAACCACGAAAACAAACAAACCAATGCTAAGAGATAAAGCGGATTAAAGCTCTCCGAGATAAGTATGGGATGTATTCCCGCCACTAACGACGCCCAAAAAAGGGCATTGGCAGGAACCGGTACGCCGATAAAGGAACTGGTCTGGCGGGTGTCGTTGTTGAACTTAGCCAGACGCAACGCCGAGAATACGGAAATAAGGAATGCTGTGTAAGGCATATAAGGAGCGATGAACTCCATGGATGCCGGATAATGCATTTCTTTAAATAAAGAGAACACTATTAGTGAGGGCGCTACGCCGAAACTTACATCATCCGCCAGCGAATCCAAGTCTTTGCCGATGGGAGAGTGTGCATTCAGCAGACGTGCCATCATGCCGTCGAAAAAATCGAATACGGCACTGAGAATAATGAATGCAAGTGCCAGGTTATAGTTGGCTTCAAAAGCCATGACACAGGCGATACACCCGGAGAACAGGTTCAGGCAGGTTAAGGTATTCGGTATGGAGCGGGTAATGCAGTTTGCCATTGTTACTTGAGTTTTGCTATTACGGTCTGGTTGCCGGTAGTCAGTTGTCCGAGTTTAACAAGAACTTCCGTACCCAGCGGAAGGAATACATCCACACGCGAACCGAACTTGATGAAGCCCATATGTTCGTCGATATAACACTCTTCGCCCGGTTCGGCATAAGTTACGATACGGCGTGCCATGGCGCCGGCAATCTGGCGTGCCATGATTTCCACACCTTCGGGGGTTTCGATTACTACAGTGGAACGTTCATTGTCGGTGCTTGCTTTGGGCAACCAGGCTTTCATGAACTTGCCGTTCTGGTGAGATACCGACTTCACGGTTCCGTCCACCGGATACCAGTTGGCATGTACGTTGACCAGACTCATAAATATGGAAACCATGATACGGCGGTCATGGAAATATTCGGTTTCTTCAACCTCTTCCACTACCACAATCTTTCCGTCAGCTGGGGCAACCACGATTTTTTCAGTATTTTCCTGGCCGAACAAACGTATAGGACAACGGAAGAAGTTCACTAAAATGCCATAAACCACAAGGCTGATAACTGCCACTACGTAGAAAGGAATCTTACATTCCAAACCGAAGTAAAGTCCTGCGTTTACGGCGAGTATCAACAATAAACTGCCGGCCAATGTATGTGTTCCTTCACGGTGAATACGTATTTTCTTTAATTTTTTAAGTCGACCCATGTATCTTGTTTTATTCTTTCTAATGCAAATTATCTGCAAAAATAGGCTTATTTTGAAAATCTAACAAGAATTTAGTCATAGAATTACAGATGTTGATAACTTTTTGAGGAATATTTTTGTTAGATGTAGCATAGGTCGTACCTTTATGCTCACTTATAGAAAGGATAAATTTATGCAGGATTTTGTTCATTTGCACGTACACACCCAGTATTCACTTCTTGACGGTCAGGCCAGCGTAAGCCGGCTGGTAGACAAGGCGATGAAGGATGGTATGAAAGGTATAGCCGTTACCGATCATGGTAATATGTTCGGTATCAAGGAATTCACCAACTATGTCAATAAGAAGAACAGCGGTCCGAAAGGGGAGATAAAAGACCTGAAAAAACGGATTGCCGGCATAGAGAGCGGTGAGATAGAATGTGAGGATAAGGAAGCGGAGATAGCGGCTTGCAGAGCAAAAATAACGGAAGCCGAAAATAAACTGTTCAAGCCCGTTATCGGTTGTGAGATGTATGTGGCACGCCGCACAATGGACAAGAAAGAGGGTAAGCCCGACCAGAGCGGTTATCACCTGATTGTATTGGCGAAGAATGAAAAAGGTTATCACAATCTTATAAAGCTGGTGTCCCGTGCATGGACTATGGGATACTATATGCGTCCGCGTACCGACCGCAATGAATTGGAGAAGTATCATGAAGGATTGATAGTCTGTTCCGCCTGTATCGGTGGGGAGGTTCCTAAAAAGATTATCAACGACCAGTTGGAAGAGGCGGAAGAAGCCATCCGCTGGTATAAGAATCTTTTTGGGGATGATTATTATCTGGAATTGCAACGTCATAAGGCAACTGTTTCCCGTGCCAATCATGAGGCTTATCCTTTACAGCAAAAAGCCAATGCCAAACTATTGGAATATGCCAGGAAGTACAATATAAAAGTAATCTGTTCCAATGACGTTCACTTTGTGGACGAGGAGAATGCCGAGGCGCACGACCGCCTTATCTGTTTGAGTACGGGCAAGGATCTGGACGACCCGAGCCGTATGCTCTACACCAAGCAGGAATGGATGAAGACCAAGGCGGAGATGAACGAACTTTTTGCCGATGTTCCCGAAGCGCTTTCCAATACACTGGAGATTTTGGACAAGGTGGAATATTACTCCATAGACCATGCCCCTATCATGCCTACTTTTGCCATTCCCGAAGATTTCGGAACGGAAGAGGAATACAGGCGGAAATATACGGAAAAAGATTTGTTCGACGAGTTTACGCAGGACGAAAACGGAAATGTCGTCTTGGACGAGGAAGCCGCCAAAGCCAAAATCAAGCGTTTGGGCGGTTACGAAAAACTTTATCGTATTAAATTGGAAGCCGACTATCTTGCCAAACTGGCATTTGACGGTGCCAAACGGCTTTACGGTGACCCGTTGTCGGACGAAGTGAAAGAACGTTTGGTTTTTGAGTTGTACATTATGAAGACGATGGGTTTCCCCGGTTACTTCCTGATTGTACAGGACTTTATCAATGCCGCCCGTACGCAATTGGGCGTTTCGGTGGGACCGGGACGTGGTTCGGCTGCCGGTTCGGCTGTGGCGTACTGCTTGGGCATAACCAAGATAGACCCTATCCAGTACGACCTGCTGTTTGAGCGTTTCCTTAATCCCGACCGTATTTCCTTGCCTGATATTGATGTGGACTTCGATGATGACGGACGCGGTGAAGTGTTGCGCTGGGTAACGGAAAAGTATGGTCAGGAGAAGGTGGCACATATCATCACGTATGGTACTATGGCAACTAAGCTGGCCATCAAGGATGTCGCCCGTGTACAAAAGCTGCCTTTGTCGGAATCTGACCGTCTGGCAAAATTAGTTCCCGATAAAATTCCCGATAAGAAACTGAATCTTCCCAATGCCATCGCCTATGTGCCTGAGCTTCAGGCTGCGGAAGCATCGCCCGACCCGCTGGTGCGCGATACGTTGAAGTATGCCAAGATGCTGGAAGGTAACGTGCGCGGTACGGGTGTGCATGCCTGCGGTACGATTATCTGTCGTGACGACATCACCGACTGGGTTCCTGTGAGCACGGCAGATGATAAGGAAACGGGAGAGAAGATGCTCGTTACCCAGTACGAGGGTTCGGTCATTGAAGATACCGGATTGATTAAAATGGACTTCCTGGGACTGAAGACCCTTTCCATTATCAAGGAAGCTGTTGAAAATGTACGTTTACACCGGGGACTGTCGTTGGATATCGACAAGATTTCCATTAAAGACCCCGCTACCTATAAATTATACTGCGACGGACGGACTATCGGTACCTTCCAGTTCGAGTCCGCCGGCATGCAGAAATACCTGCGCGAGTTGCAGCCAAGTACTTTCGAGGACCTGATTGCCATGAATGCTCTTTATCGTCCGGGACCTATGGACTATATCCCTGACTTCATCGACCGTAAATGGGGACGCAAGCCTATTGAGTATGATATTCCCATCATGGAGAAATATCTGAAAGATACCTACGGCATTACCGTCTATCAGGAGCAGGTGATGCTTCTGTCCCGTTTGTTGGCAGACTTTACCCGTGGTGAGTCCGATGCCTTGCGTAAGGCAATGGGTAAGAAACTGCGCGACAAGCTGGACCATATGAAGCCGAAGTTCATTGCTGGCGGACAGAAGAACGGACACGATGCGAAGGTGCTCGAAAAGATTTGGGCGGACTGGGAGAAGTTTGCATCCTATGCTTTCAATAAATCTCATGCCACCTGCTATTCATGGGTTGCCTATCAGACGGCGTTCCTGAAAGCCAATTATCCGGCAGAGTACATGGCTGCCGTAATGAGCCGAAGCTTGTCCGATATAACGACGATAACCAAACTCATGGACGAATGTAAGTCCATGGGCATCAAGGTGCTTGGGCCCGATGTGAACGAATCGAACCTGAAGTTTACCGTGAACCCCGAAGGTAATATCCGTTTCGGATTGGGTGCGGTGAAAGGAGTAGGTGAGGGTGCTGTGCAAAGTATCATGGAAGAGCGTGCGAAGAACGGGCCTTATACCGGTATTTTCGATTTTGTGCAGCGCGTCAATCTGAATGCCTGCAACAAGAAGAACTTGGAATGTCTTGCCCTTGCCGGTGGTTTTGACAGCTTCCCTGAGTTGAAGCGCGAACAGTATTTTGCCGTCAATACCAAGAATGAAGTCTTTATTGAGACATTGGTGCGCTATGGCAACCGTTATCAGGCAGATAAGGCGGCAGCGGTCAACTCCCTGTTCGGCGGAGAAAATGTAGTGGACATAGCCACTCCCGAAATTCCGCAGGCAGAACGTTGGAGTGATCTCGACCGGTTGAACAAGGAGCGGGACTTGGTAGGCATTTATCTCTCCGCTCATCCCTTGGATGAATATGCCGTGGTGCTGGAATATGTTTGTAACACACACATGGCGGAACTGGAGGACAAGACCGCCCTTGTGGGACGTGAAATAACTATGGGGGGCATCGTTACTTCCGTCCGCCGGGGCATCAGTAAAAACGGCAATCCTTATGGCATTGCCAAGATAGAGGACTATTCCGGTTCGGCAGAGTTGCCTTTCTTCGGAAACGACTGGGTGACTTACCAGGGATACCTGGGCGAGCGTACCTTCCTTTATATAAAGGCGCGCTGCCAGCCTAAACAGTGGCGGCAGGACGAACTGGAGCTGAAGATTACCTCAATGGAACTGCTTCCCGATGTAAAGGAAAAACTGATAGAGAAGATAACAATCCTTATCCCGCTCGGCGTGCTGAACAAGGCATTGGTGACGGAATTGGCGGAACTGACGAAGGAGCGTCCCGGTACAACGGAACTTTACTTTAAAGTGACCGACCCGGAGAGCAAGATGACCCTTGACCTGGTGTCCCGTCCGGTGAAGCTTTCCGTAGGCCGTGAGCTGATCTCTTATTTAAAAGAGCGTCCGGAGCTTGATTTTCGGATAAATTAATTATCTTTGCTTCACTGATGGCAGTAGGCGGATAATGCTGATACTGTACTGTTGAATTGATATTTAACTTAATATTTAGAAGAAATGGCATTAGAAATTACAGACAACAACTTCAAGGAAATCCTGGCAGAGGGTAAACCTGTGGTAATTGATTTTTGGGCGCCGTGGTGCGGACCTTGCAAAATGGTGGGTCCTATCATTGAAGAACTGGCCGGCGAATATGAAGGCAAAGCGCTTATCGGTAAATGCGATGTAGACGAAAACGGAGATGTTGCCGCCGAATACGGTATTCGCAATATTCCTACCGTACTGTTCTTCAAGAATGGAGAACTGGTGGACAAGCAAGTGGGTTCTGCTCCTAAACCGACTTATGCAGCGAAAATTGAAGCACTGTTGTAAGGTGGTGGTACTATTAATCCTTTAAAGATATAAAGCTATGGGACTGGAAGACGATTTTTTGAAGAATGATCTCGATGATGAAAAGACCATTGAGTACATCAAAAACTATTTGCCGCAGGAGTTGAAAGAGAAGTTCTCTGACGATGAGTTTTATTATTTTCTCGATTTGATTGACGAGTATTATTCCGAGAGCGGCATCCTCGATGTGCAGCCCGACGGTGACGGATATATCGAAGTCGATCTGGGAAAAATCGTAGATTACATCATCAAGGAAGCTCATAAAGACGAAATGGGCGATTATGATCCGGATGAAATCCTTTTCATCGTGCAGGGCGAAATGGAATACACGGAGTCATTGGAGGATGAGTAATTCACAGTTTGGATTATAATGAAAAAGGAAAGGCGCGGGATGAAAACCTGCGCCTTTCCTTTTTTCCGGTATGGTGTATATCAGTCTTTCCGTTTATGTTACCGGCGGAGTATTCAGAAAAAAGAATACCGCCGTGCCGATAAGTATCATTCCCAATACGCCGTAAAACCAGCGTGCTTGCCGGCGGCCTACATTCCGTACGACAAACTGCGTGTTCTGGGCGGTAAAGAACCAATCCCAATCTAAGATTGCAGCCAGCAGGGAGATAATTCCCGCAACGGCAAAGATACCCTGAACGATGTACTGGCTCATGTAGTGCGATTAGTGGTTGATGATTAACGGCCGGTACTAATCCAGCGGTTGCAGTGTAACTTCCCGTTCACCGTTTTCTATCTCTTCGATAGTGACTTTCACGGTATTTCCCGGCAGCAGTTCTTCAATCAGTTCCGGCCATTCGATGAAGCAGAGCGCACCGCTGTACAGATAATCTTCGTATCCCATATCGTACACCTCTTCCAGTTTCTTGATCCGGTAGAAATCGAAGTGGTAAATCAACTCTCCGGCAATTTCGGAACGGTATTCGTTTACGATGGCGAAAGTAGGGGAGGTAATGACATCGGATACGCCGAGCTCTTCGCAAACCGCCTTGATAAAGGTGGTCTTGCCGGCTCCCATTTTGCCGTAAAAAGCAAACACGGTATTGTCGCCCATTGCCTCGACGAACCGGCGGGCGGCTTCATGAATCTGGTCTAATGACTGAATCTTGATTTCCATTATTTTGTATTTTTCTGCAAAGATAATGCAAACCGAGAGCATAAAAAATGAACGTGCTCATTTTTTATGCCGAGGCGCAGCTTATCTTCGCTTTTTCTGCAAAGATAACCAAAAACTTTTTCCCCCTTTACAGATTGCATAAATAATAATGGAGAAGAAGATGATGGCTGCTCCCGAAGGAACATTGAGATAGTATGAAATGAGCAGCCCGCCCAGGCAACTGAGGTAACCGATGCCCACAGACAGCCAGATGATGCGGTGAAACCTATGCGAAAAGAGATTGGCAGTCATCTGCGGGATTGTCAGCAATGAGATAACCAGCACGATGCCCACCATACGCAGGCAGGCTACGATAGTCAGTGCAATGAACATCATCAGTACATACTCAAAGGTCTGTACGGGTATTCCTTGCGAACGGGCGAATTCGCGGTCGAATGCCACATAGATTATCGGATGCAGGAAAAACGAGAAGAACAGGATAAGCAGTGCTGCCAGTCCGCCCAGCAGGGCGATGTCGCTAAATGTAATAGTCAGGATATTCCCGAACAGGTAGGCGGAGAGGTCGGGTGCAAATCCGGGAGACAGGAATGTGAATATGATGCCCAATGCCATTCCCAGTGTCCAGAATACCGCAATGGCAGAGTCCTCGCGCATGTCTTTCCGCTTGCTGAGCCATTCCACGCCGAATGCCGACAGTACGGAAAAGACCGCTGCCGACAGAATCGGTGAAATCCCCGCATACAGTCCCAGGCCTATACCGCCGAAAGAGGCATGCGTCAGTCCGCCGCTGATAAAAACCAGCCTCCGGGTGACGATGTACGTACCGATAATTCCGCAGACAATGCTTGCCAGCAGACTGCCGATAAGGGCATGTTGAAAGAATGTATATTGTAAAAGTTCCATGCGGCGGGGGTTAGTGATTATTTCTTCTTTCTCCTACAATCAGGAATACTTCGTCTTTTATATTGTCGGGCAGTGCAATGCCGCGCAGTTGCAGGCTGCGCACCCACCCTGCCACGTCTTCCGACTGCATGGTGTAGAACACGTCACGGAACTCATCTTCCTGTTCGGGCGTATACTCGTCGGGAGCGGTTCCGATGTATTTGTCCAGCTCTTCGTCGTCATAGTATTCTATCTTCTTGCTGACGGCGGCGAGCAGGCTCTCTTTTTCGCATACCTCGTGCTGTCCGCAACATTCCGCATCCACTTCCTGTACTTCGGGCATAGCGTCCAGTTCGCCATTGTCAATTTTCTTCTGGAGTCTGCGGTTGCGTACGGTTCCGGCTATGGCAGCTACGACGGCAAGGGCAATCAGGCTAATAATCAGTATCCACATACGTTCTCTTTCCTTGAAAAAAGTGTCCTTATACAATAGAACGGACAAAGATACACATTGTTTTCGTATCTGCCCGCTTTTGAACAGGCAAAAAGAAAGTGTGCCGGAATGCTTTTCGGTTGTCATGCAATCAGGCTGTCCGCAGCGGTGCGTCGGGCGATGTTAATGACAGATGGTAAAGCCTGCTTGCTTCAAATCTTCCCAATAGCCCGGATAGGATTTGGATACTACCTGGGGTTCGTCAATCCTTATCTGCGGCAGTGCGATGCAGGCGGGGGCAAATGCCATTGCCATGCGGTGATCTTCGTAGGTGGCGATAACGGGAGCGCTTTCGGCAGGGCAGCGTTCACCCTCCCACAGCAGGATGCTGTCCTGCTCGGAACGTACCGCATAGCCTAATTTGCGCAGTTCGGCGATAAGGGCGGTGATGCGGTCGGTCTCCTTGATTTTGAGGCTTTGTAGGCCGGTAAAGCGGAAAGGGATATTCATCAGGCAGCAAGTGACGACAAAGGTCTGCGCAAGGTCGGGAATATCTACCATATCTTCTTCGAGACGGTCAACGGGCGTCCCCGCAAGTGTGAGCCGCACCCCTTTGTCCGTGTATTCGGTATGTACGCCCAGGCGGGAGAAAATCTCCGCACCGCGGCTGTCACCCTGATAACTGTGGGGGAACAGTCCGAGCAGCTCTACCGTTTCCTCTTCATTCCCTTTCGGTGACTCTCCACTCCCCGTTTTCCGTTTTTCATTCCCCCTCAACGCCAATATCTGATACCAGTAGGATGCCGCGCTCCAGTCGCTCTCTACAGTGAACGGAACGTCCCGGTAACCGCCGGGATATACAGTGATACTGTTTTCGGAACTCCATTCGGCACGTCCGCCGAAGTCCCGTATGAGCTTGAGGGTGAGTTCGATGTAAGGACGGGAAATGATACAGCCCGTAAGATGCAGGTGCAACCCTTTGGGAAGAACAGCTCCTATCATCAGCAGGGCGGATATATATTGTGAACTCACGTTCCCGGCAAGCGATATTTCACAGCCTTGCAATTCCGAACCGGTGATGCGCAGGGGCGGGAAGCCCTCATTGCCTGCGTACTCGATGTTTGCACCGAGCTGGCGCAGGGCGTCTGTCAGAATACGGATGGGCCGCTGCTGCATACGTTGCGTTCCGGTAATGATACGGACACCGGGCGTTACGCTGAGGTAGGCGGTGAGAAAACGCATGGCTGTCCCTGCCGCCATGATGTCTATATGTTCGGGATTGCCTTGCAGCGCACGCACCATGACGCGGGTATCGTCGCAATCGCTCAGATTGCAAAGTGCCTGTCTGCCATGGGCAAGGGCGTGCAGGATAAGCGCACGGTTACTGATACTTTTGGATGCCGGCAGCCGGATAGCGGCATGCATCGGTGCATCGGGAGCGGAAACGGTATAACGCATAGTTGTATTTGTTAAGTTACGGTAGCGGATGACTTTATACTCCGCTTGCAAAAGTAAGACAAATCTTTGGGAAATGGAAACTGTTGGCTCCACATTCGTGCTTTTCAGAATACCGGATGCAGGCAATCGGCGGGCAGTTCCGCTTCGCCCCAGTCTATCATTGCATTGAACAGGCGGACGGTGGAATAAGCCGAAAGTTCTTCCATGCGTATGTCCTTTTCCGTAAGAATACCTTTGTCCAGCAGTTCGGCGCGTTTGGTCCCTTTCAGCAGGGGGTGTTGCGGAGTATGCCAATGGCTGCCGTCAAAGAGGGCGATGTTGGCGATGCTGGTGTCGGTGAGCAGATGCCGGCGTACAATCAGAATATCATCATACGCGCCGCGCCGGGCAAACAATTGGTTGAGCGCACTGCGGTCGGTGCTTTTGCAGGCGTAGTCGATGTCGTCGGCCTGCATCAGTGCCAGTGAGCGGACGGGGCGCAGGGTATAAGGGGTACAGGTCACTTCCTCGATGCCGTTTTGCCCGTACACTATACGCAGCTTGTGTACGCCGCTTCCGGGAATGGCGGGCAGGTAGCCGGTCAGTTGCAGAGCGGGGCTTTCAGGCCAGAAGTGCGTACGGGTATCGTTCATTCTCCGTTCATGGTAAGCCATGTTGCGCACTTCTCCGCAATCCACCCGTATGGTTTCAATAAATCGGCACATATATTTTCTGTATTACTTCGTTGTATTCGCTTTCCCAACGGCTTTGGGCGGTGATGCCGCCGCCGGCTTTGAAATAGAGCTGTCCGTCTTCCTGCTCGATGAAGCGTATCATGACGGCGCTGTCCAGCCGTCCGTCGGCGTAGCAGCCCATGACTCCGGTGTAGAATCCCCGTTCGTAGCCTTCCGCTTCGGCAATGATTTGCATGGTACGCGGTTTGGGAGCGCCGGTAATGGAGCCGGCGGGCAGCAGGCTGAACAGAATATCGCCGAGACGCTTTGTGTAATCGCCGGGCAGCATGCCGCATATTTCGGAGCTTGTCTGCAGGATAGGCCCTTTGTTGGTCTGCAGGCGGTCTATGTAGCGGTAGGACGCTACGGTGACGTGTTCGGAAACCATGCTGAGGTCGTTGCGTATCAAGTCTACAATCGTGGCATGTTCGGCAGCTTCTTTGGCATCGTCCAGCAGGATTGATTCGGCATGGGGCAGGGTGGCGTCAATCGTGCCTTTCATCGGGAAGGATTTTATCCTGCCCTCTTCCATGCGGACGAAGATTTCGGGCGAGAAGCAGACGAACCGATCTTTCAGCCAGAGCTTGTACAGGGCGTGTGAATGCAGGAACACATCTTTCAGCGTCAGGTTGGTGCGGAGCGGCACTTTGCATGTCAGATTGGTCAGGTAGCTGTTGCCGCCCAGCAGGTTGCGCCTCACGGTATCGAAAGAACGGCGATAGTCGGCGGGAGCGGGCGGCGTGAATTCCCAGTCTATCGTTCCGGCATACCGGGCATCGGCATCAGGTGCATTGCCTGTTCCTCTGAACTGGTAGAGGCATACGGACGTATCTATCCCGTCGAGAGGTTCTACGTACGAATGTTCCTGCATGTAGTCGATAACAAACAGGAAGGGCGTACCGTTGCGCCCGAACGTATTCATCCGGGCAATAGCTGTTTCTTTATCCAGTGCTTTCATTGTCTTAAATCATTGTAGCTATGATTTGAATGGACAGTATGAGGAATACCATTGCAATGGGGTAGACCGTTGCGTATGCCACGCTCGGAATATTACTGTCGGTCATGGAATCGGCGGCCGCCAGACCGGGGGTACTTGTCATGCCGCCGGTAATGGTTCCCAAGAGGTCGAGAATACTGATTTTAAACACCATCCTGCCTACAATCACGGCTATCAGCATGGGAACCAGGGTAATGGCTGCGCCTACTCCGAACAGCAGCCAGCCGCTTTCCTGGAAGGTGGCAACCAGGTTCTTTCCTGCCGACGTACCTACTTCGGCGAGGAACAGCAGCAGTCCCAACTGTCGCAGCAGTTGGTTGGCAGGGCCCGACATCGACCAGATGACAGGACCTGTCTTGCCTATTGCGCTGAGGAACAGGGCCACAATCAGGATACCGCCCGTCAGTCTCGGTGAGAACGACAAACCGCCGGGAAAGGATATATTCAGTTTGCCGAACAGCACTCCGAGCACAATACCCATTGCAATCGGGAAGAAATCGGTATCGGACAGTTTTTTGGCATTATTGCCCAAGAGGCGCGCCAGTCCTTTCAGTCCTTCCTTTTCGCCTACCACCGTCAGCTTGTCGCCGAATTTCAGCGCGAGGTCGGGCGAGGGGGCAAGGTCTATTCCGCTTCGGCGGACACGCGTTACGGTACAGCCGAAGTTCTTCATCAGGTTCAGGTCGCCCAGTTGCTTGTTTATCATATCCTTTTTGGTCAGCAGCAGGGATTCTATCTCTTGGGTGTGGCTGAGCGGGAGTTCCCCTTCCTCGCGTTCGCCCACCAGGGTGGCAAGCTGGTTCAGGGCTTCGTCACTGCCCACTGCCTGTATGTAGTCGTTTTCACGGAGCACGGTGTGTGCGGTGGGGATGGAGATTTGCTCGCCGTGCTTGTGGCGGGAGATTACGGCACCGGTTATGGCACGGGCATTGATTTGCATCAGGCTGCGTCCGAAAACTACGGGGTTCGTGACACGGTAGATGCAGGTGAGCAATTCGGGAAACTGTCCGCGGCGCTCTTTCTCCAGGCGGCGGGCTTCCCGGTCGAGGTCGATGTGCATGATGCGGGGCAGCAGTTTCACGAACAGGATAACGCCGATTACTCCGAACGGATAGGCGATACCGTAGGCAATGGATGCCAGCGGCGAGTGGGTGCTGTCAATGGCAACGGCAAGTCCCGGCGTACTGGTAAGCGCTCCGGCTATGAGTCCCACCACGCTCGGCGTGTCGATGTCGAAGGCATATTTCAGCCCCGTTGCCGTGAGGGCGGCGGAGCAGATAATGAGCAGGGTGATGATGATGAGGGTCTTCCCTTTGCTCCGGAAGGAGTCGAAGAAGCCGGGTCCCGCCTGTATGCCGATGGTGAAGATGAACAGTACGAGTCCGAAGTTACCCAGCTCCTTGGGGATGATGACGCCGAAATGCCCGAATAGCAGGGCGATGAAAATAACGGCGGATACGTCGAGTGACAATCCTTTGATTTTAATCCTTCCCAACATGAAGCCGAGGGCTACGATGAGGAACAGGGCGAAATAAGAGGAATTGAGCAAGTCTGTGAACATAGGCTTTGATGAATTAGGTCTTTTCTTGGGAACAAAGGTAATGGAAAAAAGTTAGATAGGGAAGGCTATTTTCCTTTTCGGTTTTATTGCTTACCTTTGCAGGTTTTAAAAGAATGAAGAAAAACGTTTTATGGAAATTGATTTAACTACCCCCGCTTTGCTGTTTTCGGCAATATCTTTGATAATGTTGGCATATACCAACCGTTTTCTGTCCTATGCCGGTCTTGTACGTGCTTTGAAAGAGCAACATCAGAAGAGTCATTCATCGGTGACGGCCGCACAGATTGCCAATCTGCGGCAACGGCTTTACCTGACGCGGGCTATGCAGGTAACCGGCATAGCAAGCCTGCTGCTGTGTGTGGTCAGCATGTTCTTTATCTATATCCGGCTTCATCTGGTATCGGTCTATATCTTCGGCCTGGCATTGGTGCTGCTGATTATCTCGCTGGCAATTTCGGTGTATGAGATTTATATCTCGGTGAAGGCATTGGAGATACATCTGAATGATATGGGCGATTGAAAAGGAGCTGCCGGAAGCCCCGACATATTGTTATACAAAAAAGAGGGTGTGTCAAAACTAACATTCGCTTGCTATTTGTTTCTTTTTAGGCACGGATTACACGGAAAACACAGATTTTCTTTGTTTTTTTCCGTGAAATCCGCGAAATCCGTGCCTAAAAGAAATCATCAAATGTATTTTGACACACTCTCTTTTCTATTTATGAAAAAGACAATGTGTACTTTATCGGATGCTTACGATAAAAAAACAGAAGAATGGAAAAGGGAGGTGTTTCGGATAAGAGGGTCTTTGGGGCAAGAAAGGATTCCGGACAAGAAAGGATTCCGGGCAAGAAAGGACTTCAGTCAAGAAGGATGGAAAGTAAGGTGGTGTTGCCGGAAACGGCCGGTAACATTACTGAAGATAAAAAAGAATGAAAGGTTGCTTCATGTTTTCCCGGGGCTACTCCGGCAGCGTAGCGTAGAACTTTAGCGTTGCAGAGTAGAACTTTGGCGGCGTAAAGTAGAACTTTAGCAACGTGGAGTAGCCCTTTGGCAACGCAAAGCATCCTTGAGTGGACAGAGGAGGATTCGGGCTATGAAAAGCGGTCTTTTTCTGTTGTAGATGCGGGTGGAATGTGCCGGGCTGCCGGGGGAGGTCAGTTCTCGCCCGGTTCTCCCAACGCCCCGACAATCAGCCCTACCTGTGCGGGCGTGTATGTCCTCGATTTTGGCGAAAGCCCTAAGGCAAGCAGTTCTTCCCGCAGGTTCGGATAGAGGTCTATCCATTGGTTCAGTTTACGGAAAGCCGCTTGCGGGCACAACTCCGGACAGTAAAGCTGTGCAAGTTCCGTGCGTCCGAATGTGCGTATTTTAAAATTCGTCATAATCCCTGATTCTTTGGTTCTTACAGAGCAAAGATACGGAAATATCTCCACACTTCCGCATCTATATCCGTATATAACAACCTACAACAGACCATAACGTACCGAAAGTGACAAACCCTCTTCCCGCGCATCGTATCTTCGTAACGTGATCACAAAGAGAGTTGAAAACAAGAATTAAAAACCCAAAAACTTAAAGATTATGATTCGTTACAAGAAGTATCAAATGACCGGTGAAAACCACCCCCTGAAAGGCTTATGGTATGCCCGTCCCCTGATTGAGGACACGTTCGACACCGAGAAGCTCGCCAAGCACATGTCAAACCACAACACGCCCTACTCGGCAGGCTTAATCAAAGGCGTGCTTACCGACATGATAGCCTGCACCAAAGAGCTTATCCTGGACGGCAAGAACGTGAAACTGGACGACCTCGCCATTTTCTCCGTAGGCATCGTCAGCCGTAAAGGCGCTGCCTCTGCCGACGCCTTCACCCTGGCGGACAACGTAAAGGGCCTGAAGCTCCGCGCCCGCGCCACGGGTGAGCTGAGCAATGCCCAAATCAACCTGGAAGGCCAACTGAAAGAAGCGTCCAAGTACAGCCCTGACAACAGCGGCGCGGGTGGCAGTACCCCCGGCGGCGGCAATGGCGAAGAGGAGAATCCGTTAGGATAACAGAAGCAACAGATTATCAACATTAACACCAGAAGAACATGAGCACAAAATCAAAATCCGTATGGGGCATTGTCCTCAAAACCATCGTAGCAGTAGCCACTGCCCTGGCAGGGGTATTCGGTTTCAGTTCCTTCACAGGCCGATGAGAATCATCACGCTTGCCATCATTCACTGCTCGGCCACGCCCCAGGGCGTGCGCCTGAGCTTTGACGACTGCCGCCGCGAGCACATCCGCCGCGGCTTCAGCGACATCGGCTACCACTTCTACATCACGCGCAACGGAGAGATTCACCGCGGCCGCCCGCTGGAGAAAATCGGCGCCCATTGCCAAAACCACAACCGGCACTCCATAGGCATCTGCTACGAAGGCGGCCTGGACATCCGCGGCACACCCGCCGACACCCGCACACCGGCACAGCGGGCATCGTTAGTGGCACTGCTGCGCGAACTGAAACGGATTTTTCCGAAAATTCTGGTAGTGGGACATCATGACCTGAATCCGATGAAGGAATGCCCTTGCTTTAATGCGGTGGCGGAATATGGGGGGCTGCCCAAACTGAAATGAGTGCTCCGAAAAGTTACGGATTGTAGCTATAACAACATGAAAGGGTCGTATCAAACTCCGTTTGGGGAGTGATGATACGACCCTTTCTTGAATATTTTTTGAATCTATTTCAGCCGTTCCTGAGGTTTCCAGGATATTCTAATTTCAAGTTTAAAATTTATCCCCCCACTTATCTCCTCAAAAACTACTTCCATCCCATTCTCCCGGCCAACAAACCATACACTTCCCCGTTCGGAATCATCTGCCCCTTTTCACGGGCCGTTTGCGTATATTTTATGGTGTCCACAAGAATATCATCATCCAAATAGCCTGCATCTTCCGCCACCGTAGAGTATTCCATTGCCATTGGTTCGGCTACATAATCTTCCGATACTTCTTGTTTTTTATAGGATTTCGCTTCACTCATGGCTCTGTGTATTTTTCGCAAAGATACGGTTATCACTCAGATAAACAATCTTATATATGTATGTTTATGGCATCATAAATGATGACACTGCCCTTTCTATTTTTTTCAGACACCCGGATGCGAATATAATGCTTCATATTGATGTGCAATCACTTCCCAGCGATAACGTCTGTATGCGATTTCCACCATACTATCAGCATTTGTCTTAAAAGCCGGGTATGGTTTCTGCAAAAGAGTTCCCAGCATCTCTGCAGAAGAGAAATAATCAGCTTTCTGCTCTGTCGTTTCCCTGTTATATATCACATCAAAAGCCAATATAGGCTTGCCGAAGAACATAGCTTCTACCAACGACGGATTCGTGCCTCCTGCACTATGCCCATGTATGTAAAAAGAGCAATGGCTTCTCAACACATTTAAAGTCTTTACATCATATATAGGAGATAATAAATGGATGTTCCCGTACCTGGCATACTTATCCAACAGAGATTTTCCATACGGACTCCTATTCCAGTTTCCAACGAAAAACAGTTCTTTACCGGAAGCCTTAAAAGCTTCCAATATAACGTGTACATTATTTTCCGGCTCTATCCGACATAGAGAAAAAGAGTAACTGATGTTCTTCAGTCCGTATTTTTCTAAAATCTGTTCCTCCACATCCGCAATATCACATAACACATGGTCGCCGCCATAGGCTATCAGTTCCGCTTCTTTTCCATACTCTTCCCTCACATAGTCCTGAATGCCCTTATTGTCGGCTATCACCGCATCTGCATACTTCACAGCCATCTTTTCCGAAAATTTCAGGAAAGCTTTGGCATATTTCCCCCATTTTTCACGACGATGCTCCAAACCATCTATATTGATTACCAGCCGCTTCTTCGAAAACAACCGGTATATCGGAAGAAAGCAACAACCGGAAACGCCCAATATCAGAATCACATCGCTCTTCTTCGTTGCCTTTATCAGAGATACTATATCATACAAGATGCTCTGGCTTCCATTGGCATCTAACGGCACGTATTTCAAATCTGCATTTTTATAAACAGATTGCCGGTGAGGATAACTTTTGGCACTGCAATAAACCGTATAGTGTATATCCGCCGGAGAATTATAGCCTATGATGTTCTCTACCAACGATTCAAAACCGCCATAGTTGGCAGGTACGCCTACTGTACCAATTATTGAAACTCTTTTCATAACAAAATCAATTTCCTAATAACTTATCAATTTTATCAATCATGGAAACATAACTATAATTTTCAGAAAGCTTCTTGGCATTTTCACAAAGCGACTGATACAGCAGTTTATCTGATAATATTTTATTTATCTTATTTTCTATTTCGTCTAAATTTTGCACATCTATTTTATAACCATTTACTCCATCCTCGACCATTTCTGCAATACCACCTTCTGTAGGAACAATTACAGGCAACCCCATAGTCATAGCTTCCAAAACTGTTAACCCAAAAGTTTCTAATACTTTTTTTCTATTGGAAAGATTTAAAACCAAAGATGCCCGTTCATAAAAAGGAAAGACATCTAATTGCCTATCCCATAGCTCCAAATTTTCATGGCGTAAGATATTATGCATTGTACAAAATTTTTCAATATTCTTTTGAGTATCATTCACTACCAATAAAAAATGATACTGTGGCAATCTTTCAGAAAGTTGCACAAATTCCAAAATACCTTTATATAATTTCAAAGAAGATAACATCAACACTGTTTTGTTATTTCTTTCTATACAACGTACCCGGCACCGCTTCTCATAATCAGTTGATAAAGAGTTTGGGATAACAATCGCACGCTTCTTTTTTTTCAAATTATTACGCTGAAAATTAGAAACACAAATGATATTACTAGCAAGGCACTGCATCATGTAAGCCAATGTTTTATAAAACAAACCTTTGGCAAAAGCATTTTCATGATAATGATAAACCACTCTCTTTCCCATCAACCTTCCTGCCAAAGCTGGGCCAACGGGTAGCAATGTATTTATATAGAATATAATATTTTTACGAAAAATATAACGGAAAGAGAAAGCAAAAGTATACACCTGCACATATAGGTATCGCAGTATCGTAAATAGAGGATTATTGGAAAATAAATAACGATAACGATACATCTTTACGTATTTGCAAGAACTTAGTTCATCAAGTATTCCTGTATTTCGAGAGGTCACTAAGTCTATTTCATATCCTTTCATAGACAATCCTTTCAAAATCAAATTCAACACTTTAGGACTTCCACTATAATCATTTAAAAGATGAAAACAAACAATTTTTTTCATAATACAATCGGGCACTATCTTCTAGTTATAATAAAAAAAACAATAAATCAAATTTTAAACTCTGCCTGAACTTCTTTTCTCCGATCTAATATATTTACTAATATAACCCCAGCTGTCATCGGAACGCCATCAAAGAGGATATGCCCGGCCAAAGCTGAATGAAGAATGAAAAACATAACCAGTGAAAATAATACCCAACCTTTATTATAAGATTTTCTAATGCACCAAAAAATTATTCCGATATAACAAAAAATACCAATTAAGCCATACATGAAAAAGACATCGAAAAAGTCCATTTCTAACTGTTTAAATGACATATCCTCAAAATAACCTGCTCTATAACTCATAAAAACACCACCCCCGATTATCAATTTTAAGACCCACAAGGAAGAGTTATAGAATTCCGTAAACGCATCTATGACATAATTATCCCTACTACTTAACATAAAAGCTAAAGGACTATCACTTATTTCATAACGAAATACTACCACATCAAATACAGCCAAAAATGCCTCTGTAAGATAATCCCAAAAATAAAAGATACTCCCTGCGAATAAGCACAATAATAATATTTTATTATAGATTTTTCGAGTTGATATGAAAAAGAGTACTGTTACAATAAAAAACAATAATGCTGTTTTTGTTGCTAAAAGCAATAACGAAAGTAATAGTATTAGTGATTTACAAATATCTATAAATGTCTTTTTTTTCTTCAATACACACAAGACACTTGCGATCCCCATAAATATACCTAAAGCATTACCTGATGCATATAAGCCTTTTTGACCAAAAGTACCTTCTGTATAAGAACTAACGCCTATTCCTAAAATAGCCGGAATAATAATGCCTAATGCATATAAAAAAGCTGCAAACAAAAATACGTGTAATATCTTTAATATTGGAGTTCCAGACTCTATTACAATCTTTACAAAAAAATAAAGAAGCAACAAAAATACGATCTTAGTAGCATAATTAAGTCCAGAAATAAAAGGAAGTGGATTATTAATGTAAAAAAAACATGTGGATTCTACAAACAGCATCCATAAAAGCAATATAATGCATATTCTCACCTGCCTCTTATTAATACGGAAAAAAAGAACAAAAAGAAATATTAGCCTATAGATTTGGGAAGGAGAACCTATAAAACCCTCAGGCATATCTAACTTAAAGATACAAATTCCAGTTAACAAATCACATATAGGTGATAAGATAAGAAATAATTTTAATAATAAAAAATTACTATCTTCGCGTTTAATACTATAATTCATCAGTACAAAATGAAATAAATATAAAATATTAATTCATTATTTTCCACCTATCACTCTTTGCAATAAATCCACCGTTTCTTTTTTCTTCTTCTCATTTATATTGTCTACTAAAGTCCAATCAACAACATCGTTATATGCATTTTTTATCATAGCCAGTTCCTCAACTATATGCTGCTGCAAACCATATTGTGACAATAAAGTTTCAATTCTTGTATTATTCCCATTTTTTTTGGGAATAACAACAAATCTTCTATGATACATAATTGAAAATACAGTACCATGAAAAGAATTGGTAATTACAAAATCTGCATTTTTTATATAAGATAAAAATTGCGGAATAGTTGGATATTGCTTAGCATATTTATCAAATCGTCCTTGACTCGCTACATATATCATCTTTGCTCCCATGTCTTTCACAAAAGCGACAATATCATCCATGCTCATTTTAGTTTTTTCCTCCCCTTCTAACATATAAACCAAGCAATATTTATCAGTACTTAGATTTGAGAATAACAAGCGGTTGTAATTTGACATATCAATTAGCAAAGTAGGGTCCGGAAATAAAATACATCCATTTATACCTGCTTTTTTACAAACATCCAATGCCTTATACTCTCTCACCGTAACCATATCAAATTTATTCAGATATGGAGTAACTTTAGAGATATACCTATCTTTAAAAAAATCATTTCCATCTCCAAAACTAGCTGCAAATGAGATTCTTTTAATTTCTTTCGCGCCAAACTGAAGAAAAAAAACAGGGTTAGGCGTTAACGCTCCCCATACCTGATCGCTTCCTGTTATATAACAATCTGCAATTGGCGGATTATTTATCAATTCTTTAGTAGAATAGATTTGCTCTGTATACAATATATTTTCTGATAAAAAATCTACGAATTTACGTTCATGTACAATATTGCTTTTGTGTACTTTCCGCTCTGCTATTTTATTTTTTATTGCACGTGGAATTCTCCAAGGCAACAAAAAATATTCTTTAAACAATTTTGGAATTGAATTATCTTTCCAAAATGCATATCGAATCAAAAAAGGTTCATGCCCCAATTCTTTCAAAAATGTTTGGAGTGCAAACAATTGCAGCAACTGTCCATAATTATCTTTACTACTCCAGAATGTAACAATACCTATCTTCATATATTAAAATCATTTTCCTACTGAGTCAATAAGAGTTTTTATCTTAGTTCTTATTCTATATATTAATTTTAAAAGATGTCTCCTACGTAAAGCATGAGGTATTAATAGAGACAAGCTTTTATTATCAAGATTAATAAAAAAATAATTTCTATTTATATCTGGAACTGCTGATTTCTCAAGAGGTGAATTATATCGTAATATATCCTCATACCCTATTTCTGTAATATCCAGCTTTGCAATTAATTTAAATGACGCATTCACATTGTTAAGCAACATCACACTATATCCCAAATCATCATCTTTATCGCATAATACTTTATCCATCCCCCAAAAATCAGCAATTGTTATATCACTTCCGCTGCTCAAACATTTCACAGGGCAATGATGACATGCTGGCCTCAAATACAAATTCTCTAAAAATCCTTTCATATATGTATTTTCAGAAAACATTTCTGATAATGAAATCGTCTTCTTCTCTCCATTCTCATCAGATATAGAAAGCATAAACACACAGCTAAATTTTTTCCAGCCTAAACGTTTGTCTCTAAAAGAAATATTTTCAATTGAAACACTCTTTTTAGACATAGGATTTGAAGAAACGGAATGGTTCTCCAATAATTCTTTTAAGTACATTCGCCAAACTTTTGGGCTTGGTACCCCATGACAGATAAAATCAACTGTCAACAAATTTTCATATGGTTTACGTAAAAAACGTTTTAATCCTGCCACTTGACAAGGAGTACCTGAAAATAAAACCTTTCTTCCATTATCCAAAAAGTATTTTACTTTACTAAAGTTATCTCCCATCCAACTTTGGACATATTTAGAGCCACGAAAATCAGCTATCCCATCTTTTGTTTCTGTATATCCATGAACAACTTTCCATTCTTCATCAAACTTTGCGCCAAAAACGACTCCACCTGCATTAATTATGGCCTCTGCCAATGAGGAAAATACTCCACCAGAAGAACTTTGCAAACGAATTTTCTCATCTTTGTTTTTTGCAGCATATACATTCAAAGGCTTCCGAGGTTTTCCAGAATGCAAAACAGGACATACTTTCTCACATAAATGACAATCAATACAATCATATGTGTTTACTTGTGGATAAAGAAATCCTTCTTTATCTTCTAACATTGTAATACATTGCTTTGGACATACTTGAATACAAGCCGAACATCCACAGCAATCTTGCTTATCTAAGATATTTATCATTATAAGCTACTGATTTAGTTCTTTACATTTTTTAGTAAAAAAACAAATTTGGTTATCCAAGATCCCAAAAATATCATCAAAGAACTGCTATATATTCTAAAAGGTCTTTCAGGTAATTGAGTTTTATAATCAGATCTCATTTTTTTCAATTCACTTATGTATATTCTTAGCATACCGTTAATCACTGCCAAACAGTAGATTTTCCATAAACTATGATTAAGAATTTTCACTTTATCCAAATCTAATAGTTCAGCAATTAGCAAACGTTGTTTTAGATATTTAAAGGTAAACAAAATTAATTCTTCCTTCTTCTCAAAATGAGAAAGTGAATCAGGTAATACCCTATATGAAACCATGATCTCTGGAATAAAATAAAAATAACCTGTCATGCACATTGAAACATTCAAGATAGTTCCTTCACCAGCACAATAAGGAGTTGAAATTAATGGTTCATATTTATCACAGCCATATAAATAACCATCTTTCCTAAAACAAGCTGAACTTCCTAAAGGATAATCAATATCACCTAAAGCAAATGCAAACGCTGCCTCTACTCCTTTTTTATTGAGAGCTACACATTTCCAAGTTTTAACATTGCACACTGTTTTTTTAGTACTACTCTCAAATTTTCGATAACCAGTATATACAATAGAAATGTCTGAATTCATTTCAAGAATATCCACTTGCCGCTGAAGTTTATCCGTAGTGTTCCAATAATCATCACCATCCAATGTTGCAATATATTTTCCTTTTGCTTCCCGTATTGCATTGACATAATTCCGTGCAACCATTAGATTTTTCTCATTAAAAATCAATTTAAGTTGTTTTGGATATTTCTTTTGCAAATCACACAACAATTCTCGCTCCCCATCATTACTACCATCATCTGCAATAATCACTTCAAAAGGATAACTACATTGTTGGGCAAGTACAGACAATATAGTTTCTTCAATATATGCAACTTGATTATAAGTAGCTATTACAACTGATACTAAAGGGTTTTGAATAAAATCTGATGAAACGATTATCATTTTAGGGTTTAAATTGATTTATAACATTAATTACTGTTTCCACTTCATCTTCTTCCATAACTGAAGATATGGGAAGAGATAAGATTTCTTTTTGGATACATTCAGACAACTTACACGAAGTTGTAGCATACTCTCTATAGCATGATTGTTTATGTACTGGCGTAGGATAATGAATCAACGTTTCTATCCCTTTTTGTTTCAAATAGTTCTGCAACTGTTCTCGATAAGGCGTACGAATTACAAATAGATGAAATACATGACTATCAATATCTCCTTTCACTATTTTGGGAAGTGTTATATAAGGATTTTGTATCTCATCCATATAACGCTTAGCTATCAGTTTACGGATATGATTCCGCTCGTCAATACGTTTTAGTTTTATAGACAAAAAAGCAGCTTGTATTTCATCCATTCTACTGTTTAGCCCCTTATAATCATGCACATAACGTATTACAGAGCCATAATTGGCTAACGCTTTTACTATATGAGCTAATTTTTCATCATTTGTAGTTATAGCACCGCTATCCCCTAATGCTCCCAAATTTTTACCTGGATAAAAACTAAAGCCCGCCGCATCACCTAAATTTCCGGTGTGAACTCCATTCCACTTCGCACCAATACTTTGAGCGTTATCTTCAACAATTTTCAATCCATATTTTTCCTTCAATTCTTTCAATTTATGCGACCAGCATACTTGACCATAAAGATGAACTATTGCTATAGCTTTTGTACGTGAAGTTATAAATGACTCTATTTTTTCAAGATTAATATTATATGAATCTTCATCAGGATCAACAAAAACAGGAACCAAGTTATTGTCTGTAATCGCTAAGACTGTTGCAATATATGTATTAGCCGGAACTATTACTTCATCTCCATCTTTCATAATTCCCATTTCTTTGTATGCCCGGAAAATGAGACGCAATGCATCCAAACCATTTCCACAAGGAATAACATATTCACAACCTATATACTCTTTTAAGTTATCAGCAAACTTTTCATTCCATTTTCCATTTAAAAACCACCCTTCATCTATAATTTGAGCAGCTACATTCTTTAGCTCATTTGCATATAAAGAATTAACTTTTTGTAAATCCAGAAATTTTATCATACTATACTAGTTTTAAATTTTACATACTCATCATAATTTCGAATATAATCATCCGCATCATAATGTTCTGATGCCAAAACCAAACAAGTGGCTCCTGCCGAAAAATTTACCAAATCACGCCAAATACCAGGTGGTATCAATAATCCATAATAAGGTCTACTTAAAGTAAAAGTTCTTTTATTCAGGCCATCATCTAAAGTTATATCAAAACTGCCTCCGACAGAAACTATAAACTGCTGCAGTTTTTTATGTGCATGAGCCCCACGAGATTCTCCACCGGGAATATCATAAAGATAGTAAGTCCTCCTTATGTCAAAAGGAATAGAATGCCTATTTTCCATAACAGACAAATTTCCAAGTTCACTTGTGTGCTTGTCCAATTCTAATAATGTACAATCAAAAACAGATGTTCTATGTGCATCATATTTTTGAGATTTTACTATCCGATCAATAACTTTACTTTCACTCCAATCCTTGCCAAAAGTTTTCCTTTGATATATGTTATAATTATCAATATAATCCATCTCATCAAAATACGTTGAGGAAAGTACTAGCGCTAAAGAATTACTGGAAAAATTACACAATTCTCTCCATGTACCAGCCGGCACATATAACCCATAATACGAACGATTTAAAGACACAGTTTTATTACCATCGTTCTCATGTAAAATAACATCAAAACTACCAGACATGGCAACTATAAACTCCTGTGTCTCAATATAAGCATGTCCTCCTCGTGTCTGTCCACCAGGAACGTCATAAATCCAATGTGCTCTTTTTATTTCAAAAGGAACATGTTGCAAACTCTCAATGAAAGATAAATTACCACGTTTATCTAATATTTTCGGTAAAGATATAATTCTACTTTTTTCTTCCATTTAATTTAGATTTTATAGCTGTTAATAAGACTGTCCTTTGTGAAGAATTTAAGCATATATAGAAAGACAAAGACAAAGAACTAAAACTACTACAAATAAATATCATAAATAATCTAGACCAAGCCCACTCTATATTCTCTTTAATAATCCACCCAATAGACAAAGAAACAATTGTCACAAAAATTAAACGGACAATTACTTTTTTACAATAAGCCATAGGAGAGAATTTTCTTATATACCTATTAAGCCAAAATAAATTTATAGGAATTGCCAATAAAGGAGTAAATAAATTATAAATATAGGGAACATATGGTTCTGCCTGATATTTAAATAAAATATAAGAGATTGGGATCACAAATAAATATAAGCATCCTAATAATAAACTAGTCTCTTTTATGCGACCAGTTGCATCTATACCTATCATTAAAACTCTTCCCAAATTCGAGAAAAGATCCATCAATAATGCCAATCTACAAAAACAAACTGCATAATCGGGTACTTCCTCCAACCATATATGTAGAATGAAATCCATTTCAAAGATTAAGGGTGTAGCTATTATTAAATAAAGTATATAAGTAATAATACTACCCAAAGAAATAAGGTTAATCATTTCACTGTATGATTTTGCAGCGTAAGTTTTTACTATTTGAGGACGAAAAGCAGTCATTACATTAGTAGCAAACGACATTGCAGCCGTTTGTACTTGCATAGCGATTCCTGCAGCGGCATTCAAAATAGCTCCAAAAAATATATTTAACAAAACATTGACACCTTGAGTACGGGCAACCAAACTGGCATTTCCAAACAAATCCCAACCAGAATAAGACAATAAAGGTCTTAGAAATTCTCTATCTAAAGAAAGATTAAACTTACAATGTTCCCATTTCCTTGTACAATATAATCTATATAACAGCGTAACACCTATTTGTGTCAACATTACTATTGCTCCGTAAAAAATCAATTTATTAGCATCAATAATTAAAAGCAAATAAACAGATAAAAGTTTCAGGCCCACGTTCACCAATTCAAAATAGGCATATATATTCATTTTTTCATGAGCAATAATACTTGCATTATAAGGGACTTGAGTAAAAGAAAATATCATTGTCACAATTGAAAATTGTAAAAGCCATTTAGCCTCATACATTTTAGTAGCAGGAATAGTTAGTTTATTTTCTAAAAACCAAAGTCCAAAAGTTTCTCCTATAAGAAATACAATTAAAGCAATAATTATATGTATAGTCAAAGCTACAGAAAAAACAGTTTGCACTTTTGAAGAATTCTTTCCTAATTCAAAAGTGATAAAACGTGAAGTTGCTCCAGACATAGTAGCATTTAGAAACGAGAACATGGCTACTAGTCCTCCTACAACATTATAAATACCATAATCTTCAACACCCAAGATACTTAATACAACTCTTGTTGTATAAAGATATATTCCCATGCTTAGAAGCATGCGAATATACAAAAAGACTGTATTTTTAGCTATTAAGTGATTATCTGCCATTATAATAGAAAATGCTCAAGAGCATAGCCCTTTGAAAGGGCACATTATTGTGCCCTAAACCGAGTTTTGTTAATTAATTAGTTTTGATTTTGACATTGACCTATAGCCAAAGTGATTTTTGCATCCAGATAGAACATCCATGGATCTTTACCGTTCCAATCACACTGTGATAAGTTGCAGCTATTTCAGCACTGGCGTCACTACCGTAATAAAGTGATTATTGCATTGAATAGAGTAAACTTCGAAAAATACTATTTATCAATGCTTCATCATCGTAGCATAAATTGTCACAATATAAACTGTTGTTTTTGAAAAGCGATATACAATGCGATATTTAGGATGAACCAAAATGCTGTAATACTTCGTCTTTACCGTACTGCGTCTCTTCTCCAAAATCCCTATACGGGGAGAATGAGACAGGAGCATAACCGTTCTTCTGACATCTTCAGAGAAATTCATGGCAGCTTTAGCACCCATATTGCAAGAATACCACGTAGCAATTCTGTCAAACTGACTCTGAGAATGCTTGTGCCACTTTACTTTCAAATTCTCCATTTCGCAAACATGGCAGCTACTTCTTCGTCGGTAGCAAAGCCGCTTGCTTCAGACAATCTGATTTCTTCATCCAACTCTTCTTCGGTGAAACGGCAGGGCATTTCGTCCTCGCTCAGCAACTCCAAGCAACGCTGCAGTTTCTCTTCATCAACAGCAGTGTCAAGAGATTCTATAATCCTATTCTTCAATCCTTGAAGATTAGGAGTGTTATATGCTACCAACGGTTCCGACGCCTCTGTTCTCATGATGTATCTCTATTCTAACGTGTTAACGCAAAGAACGGGATTTTATTCGTAACAAACAAATCTTTTACTTCCTATCTCTCAAATAATCCCACCACAGATTCAATCCTACCCAAATCACAATATCGGCAATCAGCAGCACCGTATTGTTTATGTAAGGAACCAGCAGGATATTGGCCGCACTGAAAGCGCAGGACATGGAGAGCAGGCTCAGCATCGCCCTTCGCGGCGACAGCCCTATCGCCAGCAGTTTATGATGGATATGGTTCTTGTCCGGCTCGAAAGGACTGTGTCCCTCGCGGATGCGGACCAGGACGACACGCACTACATCGAACGCCGGAATAATCATAGTGCTGAAAGCTATGAGAAAGGCGCCTTCGGTGTAAGGCATGATATCCGTGTTGTGCTGGCTGTACTTTATGGCAAGGAAACTGAGGGTATAACCCAAGGTAAGGCTTCCCGTATCGCCCATGAAAATCTTGCGGGCACGCTCCACACTGCCGAACACGTTGTAATAGAAGAACGGCACAAGCACGCCGAAAGTACCGGCCGAAAGCATGGCATAACTCCACAGACCCTTGCTGATGAACAGGAAGGTGAAAACCAGCAATGCCACACTGCTCAAGCCTGAGGCAAGACCGTCGATGCCGTCTATCAGGTTGATGGCGTTGGTGATGAAGACTACCGTAAGCACAGTAAAAGGCATGCCGACATAAGCCGAAAGCTCGTGTATGCCGAACAGGCCGTACAAATCGTTTATCCAAAGTCCCGACAAGGGGAAAAGGCAGGCACAGAAGATTTGGATGGCAAACTTCTGGCGGTAGCGCACGCCGACAAGGTCGTCGGCAATGCCCGTCAGGTAGAGCAGCGTCATGCCGCAGGCAAACAGCAAAAGCTCCGGAAGCAGATAGCTGGCATAGAGCGTGGAAATACTGTCGCCGTCCAGCAGGCGGAAAGCATAGACAAGGCAGAAAGCAAACAGGGTGGTGGGGAAAAATGATACGCCCCCCAACCGCGGGATAGCTCTCTTATGTATCTTACGGTCATCCGGTATGTCAAAAAGTTTTTTGCGCAGGGATATCAATAGGATACGCGGTATCAGGATACGGGCAATAACAGCCGATATCAGAAAGGTAAGAATAATAAAAATGAAGTTCACGGCAATAACTGTTGTTTAGTAATTAGCGGTTGATAGCTGAAAAACATAAACGCTTACTGACAGGGAGAGAGGAAAGATGTCAGGCAGAATCAATCTATAATCTCGAAAGGGTATTGATTCTCTTCCATATTCTTTAACTCGCCGATGATTTCCTTCTGTTCCGGCGTTAAAGAAGCCATATCCCAGGTATTGATAATGGAGTGGGCCTCAGCGGCAAGCTTTTCTTCGTATACCTCGCCGTAGCAGCAGGTTAGAAGACGCACTTTCAGAAGCGAATCCGGAAGCTTGTCGAGAACATTCAGGCAACGGTCGAGCAGGCGCTGGATATACTGCTGCTTGCGGCCATTGTCGTAGAATGTGGCATTCAGGGCTACGAGAATGGAGAGGCAAAGTTCGGCTTCCTCTTCCGGCGTGTTGCCTTCCAAGGTGTTGTACAAATCAAGTGCTTGCTCGTAAACTTCGCGATTCAGACGGGCAAAGTGATCGCTGTAAATGGGACTGCCGTCCATGCCCAGATTCAAGAGTTCATGGGCACGGACGTACAAAGATGAAACGTGTTCGTTCATTTTTATACTGATAAATAAATTATTGAATTACAAGTGTTTCAGATTACACCTATCGGTTCTATAAGCGAAGAGTGAATAAATGTAGTGGCTACTGCCATAACGCCTTCTATGTTTACCACCACACGGCGGTCGTGGCGCAGACGGACAAACTCGCCCACGGCTCCTTCAAAAACTCCGCCTGTGATGCGTACTTTGGTTCCTTTCACCAGTTTCAGTTCTTCCGGCTCCACATAGATGACGGCCTCGTCGTACGTGCCTGCAACCAGTATGAAGCTGCGCATCTGCGCATCCGGAATAATAACCGGCTGATGGGTCTCACGGTTCATGATATAGCGTACCGGTATGTTCAGAACCGGATTGTTTTTGATTTCATCGATACGGGAACGGGTGGAACGGAGAAATACCAGGTTGTGTATGGCGGGAACGAGCTTGCGGACGCGGCGTTCGTTCCTTATGACATACTCGTAGCGCATGGGGATGAAATTCTCTATATTTTCCTTGTCGAGATAGTCCTTCAAGGACAATTCGCGGCTGTATGTTACGCGGACGGCATACCAGTGCAACTGGCAATCCTTGTGGGACTGACACACAGGGGCGTGCTGCAATTCTGCTTGATTATTGTCTGACGGACCGGGCATTACAAAATACGGATTGTAAGAGTTTGAGGAAAATACCACCTTGTGAAAAGGACATTCTTTGGGGACACCGGTTCAAGAGCACTCTTTCCGGTCAATTCATGTAATGCAATTATAGTCAATAGTTTAGTCTGCATCCATATTATCCCAAAGCTCCCCACTATCACAGAAAGAGAACGTTGAAACAGTTATGTGATCAATAAGCCTTCGGGAAGCCGCAAACGGATGAAACAGATACATTTCCGGATATTCCCGATTAATGGATGCAAAGATATGGCAGTTTTTTGTATTGGCAAAACATTTGGTGGAAATTCTTCGGTTTACCGCCTGCCTTCAAGCATGCCTTTCAGTTCAAGGCAAAGCCGCTGTTTCACTTCGTCTGCCGGCACTTCCCGTCCCAGCTCCTTTTGAAGCGAAGTCACCCCTTTGTCTATGAACCCGCAAGGGTGGATGTAGCTGAAATAGCGTAAATCCGTATTGACATTGAGCGCCAGGCCATGCATCGTAACATAATGGCTGCTGCGCACACCGATAGCGCAGATTTTGCGGGCACGCGGCGAATCTCCGTCCAGCCATACGCCGGTGGCTTTCTCCACACGTCCGGCGGTTATCCCGTAGGAAGCGCATACGCGGATTACGGCTTCTTCCAGCAGATGCACATATTCTTTCAAGCCCAGAGAGAACTCCTCCAGGTTCAGGATAGGATAGCACACAAGCTGCCCCGGCCCGTGATAAGTGATGTCGCCGCCCCGGTCTATGTGATAGAGCGAAGCGCCTATGGCACGCAACTGCTCTTCGCCCAGCAGCATATTGGTTTCCTTACCGCTGCGTCCCAATGTATATACATGCGGATGTTCGCAGAGTACGATACGGTTCACATACTCCTCTCCTGCCTGCTTGGCATGCACAAGCGCATCGAAACACGCCGTCTGCCTGTCCCACGCCTCGGCGTAGGGAACGGTTTTCCAATCAGATATTTCCAGTTTCATAAGACAAACATACTATTTTACCGCCCAACCGCACGTGGTATGATTGGAGCACATGCCCGGAGCTTCATCCGGTCTATGCAAAGATACGAAATCCCGGAATTATACAAGCATCCCAGGCACAGGCTTTTTTCATAATCTGACCATCGTCAAGGCACGAAGATTATTTTTCGGACGAAAGCATGCATTACCTCCCCCCCTATTTTATAATTTTGTTGCCACATTATATATATAATATAAATTGAAGAGCATGAAGAAAATCGTTGTAGCACCGGACTCGTTCAAAGGTTCCCTGACTTCGGCCGAAGTGGCCGATGCCGTGGAGAGAGGAATCAAGGATGTTTTCCCGCAGTGCAATGTCGTCAAAGCCGGTGTGGCGGACGGGGGCGAGGGAACCGTAGAGGCCATTGTCAAAGCAGTGGGAGGAGATATGTACGCAGCCTCCGTTACAGACCCCTTGGGCAGACCGGTAAAGGCAGCCTACGGCATTGTAAGGTCAGGCGGCGTGAAAACCGCCGTTATGGAAATGTCTGCCGCCAGCGGACTGCCGCTCCTGCTTCCCGACGAACTGAACCCGTGGATTACTTCTACGTACGGAACCGGCGAGATGATTTCTGATGCACTGAACAGGGGATGCCGCAAATTCCTGGTCGGAATAGGCGGCAGCGCCACCAACGATGCAGGCACGGGCATGCTCTCCGCATTGGGAGTGAGATTTCTCGACAGCAGCGGACAAAGGCTGAAAGGCTGCGGCAGGGATTTGGAAGCCATTGCCCGGATAGACATGTCGTCTTTGATGCCCGCAGCACGGGAGTCCGAATTTATCGTGGCTTGCGATGTCAACACCCCCTTTTGCGGACCGGACGGAGCTGCCCGTGTCTTTGCTCCCCAAAAAGGAGCGGACCCTCAAACCGCGGAAGCCCTGGACCTCGGCATGCGTTCCTTCGCCCAGGTGATAGCCGAACAGTTCCAGACCGACATAGTCCCCCTGAGCGGAGCCGGTGCAGCCGGCGGATTAGGCGGCGCCTTCAAAGCCTTTTTAAATGCCAGGCTGACCGCAGGGATTGAAATGGTGCTCGACGCCATTGCATTCGACTCGCTTCTCGAAGGAGCGGACCTCGTCATCACGGGCGAGGGACGGATAGACGCCCAGACAGCAGCGGGAAAGACAGCCGCAGGAGTCCTGAGGCATGCCGCACGGAAAGGAATCCCCGTCATCGCCATAGGCGGGTCTGTAGCGATGTGCCGGGAGCTTAAAGAGATGGGATTTATCGGCATATATTCCATCATAAACGCTCCGGTGAGCCTTGAACAAGCCATGCGCCAGGATTGGGCCACAGCCCGCATCCGATGCACGGTAGAGCAAATCCTGACCACCATGAAACATTGCGCCGGGACATTGTTGTTTCAAAAAGGCGGAGATTGAAAAATAAAAGTGTAACTTTGCACAGACCAAAAACGACAACGCTTATGGAATTTCCACACGTCGACCTCCCTGTAGACCTGATTGCATGGACAGATGTCACGGAAGACATCCTGAACATCTACAAGCAATCGTGCCGGCTGAAGGCATGTATCTTCGCCTTGTGCACCGAAGGTTCCATCACGGTATCCATCAATCTTATAGATACCGAAATCAAGCAAGGCGACTTCATCATACTGCTTCCGGGCACCATCATCCAGTTTCACGGGCAGAAGGAGAAAGTGCACATCTGCTTTGCCGGATTTTCCGAACATTGCCTCAACGGAGTCAACATCATCCAGTCCACCATGAGCTCGTACTCCAAGATTATAGAAGCTCCCGTGATACCGCTCAACGAAACCCTCGCTTCCTATTTCCGGGATTACTTCGCATTGCTTGCCCGCATATCCACAGGGCCGTACATGCCCAAGACGCGAATGGCGCAGAACGTGCTGGACACCCTGCTTTATGGTGTCAACGAGCTATACAGCAACCGTCCCGACTCCCAAAACAGGATTAAAAGCCGGAAAGAGGAAATCTGCTGTGAGTTCATACAACTGGTCATCGAGAACTACACCACCGAACGCCGCGCGCAGTTCTATGCCGCGAAGCTGGGCATATCGCTGCAACACCTCAGCACCACCATCAAGCAGGTGACCGGGAAGAATGTGCTGGACCTCATTGCGCATGTCGTCATCATCGACATAAAAGCCAAGCTGAAATCCACGGACATGACCATCCAGGAGATAGCCTATTCGCTGAACTTCCCCAGCGCCTCGTTCTTCGGCAAGTATTTCAAGCGGCACTTGGGAATGAGCCCGCTGGAATACAGAAACAGCTAACCCCTACCCCCTCACCGGCATGATGCAGGAGAGCGCTATGACCGTTACAGCCAGCATGGGCGTCAACAGTATTCCGTACACCGGATAGAGAATGCCCGCAGCCACCAGCACGCCTGCCAGATGAAAGGCCATTGCCCGGAAAAAGTTACGGCGCATCAGCCGGAGCGTATGGCGGGACAGGCCGAAGAGCCGGGGGAGCGACTGCAAATCGGCGGATTTCATCACTATCATAGCCTTGTCCGTCAGCCCACCAGCGGCACTTGCACCCGCAGCAATACTTACATCGGCGGCAGCCAGCGCCTGTGCGTCGTTGACGCCGTCGCCCACCATAACCACCTTCTTCCCCTGCAAGCGGAGTTCGCAGATAAAGGCCTCCTTATCCTCCGGCTGGGCGTCGGACATGTAACGGATGATGCCCAGCTTCCCCGCTATGGCCGAAGCGGTACGCTCACCGTCGCCCGTCAGCATACAGATGTCCAGCCCCTGTCCCCTAAGTTCTTTGACTACACCGGAAGCGGTCGCTTTCAGCCTGTCCTTGACGGCTATTATGGCAAGCAACTCATCCTCACGCCCGAAGTAAACGATGCTGTTTCCCTCCGATTCATACTCCACCAGCATATCTCCCAGCACATCGGAAAGATAAGCCCGATAGTCTTTCAGCAGCTTATGGCTGCCCACCCAATATTCCGTACCATTGCAGAGGGACTTCACCCCCTTGCCTTTCAGCACCCCGCAGCCGTCCAACGGTGCGGGAGTTATGCGTTCTTCGCGCAGGGCGGCGGTAATGGCTGCTGCCAGCGGGTCGGGCGAGTTCATTTCCGTGGCCAGCAATATCCGCTTGAAATCCTCTTCCTGATACTGCGCCCACAGCCAGGCGGTGACCGTAGGCTGCCCCTCGGTCAGCGTGCCGGTCTTGTCAAAGACCACTACATCGGCCTTGTCCAGCCGCTCCAGCGCCAGGGAGTCCTTTATCCGGATGCGCATATCGGCAGCCCTGCCTATGCCGCGCGTCAGGGCAAGCGGAGCGACCAGCCCCAGCGCACACGGGCAGGCGACGATAAAAACGGAAACGACCGCATAGAACGCATGCGGCACAGCGGTCATACCGCCCCAGAATATCCAGATAAAAAACACGGCAACCGCCGTTCCCGCCAGGACGGGAAAGAAAATCCGGGCTATGCGGTCTGCACCGTGCCGCTCTTCGGGCAGGAAGCGGAACACCTTGCCGGTGAGCCCCACCGCTACAACCAGCACCGCCACTTCGTAGTAGACATACGGGTGAAGCCCCACCCTGAGCCAATAGTCCGGGAAGAACGTGTTGAACAGACTGAAAAGGAAAGCAACGGAAGCGCCGAAGGCAATCAGCGCATCCAGCCCGATGCGCCCCGCACAAAGCTGCTTCCGGGCGGCCGCATAGAAAGCGTTTCCCGGAAACAGCAGCACAAGGGCAGCCAGCGACATCTGTATTTCGTTGACATAGGGCACCTCACCGCCGAAGACGGAAAGCAGCGACAGCAATACGGCAAGCGCCCACGCGGCGGCGGCTTTCATCTTCAGGCAGCGGTACCGGCTGTTCCGCTCTTCCATCTCACGTTGTTCCATACTACCGGCATGTTCCGCGCCGTGCAGTTTCTGCGCAGAACATACGTTCTTCAATATATTGTTCATTCTATATAAACTTTAGGGGGTTGTTACTCTGAACTTAGTAAACAACCGGAACGGAGCGTTTGTTCAATTCCTCCTTCCCCTCCGGCCTGCACGCAAGCTGTGGCGCGCATTGCGGAGCGGGAATATCCGTCTTGTGAGACGCACGGGCGGGGATTGCCGGAGATAGGAAGTTTTAACCGCCTGCCGGGATTATTTTTTTCCTTTTTATGCGTGGAGTTCACTAATAAGTTCTATATTTGTCGATAAAGTTTCCTGAATGAAATGTTGTTTTATAAACGAAATCCAATATGAAAAAACAAACTGTCAGCCTACTTGTCCTTCTGCTTGCGGCAAGCGGCTTTTTCTTTTCCTGTGGTAACACCATGAACAAAAACGCCGGAGCGCTGGAGTTCGACAGCATACAAGTGAACGAAACCGCCCATCTCTTCGGTGATACCGCCAAGCCGGCATGCAACCTCATCATCAACCTTGCATACGCTTCCCAATCTTCGGACGAGAAGATGAAGGACAGCCTGAACACCTATTTCCTCTCCGCCTGCTTCGGCGAGAAGTACATGGGCATGACTCCCGAAGAAGCCGTAAAGAAGTACACCGAAAAGTACGTGGGCGACTACCGCAAAGACCTGGAACCGATGTACCGCAAAGACGAGCAGGACAAGGAGAATGCCGGAGAGATAGGGGCATGGTACTCCTACTATAAAGGCATCGAAAGCCATGTGCAACTGTACACCGGGCATCTGCTCGTTTACCGCATCGACTACAACGAATACACCGGCGGCGCACACGGCATCTATATGTCCACCTTCCTCAACCTCGACCTGCGCACACTCGCTCCCATCCGCCTGGACGACCTGTTTGCCGGCGACTACAAGGAGCAGCTCACCGACCTCCTTTGGAACCAGCTTATGGCGGACAACAAAGTAGCCACCCGCCAGGAACTGGAAGATATGGGATACGTCACCACCGGCGACCTCACGCCGACCGAGAACTTCTACCTGAGCAAGGACGGCATCACTTTCTATTACAATGTCTACGACATCGCCCCCTACGTAATGGGCCCCGTAAAGATAACACTACCGTACGAAATGATGCAGCACCTGCTGAGCGACGAAACAATGGCGCTGAACGACGTGCGCAACCCATAACCCATAACTTATAACTCATAACTCAACAATGGAACTTATCCTGAAATACTTTCCCGACCTGACAGAGGAGCAGAAAAGGCAGTTCGCCGCCCTCTACGACCTCTATACGGACTGGAACTCCAAAATAAACGTCATCTCGCGTAAAGACATTGAAAACCTGTACGAGCACCACGTGCTCCACTCCCTGGGCATAGCCAAGGTAATCCGCTTCAAGCCGGGTACGAAAGTCATGGACTTAGGCACGGGAGGCGGCTTTCCGGGCATCCCGCTGGCGATACTCTTTCCCGAAGTGCAGTTTCACCTGGTGGACAGCATCGGCAAGAAAGTGCGCGTGGCCACCGAGATAGCCGGCAGCATCGGACTGAAAAACGTAACCACCCGCCATGCACGCGCCGAAGAGGAGAAACAACTGTTCGACTTCGTGGTGAGCCGTGCCGTAATGTCCCTTACCGACTTGCTGAAAATAATCCGCAAGAACATCTCGCCCAAACAGCAGAACGCACTGCCCAACGGACTCATCTGCCTCAAAGGCGGAGAGCTGGAGAGAGAGACAATGCCCGTGAAGAACAAAACCACGATGTGGAACCTCAAGGAATTCTTCGGGGAAGAGTTCTTCGAGACCAAAAAGGTTGTGTACGTGGCAAACTGAACGAGCACTCCGGAAAGCTAATGTAGTACTTTAGAAAGCTGAAGTGGCACTCTGGAAAGCTAATGTAGCACTTTAGAAAATTAATGTAGCACTTTAGAAACCGTAACAAACAACATATCGAATTAAACGCCTATATATACGCCATGAAGATAAAGAGATTTGAATTTAACATGTTCCCGGAGAACTGCTACGTGCTGTGGGACGAAACCCTGGAAGCCGTAGTTATCGATCCCGGCTGTTTCTACGAAGAAGAGAAACAGGCTTTAAAGAACTTTATCATCAGCAACGGACTGCAAGTGAAGCACCTGCTGAACACGCACCTGCACCTGGACCACATCTTCGGCAACCCCTTCATGCTGAAAGAATTCGGACTGAAAGCGGAAGCCAACCAGGCGGATGAGTTCTGGATTGACGAAGCACCCAAACAAAGCCGCATGTTCGGTTTCCAGTTGCCGGAACCGCCCGTGCCGCTGGGCACTTACCTGCACGACGGAGACATCATCACCTTCGGCCATACGGAGCTGGAAGCCATCCACGTGCCGGGACACTCGCCGGGCAGCCTGGTGTACTACTGCGCGGCAGAGCACTGCATGTTCTCCGGCGACGTACTGTTCCAGGGCAGCATCGGCCGTGCCGACCTTGCCGGCGGCAACTTCGACGAACTGATAGAACACATATGCAGCCGCCTGTTCATACTGCCCAGCGAAACGGTTGTCTATCCGGGGCACGGAGCCCCCACAACCATCGGCACCGAAAAGGCGGAGAACCCGTTCTTCAGGTAAGCCTCCCCCCGTTCTCCGGATAAAAAAGCCCGCCGCAGGCAGTGCAGTACACCGGTCCTTCCGTAGCAGACGCAAGTACCGGTCCGCCCCCTGCGGCGAAAACAATAAACTTCTAAATCATTACCGTTATGAAAAACGACCTATTGGCTAACCGCCACATCGGCATCAGCAAAAAGGACGAAGAGCAGATGCTCCGCAAAATCGGAGTGAGCAGCCTGGACGAGCTGATTGATAAAACCATCCCCGCGAATATCCGCCTCAAAGAACCGCTGGCACTGCCCGAAGCCATGACCGAATACGAGTTCGGACAGCACATCGCGGCACTGGCAGCCAAAAACAAACTCTACACCACTTACATCGGCATGGGGTGGTACAACACCGTGACGCCTGCCGTAATCCAGCGCAACGTGTTCGAGAACCCCGTTTGGTACACCTCCTATACGCCCTACCAGACCGAAGTGTCGCAAGGACGCCTGGAAGCCCTGCTGAACTTCCAGACCGCCGTATGCGACCTTACCGGCATGCCCCTTGCCAACTGCTCCCTGCTGGACGAGGCAACCGCCGCCGCCGAAGCCGTGACGATGATGTACGCCCTGCGCCCGCGCGATATGCAGAAGTCGGGAGCCAACGTGGTGTTTGTGGACGAAAGCGTATTCCCGCAGACACTTGCCGTTGTCACCACCCGCGCCATCCCGCAGGGCATCCGGATACGCACGGGCAAGTACGGCGAAACGGAACTCACGCCCGACACCTTTGCCTGCATAGTGCAGTATCCGAATGCCGGCGGAAACATAGAAGACTACCGCGCATTCGTGGAGAAAGCGCACGCCGCAGGCTGCAAAGTGGCGGTTGCCGCCGATATACTGAGCCTCGCCCTGCTCACCCCGCCGGGAGAATGGGGAGCGGACATCGTATTCGGAACCACCCAGCGGCTGGGTACGCCGATGTTCTACGGCGGCCCGTCGGCAGCTTATTTCGCCACACGCGACGAGTACAAGCGCAACATGCCGGGACGCATCATCGGCTGGTCCAAAGACAAATACGGAAAACTGTGCTACCGCATGGCGCTGCAAACCCGCGAACAGCACATCAAACGCGAGAAGGCCACTTCCAACATCTGTACCGCACAGGCATTGCTGGCCACGATGGCAGGCTTCTATGCCGTATACCACGGACCGGAAGGCATCCGCACCATCGCCGGACGCATCCACAGCATCGCCGCATTCCTGGAACAGGAAATCAATAAATTAGGATACAGGCAGATGAACGCCCAATACTTCGACACGCTCCGCTTCGCCCTGCCCGACAATGTATCGGCACAGCAAGTGCGCACCGTTGCCCTGAGCAAGGAAGTGAACCTGCGCTACTTCAAGAACGGCGACGTGGGCATGAGCATTGACGAAACCACCGACCTCGCCGCAGTAAACGTACTGCTCTCCATTTTCGGCATCGCCGCCGGAAAGGACTATACCAAAGCCGCCGACATCCCCGAAAGCTGCACCATTGCGGAAGCGTTCCGCCGTCAGAGCGCGTACCTGACGCACGAGGTGTTCAACAAATACCACACGGAGACGGAGATGATGCGCTACATCAAGAGGCTGGACCGCAAGGACATCTCACTGGCGCACTCCATGATTTCGCTCGGCTCGTGCACCATGAAGCTGAACGCCGCCGCGGAGATGCTGCCCCTCAGCCGTCCGGAATTCATGGGCATGCACCCGCTCGTTCCCGAAGACCAGGCGGAAGGCTACCGCGAGCTTATACACAACCTCAGCGAGGAACTGAAAGTGATAACCGGATTTGCCGGCGTAAGCCTGCAACCCAATTCCGGCGCTGCCGGAGAGTATGCGGGGCTGCGCGTAATCCGCGCCTACCAGGAGAGCATCGGGCAGGGACACCGCAACAAGGTGCTGATACCCGCTTCGGCGCACGGCACCAACCCGGCTTCCGCCGTCCAGGCCGGTTTCACCACCGTTACCTGCGCCTGCGACGAACAGGGCAACGTTGACATGGCCGACCTCCGCGCCAAAGCCGAAGAGAACAAGGACAGCCTTGCCGCGCTGATGATTACCTACCCCTCCACCCACGGCATCTTTGAAACGGAAATCGTGGAAATCTGCCAGATTATCCATGCCTGCGGCGCGCAGGTGTATATGGACGGCGCCAACATGAATGCCCAGGTGGGGCTGACCAACCCCGGATTTATCGGCGCCGATGTATGTCACCTGAACCTGCACAAGACATTCGCGTCTCCTCACGGCGGCGGCGGACCGGGCGTAGGCCCTATCTGCGTGGCAGAGCATCTGGTTCCGTTCCTGCCGGGCCACGGACTGTTCGGCAATGCCGCCAATGAAGTAGCGGCAGCACCCTTCGGCAGCGCGGGCATCCTGCCCATCACCTATGGCTACATCCGCATGATGGGTGCGGAAGGGCTGGCACGCGCCACCCAAACGGCCATCCTGAACGCCAACTACCTGGCTGCATGCTTCAAGGATACCTACGGCATCGTTTATCGCGGGGCAAACGGCTTTGTCGGCCACGAAATGATACTGGAGTGCCGCAAGGTGCACGAGGAAACGGGCATCAGCGAAAACGACATCGCCAAGCGACTGATGGACTACGGCTATCATGCGCCTACCCTCTCCTTCCCCGTTCACGGCACGCTGATGATAGAACCCACGGAGAGCGAAAGCCTTGCCGAACTGGATAACTTCGTACACGTAATGCTCGCCATCTGGCAGGAGATTCAGGAAGTGAAGAACGGCGAAGCGGACAAGACCGACAATGTGCTGGTAAATGCCCCGCATCCCGAATACGAAGTGGTGGCCGATACATGGGAGCACAGCTATACCCGGCAGAAAGCCGCCTATCCGATAGAAAGCGTACGCGACAACAAGTTCTGGGTGAACGTGGCACGGGTGGACAATACGTTGGGCGACCGCAAACTGCTGCCTACGTGCTACGGGTGCTTCGAATAGGGCAGTGAAATATACCCGATGATTTTTTTAGGCACGGATTACACGGAATTCACGGATTTACTTGATTTTTTCTGTTTCTGCGAACTCTGTGTAATTCGTGTAATCTGTGTAATCTGCGTAATCTGTGTAATCCATGAAACCTGTGTAATCCGTGTAATCCGTGCCTGAAAAAAATACATACCATTTGTTTCCTGGTTTATATATCCCCCCTGCTTTTATGCCACAAATAAATCTATGAGTACCACTCACAAAAGAAAAAGGAACGGTCTCTTCTACAGCAGAGGCGAAGAAACGGTCAACAGCCTGTCTCACGGCATAGGCATCTCGATGGCGGTCATTATCGGGGGATTCTTCCTGATGAAATGCTACCGGGCACAAGACCCGTGGGCAATACTCGGCATGTGGCTCTACCTGTTCGGTATGGGCGGCTCCTACCTGTCCTCCACCCTTTACCACTCCCTGAAGCACCATAACCCGTGGAAACGGCTGTTGCGCCATTGGGACCACGCGGCTATCTACTGGCACATTGCCGGAAGCTTCTCTCCCGTTACGCTGATTGCCTTGCGCGATGAAGGGCTATGGGGCTGGGGACTGTTCTGCTTTGTCTGGTTGTGCGCCGTTGCGGGCACTATCATCAGCTTCCGCAAAATGAAAGAACACAGCTATGTGGAAACGGTGTGCTACATCCTTATGGGGCTGTCCGTGCTGGTGGTGTTCAAGCAGCTTTTTGCCGTTGCGCCCGTATCCTGCTATTGGATTATCGGCGAAGGGGTATGCTATATAAGCGGTGCGGCGTTGTATTCCATACGCAGCGTGCGCTATATGCACTCGGCTTTTCATTTCTTCGTACTGGCGGGGTCGGGCTGCCACCTTGTTGCCGTATGGTACATTCTGGCGGGGATATAAACAGGCTCTCCGCCTATACATGACACATGCACCGTCAGCGGATTACGGTTACCGTGCCTGCCGCCAGCTTCTTCTCTTTCACGGGAGCGTCCGCAGGGGCATAGCCCAAGGCGGCACAGCCGTACACACGGTGATTTTCGGGGATGCCGAGGCGGGTGAGGAAAGCACGCACGTCGGGGTCGTCGCAGGTCTGCCCCAATTGGTTAATCCAGCAAGAGCCGATGCCCAAAGACTTGGCGGCAAGGAAAATATTCTGCAAGGCGCATGCGCAGTCCATAGGCGCCCACCAGCGGGTAGGCTCGTTGGAGACGATGACCAGCGTCGGAGCATGGTAATAGCAACAATAGGTTTCGCTATGTCCGCGCTCCTGCAAATGAGGGTCGTCGCTCTTGGCAAAAGCGCCTTTTATCTTTTCATTCAGTTCGGTCAGCACGGCGGCATCCTGGATGGCGGTGAAATGCCACGTCTGGAAGTTCATGCCGCTGGGGGCATACGCTGCCGCTTCCAGTATAAGGTTCAAATCTCCGGCGGAAACCTGCCGTTCCGTATAAGTACGCACGCTGCGGCGCGACTTGATATTTTCCAATACTTTGTTGCTCATTGTCAGGATATATGTTTTTTTTATGTAAGGAGAGTAAATGCGTTAAGTTTCAGTCTGCCGTTCCGCCTATACCGGCGCCAAACAGACGGTCAGCGCTTTACCAATCCTATCTTTACGTTCAGTTTAAAGTAATACACACCGTTCTCCCGCTCCAGGAAGCCGTATTTGTCCTTATCTACCGAACCCTTCTCGAAACGGGTGTTCCGGTAAAGGAAGTCGGCAAAGGTCTGCCGGTCGGACTTATGATAGCAGAGCACCTCGCCGTCTCCATTGGTCAGCAGCATGCCTTCCACGGCAGAGTCCGTACCGTTGTAAATCTTTGCCGGACGCATGCCCGTTGCAAGCGCCAGCAGGAACTGCTTCATCTTGAACTCGTAGAAGCGGTGCTTGTTTATCAGTTCGTCCTTGATTTTCAGGGGATTCATCTCCTTAATGCGTTCCGTCAGTTCGGCAACACGGGTAATGCCGTCCAGGTGCATGATACGCACCATCTCGGCCAGCATACGGGGGAAGTGGAGGTCTATCATCAGCAGGTTGCAGCGGAACACACGGTCGGCAACGTCGGAATACTTCAACACGCCGCCCAGACGCTCAATCATCATCATGCGTTCGGCAACTTCCATAGGCGATTCGGGCAAGGCGTTCACCTTGTTTACCGTGGGCACGGCAAACTTCACACCGCTCTGCTCCAGCTTCAGATTGGCTGTGCGCCCACCGTCCAGCAAAGGATTCATGCGGCTGAGACGACAACGGACGGTGAAGCCCGTGAGCGGAGCGTCCGCACTCCAGAAAGCTACGGAGAAGTCGGTACGGTCATCGGTTCTGGACTCCAAGTCGTAGATGTTCACAGCATCCAGAAAGGCTTCCAGCCCTTCGGAAACTTCCACCTCCTCGCCTTGCTCATTTCTGAGCAGATGGAGTATGATTTCCGCCGCATCGCCAAAGTCCGCACGGGGAAACGAAAGCGGCTCTTTTCCTGCCGATGCGGTAAACGTACCGTCCTTCTCCACCGTACCGCTGACAATGCGCACATCCTCTTCCCCGATATAATAACGGCGCGTGCCGTCATGTTCCTCTCTCTGTATCAGCGCCACAGGCCAATACTTCCTATCATCTCTCTGCGCGTCCGGCGTTCCCGGAAAGACCTTTCCGTCCGCCAGCAGACGGAAGAAGGTATACAGTTCGCCCAGCTCGCGCTTGGTTGCTTCAAATGCCATATCAACTCGATTTTGATTAAATAAGTGTGCAAAGATAAGTAAATCCGTACAAAAGATATGGAAAACCCGGAGACTTTACGCTTCCTCAAAACGTAAAGTCTCCACCTTCTCCAGACGCGCCCTCAACTTGGGCATTGCCGACTTGCGGATGCGGAGCGTCATGCGGCAGTCCATGTCGTACGACTGCTCCAGCATCTCCGGCTCCTCTTCCTTGACAATGCGCATCACATCGTTCATGAAAGGATACTCGAAAAGGACGGTCACCGTTTCGTCCACCGTCTTTTCAATGACGGTGGCGGCAGCGATAGCCTCGGCAGCAGCAGCCTTATAAGCCACTATCAGTCCGCTGGTTCCCAGCTTTATGCCGCCGAAATAACGGACTACGACAATCAGGATATCCGTCAGCCCGTTCGAGTTTATCTGCCCCAGGATGGGCTTTCCCGCCGTACCGGACGGTTCGCCGTTGTCATTGGCACGGAAATCCTTGCGCTCGTGCCCCAACATATAGGCATAACACACGTGGCGGGCATCGTAGTATTTCTTCTGATAAGTTTCCAGATGCGCCTTTACTTCTTCAACCGTACGCACCGGCAAGGCAATAGCGATAAACTTGCTGCGCTTCTCGGTATAAATTCCCTCGGACGGGACGGCTATGGTTTTATACGTATCTTCGCTCATGCCGCAAAGATACTACACTTTTTGCTATCCGCCTTTTGATAGCCGGCAAAAAAAACTTTATCGCGGCAGAAGAAAGAGCCGCTTTTCAGCCGATGCGCCTCCTCACCAGTTGCAGCAACGGCTTCGCCGCAATTATCAGTGTCACGGCAGTAAGTATCATCAGTACGCCGAGCATGATGCGCGGAGTGAGCTGCTCGCCAAACACCACTACGCCGAAGAACAGCGCCGTCACCGGTTCCAGCGCCCCCAATATGGCAGCCGGCGTGGAGCCGATGAGGTGGATGGAGAGCGTCATCAGCACCAACGAAATGATAGTGGGAAACAAAGCCAGCGAAAGGACATTTGCCCACAGCACCGGCGAAGGGACGGGCTGCAAAGCCGTGCAAAAATCCAGACGCACCACATAGATGCTGATGCCGAAGAGCAAAGCATAGAAAGTGAGTTTCGCCGTAGGCAGCTCCTTGAGTGAAGAGCGGTTCACGCCTACGATGTATATGGCGTAGGTCAGCGAGGAGAGAATAACGAACAGTACGCCAAGCATGCTCAACGTCTTCCCGTCCCCACCCTCGTACAGCAGGGAGATGCCCGTAAACGCCAGCGCTATGGAGAACATCGTGATGAAGGAGACTTTCTCGTGGAAAAACACCGCCATGATGATGGCAACCAGCACCGGATAGACAAACAGGATGGTGGACGCAATGCCCGCATCCATGTAGTTATAGCTCTCGAAGAGAAAGAACGAGGAAAAGGAGAACAGCAGCCCCATTACCGCCAGCGGAAGTATATCCGCCTTCTTCAGCGCAAAGGACTGTTTCTTCACCTTCATCAGGATGCCCAGCATCACAACGGCGAAAAAGTAACGGTAAAAGAGGACGGAGTCCACACTCATTCCCGCCCCGTACAAGGGCAGTGCAAACAACGGGTTCATGCCGTAACTGGCAGCGGCAACGGCTCCGTAAGTAAATCCTTTAAGACGATTATTGGTCATGACAGTATCTCTTTCTGAAAAATCGGGCGCAAAGATACCGCTTTTATTGATACTTAGCTCAATGAAGAACCAAAAAGAATCCTGCACAACGCAAGCATGCCGCAAGGGAATTGTTCATGCCCCGTTCTTCATTTTATAATACAGCATACCCACCGCGTCCGCCAGCAGCCAACCGATGGGAATAGACCACCAGATGCCCGTTACTCCGACAGAAGGAATAGCCGCCAGTAGGTAGGATAGCGCCACGCGAGTGCCCAGCGAAATCACCGTGAGCACTACCGACATCCCCGGTTTCCGGACAGCCCGGTAATAGCCGTAAAGCAGGAACAGAATGCCGATGCCGCAGTAAAACGCACCCTCTATGCGCAGGTACTCCACTCCGGTAGCAAGGATTTCCGTTTCGCCCGGATGAACGAAAATCAGCATCAGCGGTTCTGCAAAGACGAACACGAGCACGGAAACGATAATCGAAAAGATAACCGTAGTAAGCAAGGCGCTGCGGACACCCCGGCGGATACGCCCGTAACGTTTCGCCCCGAAGTTCTGCGCGATGAAAGTGGAAAAGGCGTTCCCGAACTCCTGCACGGGCATGTATGCAAAGGAGTCTATCTTGACGGCAGCGGCAAAGGCGGCCATGACTGCCGTGCCGAAGCTGTTGACCAGCCCCTGTATCATCAGGATGCCGAAATTCATGACCGACTGCTGCACACAGGTCAGTGTGGAGAAAGAGACTATCTCTTTCAGGCTGCCACGGTCGAAGCGCATGTCTCCGATATGCAGCCGCAGTTCCGGACGCTTCCTCCAGGTATAGAGCACTATTCCCGCAGAAGCGACTCCCTGTGCCATGACCGTGGCTATCGCAGCCCCCTCGATGCCCCAGTCCAGTTGCAGGATGAAAAACAGGTCGAGAACGATATTCAGTGCCACAGAGAGTGCCAGAAACCAGAGAGGGGTTACCGAATCTCCCACCGCACGCAGCATCGCCGCATAGAAATTATAGATAAACGTAAAGACAATGCCGCAAAAGATTATCCACAGGTAACCGCGCATCATGCCGTAAATGTCCTGCGGCACTTGCAGCAAACGGAGAATGGGGTCCAGCCATACGAATACCGCCACATTCAGCACGCATGTAACCGCCCCTATCAGTACGAACGACACGAAAATGCTGCGGCGCAGGGCGGAATGGTTTCCCGCACCGTAATGCAGCGAGAATACCGTGCCGCTGCCGATAGACAAACCGAGAAGGACGGAGATAAGGAAGACCATCAGCGTATATGCCGACCCTACCGCCGCCAGTGCATCTGCACCGATGCACTGCCCTACAATCAGCGTATCGGCTATGTTATAGCACTGTTGCAGCAACGAACCCGCCATCATAGGCAGGGTGAAACGCAACAGCGTACCCGTTATGCCACCCCGGGTAAGGTCTCCGTTCCGTAACATGATTGTTCACACCCTCTCTCAGGCAATGCCCAACAACTTCACTTCGAATATCAGTGTGGAGAAAGCCGGAATAGGCCCGCTGGTGCGTGTGCCGTATCCCACGGTGTACGGGATGTAGACCATCCAGTGGTCGCCCACGCGCATCTGCTGCAAGGCTATCTGCCAGCCGTCGATTACTTCGTTCAGCCGGAAAGCCTCCGGACAGTTGCGCTTCCAGGAATTGTCAAACTCCCTGCCGTTGATGAGCGTTCCCTTGTAATGCACCGACACAATACTGTTTGGGCGAGGAGTAGCGCTACTGCCCTGCCCGCTTTCCAGAATACGGTAAAGCACGCCGGCAGCCAACTCCTTTACGCCTTCTTCGGTACGCAGATTTTGCAGGAACTGTTCGTTCTTCAGTTTGTATTCTTCCTTTTTGCCCATATCGTTCTTTTGGTTTTAATAATTAATGCCGAATAACGGTATCTTATTTTGACGGCAAAGGTCGGCATTTTCCGTATACCGGAAAAGGGAATGGCAATATAAAATAGCGAAGGTGCATCAAAACCTGCCAAGTTTCCATGCACCTTCTTCTCATTCATTCTTTGAAATTATATCTGAATCAGTCCAGTTTATGAATTACCAGTCCCGAACGCAGCTTCGGTTCGAACCAAGTGGTCTTGGGCGGCATGATATTGCCGGTATCGGCAATGTCCATCAACTGCTTCATGGACACAGGATAAAGCGCCAAAGCCACTTTCATCTCACCACTGTCCACCCGCTTCTTCAATTCGCCCAGCCCGCGGATACCGCCGACAAAGTCGATACGCTTGTCGGAACGGAGGTCTTTGATACCGAGGATTTCATCCAGTATCAGGTTGGACGAAATGGTAACATCCAACACGCCGATAGGGTCGTTGTCGTTGTAAGTGCCCGGCTTTGCCGTAAGGCTGTACCACTTGCCGTCCAGGTAAAGGGAGAAGTTATGAAGGCCTGCCGGCTTGTAGATTTCCGTTCCTTTCTCTTCTACCGTGAAGTTCTTGCCTACGGCAGCCAGGAATTCTCCGGGAGTCAACCCGTTCAGGTCCTTCACCACGCGGTTGTAGTCGATGATAGTCAGTTGGTTGGCGGGGAAACAGACTGCCATGAAGTAGTTGTACTCCTCGTCTCCGCGATGATTGGGATTCTGTCCGGCTTTCTCCGCACCCACCAGGGCTGCGGCTGCACTGCGGTGGTGTCCGTCGGCAATGTAAAGTGCAGGCATCTTGGCAAACTCTTTGGTTATGACCTCAATATCTTCCTGCCGGTCGATAATCCAGAATGTATGACCGAAACCGTCGTCCGGAGCCACAAAGTCGTAAACAGGCTTCTGTGCCGTGTAACGGGCAATGACCGCATCCAGCACTGCATTGTCGGGATAAGCGAAGAATACGGGCTCGATGTTGGCATTGTTCACACGGACATGCTTCATGCGGTCTTCTTCCTTGTCGCGGCGGGTAAGCTCATGCTTCTTGATAACGCCGTTCATGTAATCGGGCACGTATGCGCCCACCACCAAACCATATTGCGTCTTACCGTTCATGGTCTGGGCATATATGTAATAGTTCTCCTTATCGTCCTGCACCAGCCAGCCTTTGTCCTGGAACATTTGGAAGTTCTCGGCCGCTTTCCGGTACACACGTTCATCGTGCTCGTCCGTACCGACCGGAAAATCTATTTCGGGCTTGATAATGTGATACAGGGATTTTTCGTTTCCTGCCGCTTCTTCACGCGCTTCGGCGGAATTCAGGACGTCGTACGGACGGGATGCCACCTGCTCTACCAAATCCTGAGGGGGACGAATCCCTTTAAAAGGTTTTATTGTTGCCATGGTTGTCTGAGTATAAATCCATTACTTATTTACGCGGAACTTCTCGCAGCCTTCTTTCAGGAAGCCCACAATCTGTCTGGCAGCGGCAATGCCGGCATTGATATTGGCTTCGGCCGTCTGCGCGCCCATCTTCTTCGGTGTGGAGAAGTAACGGCCGGCAAACTTGGCGGCAAATGTATCATTGGCTGCGGGCATAATGTCGGTCATGTACTTCAAGTCGGCACGTTCTTCCATCAGTTGTATCAGCTCGGCTTCATTGATAACTTCCTTGCGGGCGGTGTTCACCAGCAGACCGCCTTTCGGCATCCTGCCCACCAAAGCATAGTTAATGGAGTTCTTGGTTTCCGCCGTTGCGGGAATGTGCAGCGAAACGATGTCGCAGGCAGAATAAAGCTCCTCGGCCGAAGCCACAGCCTTTACACCGTCTTTCTCGATAACCTCTTTCGGGCAGAAAGCGTCGAATGCGTAAATGTCCATACCGAAACCTTTGGCTATGCGGGCTACATTGCGGCCTACGTTACCGTAAGCATGAATGCCCAGCTTCTTGCCTTTCAGCTCCGTACCGGAAGTACCGTTGTACAGATTGCGGACAGCCATTACCATAAGCCCGAAAGCCAGTTCGGCCACAGCGTTGGAGTTCTGCCCCGGAGTGTTCATCACACATACATTGTGGGCGGTTGCGGCATCCAAGTCCACATTGTCATATCCCGCACCGGCACGCACTACGATTTTCAGCTCTTTGGCGGCATCCAAAACCTCGGCATCAATAATGTCGCTACGGATAATAATGGCATTGGCATCTTTCACGGCTTCCAGCAATTTTGCCTTATCGCCATATTTCTCCAGCAAGGCAAGTTCATAGCCTGCTGCTTCAATTTCTTTGCGAATACCGTCTACTGCAACTTTTGCAAACGGCTTGTCTGTTGCAACTAATACTTTCATGATTCAATGGTATTAAAAAAAGATTCACCACAGAACCGCACGAAGTTTCACAGAGTTTTCCTTTTCATTTCATCTCTGTGGGACTCTGTGCCCTCTGTGGTGAACAAATATTATTAATGAAGTTTCTCAAATTCCTGCATGCAGTCTATCAAAGCCTGTACGCTTTCCTTCGGCATGGCATTGTAGCAAGATGCACGGAAACCGCCTACGGAACGGTGTCCCTTGATACCTACCATACCCTTTTCGGTAGCGAATTTCAGGAAGTCGGCTTCCAGTTCCTTGTATTCGGGAGCCATCACGAAGCAGATGTTCATGCGTGAACGGTCTTCTTTGGCGGCAGTACCCACGAACATCTTGTTGCGGTCTATCTCGGCATACAGCATATCCGCCTTTTCGATGGCGCGACGTTCCATTTCCTTCACACCGCCCTGAGCCTTTATCCAGCGCAATGTCTGCAATGCCGCATAGATAGGAACAACGGGAGGAGTATTGAACATTGAACCGCCGTCAATGTGAGTCTGATAGTTCAGCATGGTCGGGATGTAGCGGGACACCTTGCCTACCGCATCATTCTTCACGATGACGAATGTTACGCCCGCAGGAGCCAGATTCTTCTGTGCACCGCCGTAGATACAGATGTATTTGGACACATCAATAGGACGGGAGAAAATATCGGACGACATATCGGCAATCATAGGAACGTTTACGTTCAGGTCTTCCTTCAATTCCGTGCCATAGATAGTATTGTTGGTGGTGATATGGAAATAGTCCACATCGGCCGGTACCGTATAATCTTTCGGAATGTAAGTATAAGTGGCTTCAGCAGAAGAGGCAACCTCTACAACCTCGCCAAAACCTTTGGCTTCCTTCATGGCTTTCTTTGCCCACACACCCGTATTGAGGTAAGCGGCCTTCTTTTCGAGGAAGTTGAAAGGTATCATGCAAAATTCCAGACTTGCACCACCTCCCAGGAACAGCACCGAATAGCCTTCCGGAATGTTAAGTAGTTCTTTGAACAGTGCTACGGCTTCGTCCACTACGGGCTGGAAGTCTTTAGCGCGGTGGCTAATCTCCATAAGAGACAGACCGGATCCATTGAAATCTAAAATAGCCTTCGCCGTATCCTCTATCACCTCACGCGGAAGAATGGAAGGTCCTGCGTTGAAATTATGCTTTTTCATTTGAAGTTTGTTTTGGTTATACAATTTCGTTCGTTTATGTCTTTCGACATGGCGAAATTACGGAATTATTTCTGCATTGCAAATCTTTCCTTATAAATTTTCTTCTTTATCGCGTATTTGCCTTACTTTTTATTGGTATATACAAGAAATATACGCCAAACTGTTATGTACGCTTAACAAGGAAAGTATTAAAAAGTAAACTGAAAGATAGAAGCTGAAAAAACTTTCTACCGGGAATAAAAACTGAAAAAAAAGTGCATGATTATCAAAAACAAGCTATTTTCCCATGCTTAATAACATCACCGGATATGCTTCATAACATACTGTCAACGAGCTTCTTCTATCAAAGTCTTCATCCCCTTGATTTTTTCCCCGCGCAGCAGTGTAAGCAATTGCTTTACTTTGCTGCGGCGGACTGCCACGAAAGCATAGTGCTCCTTCACATCCACCTGTCCTACATCTTCGCGCACCAGTCCGCCTTTCTTATACAGGAAGCCCACAATGTCCACCTTGTTCAGTTTGTCTTTCTTGCCTTTGCCTATATATAAGGTAGTCCAGCGGGGTTTGGCAGGTTTCGGCGTCTGCTCCGGCAATTCGAATACGGAGAGCTCTTCCGGAAGATAATCGGGCAGACGCTCTTCGGCATGCAGAAGCAGGAAAGACGAGCCACGTGCTTCCCAGCGTGCCGTGCGTCCGTTACGGTGCGTAAAGGCTTCTTCGTTGACGGGCATGTGATAGTGCACCACGTTGTCGATGCCCGGAATATCCAATCCGCGTGCGGCAAGGTCGGTCGATACCAGGACGGGGCAACTGCCGTTGCGGAACTTATAGAGCGCCCGCTCGCGGTCGTCCTGTTCCATACCGCCGTGAAAAGCATCGCAAGGGAATTTCTTCGACTTCAGATAGGCTACCGTACGCTCCACGCTCTCGCGATAATTCACGAATACCAGTGTAGAACGGTCGCCCAGCGTACAAAGCAGCCGGTACAATGTCTCCAGCTTGTCTTTTTCGGGAGAGATTACCTTCTGCAAGTCCAATCGTCCGGATACGGTTTCGCCCGAAAGAAAATTCAGCTTGACAACCTGCGGTGACGACTCCCCCCCGCCCACTCCGGTGAACTGCGGGATTTCCTCTGCATCCGTTGCCGACAGCAATACCCGTTTCTTCAAGGCAGGCAACTGTCCGATAACTTCCGCCATCTCGTCGTGAAAGCCGAATTCAAGGCATTTGTCGAACTCATCTATCACCAATGTGGTTACAAAGCGGGTATCGAAGTTCTGCTTCCGCAAATGGTCGTTCATACGTCCGGGAGTGCCGATGATAACGGCAGGGTTAATGCCCCTCATCGTACGGTGCTCGTCCATTGCCGGACGTCCGCCGTAGCAGCTCATCGCCTTGAAAGGGACGTTCATCGACTTGAATACGTTTTCTATCTGCAAGGCAAGCTCGCGCGACGGTACGAGCACCACCGCCTGTACGCCCTGCACATCGGCTTTGAGCGATTGCACCAGCGGCAGCAGGAATGCCAGTGTCTTGCCCGACCCCGTGGGCGACAACAGGACGAGGTCCTTATCCGATTGATAGGCATCCCGCGCTGCTTCCTGCATCGGGGTGAGTTGCTCTATCCGTAAGTTACGAAGTATGTCAGATTGTTCCATAAAGTACTTTGGTTTAATGGAGCAAAGATACGAAAAGATTGGCGGAAAACGAGGTGATGGTTTATATATCACTTCGTTCTGCATGAAGTATATTACAATTTATCCCGGTCAAACTCCCGATTTATCCCGGTTAAACTTCAAGTTTATTGAGGATAAATTTTGAGTTTAACAGGGATAAACAAAGAGTACCCACTGGAAAAACAATCAGTATGTACTGAAGAAAAAAACACATGTGTAGAAAAAGAGCCGGTACAGGCGGAGAAAAAACAATGGCAACAATATGGCTGACTTAAAGTTCCTCTACCACCCAACGCTCGATATTGCGCGTAGTATTACTGAAATTCACCCCTATCTTGAGTACCTTGCGGCTGTCCGCTGCAAAAGGCAGTGCGTACTGCTTGTCGTTAATCTGCTGCAAAGCCTCTTCCGCAGTGCCGTTCAGTTTGAATTCCATTACATAAACGTACTTGTCGGTTTGCAGTACAAGGTCTATCCTGCCCTGCGAAGTGTGATACTCCGCTTTTACATAGAAACCTACCAGTTTGAAAACGATGAAGAGCACATTCTGATAGTGCAGCTCCAGTTCTTTCACCAATTCGTAGGGAGTATCGGCAAAGAAACTTTGCAGGCGGCGGAAGAAAGCATCGGGCTCGCCTCTCTCTATTTCCTGTACAAACTTTTGTATTTCAAACGGTGCTTCAATCTTGTTGAAACGTGTATAGTAAGGTATGAGGAATCTAACAAAGCCTTCTTCCACCTCACGATTGGGGAAGCCGAGACGATAAATTCCAAAACGTTCATCATACCCCTTTATCGTGAGATAACCGCTCTGGAAAATTACGGGCAACGGTTCCTCATCCCCATAAATACTGTTCAGCACATCGGCATACGTTTCGGCATGCGCCATGTGTTCCAGGTCGTAATGGTAGCGTTTCAACAGTTCTATCAGGTAGGTGGGTGTTCCCGTCTCGAACCAGTAACTGCCGAATTTCTTATATTTAAAAGTATTCAGTAAGCTGAAAGGGTTGTAGATACCTTCGGTGTTCTCTACGAAATGATAGCCGTCATATCTCCGCTTCAACTCGGCACAGGCTTCCTCGTAGGTCATTTTCTGAGCGTCTGCCAACTCGTGAAGCTCTTCTTCAAGATTATCGTGAATCTCCTGCCCGGTTATTCCGCAAAGACCAACATACATTTCCTGCATGGAAATATCATCCAGGTTATTCAAGTCACTGAATACGCTGATCTTTCCGAATTTAGTGACCCCGGTAAGGAAAGCCAGTTTGATACAGCCGTCCATGGTTTTGAGCACACCGTAGAAAGGTTTCAGCGTGTTGTGGTATTCCTTTTGCAGTTCCCCGTTGCCGATAGCCTGGAGCATCGGTTTGTCGTATTCGTCCACAAGGATTACCACACGCTGCCCAGTCTGCTCGCAAGCACGCTTGATGATTCCGGCAAAGCGCAAAGAGTATGTACGTTCGGAAACATCGGCGCCATAAAGTTTCTCCCATTCGGAAAGGTACTTCTCCAGTATATTACCCAGACTTTCGGGCGTATCATACCGTTCGATGTTCAAGTCCAGATGCAAAATGGGATGTTCCGTCCAGTCTTTCTCCAGTTTCTCGATGGCCAGTCCCTTGAACAGTTCCTTTTTCCCTCGAAAGTAGGCCTCTAAGGTGGAGATCAGAAGACTTTTGCCGAAACGGCGCGGACGGCTGAGGAAGTAGTAACTGCCGGTCTTGGCCAACTGATAAACCCAAGCGGTTTTATCGATATAGAAATACCCGTCTTTGCGGATTTTCTCGAAGTTCTGTATTCCGATAGGATATATTTTATTGCTCATACCGTCCACTGTTTTTAGATTACGATAAAGCAAAGATACTCATTTCTTTCGAACCGCCTCTATCCTATGCCCACAAAAAAACTCCGGCAAAAGCCGCAGCCCTGCCGGAGTTTCTTCACTATTTTACTATTATGTGTCTTTGACAACACCGTTTCCTTATCCGCCGAAGTTGTCGAACATCAGGTTCTGAGCCGGAACGCCGAGGTCGTCGAGCATCTTCTCAACGGCTTTGGACATCGGGCCGGGACCGCACATGTAGTATTCGATGTCTTCGGGAGCTTCGTGGTCTTTCAGGTAAGTCTCGTAGATTACGTTGTGTACGAAGCCCGGAGTGTACTTCACGCCCGCTGCATCGGCTGCCGGGTCGGGACGGTCCAGTGCAAGGTGGAACTTGAAGTTGGGGAAATCCTTTTCTATCTGCAGGAAGTCTTCCAGGTAGAACACCTCGTTGAGGGCACGCGCGCCGTAGAAGTAGTTCATCACACGGTCGGTTGTGTGCAGCGTCTTCGTGAGGTGCATAATCTGCGCACGCAACGGAGCCATACCTGCACCACCGCCAATCCACATCATCTCCTTCTTGGAGTCGAAAATCGGATGGAAATCTCCGTAAGGGCCGCTCATCGTTACCTTGTCACCCGGTTTCAAGGTGAAGATGTAAGAGGAAGCGATACCCGGCATCACATCCATGAAGCCCGGGCCCTGGTCTTTCGGCTTGAAAGGCGGAGTGGCGATACGTACCGTCAGCATGATGCGGTCGCCCTCTGCAGGATAGTTAGCCATGGAGTAGGCACGGATGGTTTCTTCATCGTTACGGCATTTCAGGCCGAGCAGACCGAATTTCTCCCATGCAGGCAGATACTCCTCGCCGATAAGGGACTTGTCGATGTCCTTGTCGTAATCCATGGAGAATTTAGGAATCTTAATCTGCGCATAAGAGCCGGGGATGAAGTCCATGTGCTCGCCCTTGGGCAATGCCACGATAAACTCTTTGATAAACGTAGCCACGTTCTTGTTGGAGATAACCTCGCACTCCCACTCTTTGACGCCGAGTACGGACTCGTCGATTTTGATGCCCATGTCGCCCTTCACCTTCACCTGGCAGCCCAGACGCCAGTGGTCCTGAACCTGCTTACGGCTGAAGTGAGGTATTTCGGAAGGCAGAATCTCGCCGCCACCCTCTACAACCTGGCATTTGCACTGTCCGCAAGAGCCCTTGCCACCGCAAGCAGAGGAAAGGAAGATGCCGTTGACAGACAGCGTATTCAGCAGCGTCGAACCGGAAGCGACTTCCAGTTCCTTTTCGCCGTTGATAGTCAATTTCACATTACCGGATGGAACCAAGAAATTCTTGGCTACCAACAGAATAACTACAAGCAGCAGAACAACCACGAGGAATACTCCAATGCTTGCTAATATCAAATTCATATCCATTGTCTTATTCCTTTCTTTTAGATGTTCAAACCAGAGAAACACATGAATGCCATTGCCATCAGACCTACCGTGATGAAGGTAATGCCCAGGCCTTTCAGCGGAGCAGGTACATCAGAGTAAGCCATCTTCTCGCGGATGGCAGCCAGACCCACGATGGCCAGCAACCAGCCGATACCCGAACCCAGTGCATAGGAAACGGCATCGGCAACGCCACCGATAAATTTAGGATCGCTCTCGCCCACGTTGATGCGCTGCTGCATGAAGAGTGACGCACCCATAATGGCACAGTTCACGGCAATCAGCGGCAGGAAGATACCCAGTGAAGCGTAGAGCGAAGGGCTGAAACGTTCCACAATCATCTCCACCAACTGCACGATAGCGGCAATCACGGCAATAAAAAGAATAAAGCTCAGGAAGCTGAGGTCGACGCCTTCAATGATGGCATCGGGGCCCAGCACTTTCGTTTGCAACAAGTAGTTGACCGGCAGCGTCACCACCAACACGAAAGTTACGGCGATACCCAGTCCTACGGCAGTCTTTACATTCTTTGATACGGCCAGATAAGAGCACATACCGAGGAAGAATGCAAATATCATATTGTCCACAAAAATGGAGCGGACGAATAAACTTAATAAATGTTCCATAATTCTTTTAATTAAGAACTAAGAATTAAGAATCAAGAATCCCCATACAGTGACGGCACAATCTTCATTCCTCATTCCTCATTCTTCATTTATATTACTTTTCCTGCAATTCTTTATGGCGTGCGCGTTGATACCAGATAATGCAGGCACAGAGAATCAGTGCCATGGGCGGCATCAGCATCAAGCCGTTGTTTACATAACCGATCTTCTGCAAAGGCTCGTAGTTCAGGATGTTGAAACCGAGCAACGTACCCGAACCCAGCAACTCGCGGAAGAAAGCCACGATAACCAGAATCTTGGCATATCCCAAACCGTTGCCCACACCGTCGAGGAAAGACTCCCACGGACCGTTCTGCATGGCAAATGCTTCCAGACGTCCCATAAGGATACAGTTTGTGATAATCAGACCTACATATACGGAAAGCTGCACGCTTACATCGTAAGCAAAAGCTTTCAGAATCTCACTTACAATCGTTACCAATGCGGCAACTACCACCAACTGGACGATGATACGGATACGGTTGGGGATGGTCTTGCGCAACAATGAAATCACTACATTGGAGAATGCCGTAATCACCGTTACGGAAAGCCCCATCACGATAGCCGGTTCCAGCTTGGCGGTAACGGCCAAGGCAGAACAGATACCCAGCACCTGTACGGTAACGGGGTTGTTCAGTCCAAGCGGAGTAGAGAATACTTCTTTATTCTTTTTTGAAAACAATGCTCCCATATTCTTATTTCTCCTCATTATTATTGGTTAAAAAGTTTTTGTAGCTGTTCAGACAGGTTTTCAGCATGGCATCCACACCCACAGAGGTGATAGTACCGCCTGAGATGCCGTCTACCTGATAGTCCGGTTTCTCTACTTTTCCGTTCTTCACAACGCCGAGGGCAATTTCACCGTTCTCCAGTGTCTTCTTGCCCGGAAATTCTCCCTGGAACTGAGGGGTTGCGATTTCCGCACCCAGACCCGGGGTTTCGCTGGCATGAGAGAAGTAAACGCCGTAAACGGTATCCTTGTCGCTGTTCAGGGCTACATACCCCCAGATAGCGCCCCAAAGACCTGCACCGTAAACGGGGAATACATATTTCGTCTCTCCGTCCACTTCGGCCACAAACACGTGCAGACGGTGGTTTTCCTTGGCTTCTTTCTCGTAAGCGGTGGCAAATGCGCCGGTGTTCTCGGTCAGCGTACCGTCCTCGTTCATCAGCATATCGCCCTTGATGTACTTATTATATTCTGCATCTGCATCCTCTACATTCTTGATGTTGAGGGCGGCAAGAATCTGCTTCTTCGTATCCAGCTCCACGTTCTTGTTCTGAGTGGCACGCAGAGAAGAACTTACGAATGCCAGCAGGAATGCAACGATAACAACCATTACCGAAGCATAAATGATAGTATAACTGTTACTATTGGTATTCATTTCTTTTTCCGGTATTTTAATTGTTAGACTTAGCGGTTGCACGTTTCTCGCGGCGGCTGATGTTGCCCTGTACCACACAGTAGTCAATCAGCGGAGCGAAGATATTCATCAGCAGGATGGCAAGCATCATGCCTTCGGGATAACCGGGGTTCAGCACGCGGATGATGATAGCCATTGCGCCGATAAGGAATCCGAAGATGTACTTACCTGTTTCCGTACGGGCAGAAGTTACGGGGTCGGTAGCCATAAATACGGCGCCGAAGCAGAAACCGCCCAGCACGAGATGTTCGTACCACGGCATGTTGGCCATTGCAGTGTCCGGACCGATGGTGTTGAACACCCAGCCCATGAATGCACCACCCACGAACACGGAGAACATCGTTTTCCAGCTTGCGATGCCCGTCCACAGCAGCAGGATGGCGCCGAGAGCGATGGCAATGACGCTGGTTTCACCGATGGAGCCCGGAATAAGGCCGGTCACCATGTCCCACGAGAACTCCGGATAAGCGCCCGCAGTAGCGGCTGCTCCCAGCGGAGTGGCAACGGTGAGCCCGTCTACCGTCTGTCCCAAACCGAAGATGCTGTCGCCCGATACCCAAACGGCATCACCGGACATCTTTGTAGGATAGGCGAAGAACAGGAAGGCACGCGTAATCAGGGCAACGTTGAACACGTTCATACCCGTACCGCCGAATACTTCCTTGGCAAAGATTACGGAGAATGCAGTGGCCACCGCCAGAATCCACAACGGACAGTCTACCGGCACAATCATCGGAATCAAGATACCCGAAACCAGGAAACCTTCCTGAATTTCTTCCTTCTTCCACTGAGCCACAACGAACTCAATGCCCAGACCCACTACATAAGATACAATGATTTTAGGCAATACAGCCAGGAAACCGTAAGCGAACATTTCCCAGAAACCGCCGGCAGCACCGGTGGCGTGGAAATGCTGGTAACCTACGTTATACATACCGAACAGCAGCGCCGGCATCAACGCAATAACCACCATCGACATGATGCGTTTGCTGTCGATAGAGTCGTGAATATGCGTTCCCGATTTCGCAGTGGTATTGGGCACGAACAGGAATGTCTCGAAGCCGTCGAACACCGAACGAAATGCGTGGAATTTGCCGCCCTCTTCAAAGTTCGGCTTTATCTTGTCGAGATAATTTCTTAACGCTTTCATTTATTAAATTGATAATTGAGAATTGAAAATTGAGAAATAGGCTGCGCCGTATACACTTGGCAGGTTATATCGCAATGTTTCAACCGTCATTTTTTAATTTTTAATTCTTAATTCTTAATTTCCTAAGCCATTTCGGCACGGAGCATGTCGAGACCGGCACGAACGATACGCTGGACTTCCACTTTGGAAGAGCATACGAATTCGCAGAGCGCAAAGTCTTCGGGAGCTACTTCGTAGATGCCCAGAGCTTCCATGCGGTCGATGTCTCCCGCGATGATGGCCTTCAGCAGATATTCGGGGTAGATGTCCATGGGGAACACGCGGTCGTATTCGTTGGACATAATCATATGGCGTTCGCCACCCTTGATACGGGCGTCGATTACATATTCTTTCTTACCCATCAGCCAACTGAAATAAGAGCGGTTGACACTGAACTGATTGAAACGCGGCATAATCCAACCCAGCATTTCGTGGATTTCATCTCCTTCGGGGATTACGGAGAGCTGGCTGTCGAAAGCGCCGAGGAAACCGTTGGGGGCAACTTTCTTACCCGTCAGCACATTACCGCTGATGTAGCGCAGGTCTTTGTCGGTGGTTACATTGCCTTTGAAAACGTTGGTGAGCAATGCGCCTACACGCAACTTGCAGTATGCGGGTTTCAGCACTTCACTGCCTGTTACGGCTACGGTGCGGGTGAGGTCTACGCGACCGGTGTTCATCAAACGGCCGATAAAGATTACGGCTTCCGCGCCGATGGTCCATACCGTCTCGCCTTTCACTATGGGAGAGATGTGGTTGATTTGTACACCTACGTTACCTGCCGGATTAGGCCCGTCGAATGCGGTAAGGGTAACGTTCTTTGCCTGCACAAGTGCGGCTGCTTTTTGTTTTACACTGATACTCAGATAGGTTTTTGCCATGCGGGACAAAGCGTCAAGTCCTGTCTGGAAGTTTGCTTCCTCGCCCTTCAGGACGAACTCGAAGTCGGGAGCCAGCGGATTGCTGTCGAAAGCGGAGATAAAGATTGCTTTCGGCGTCACCGTCGGGTCGGCGATTACGTCGTACGGACGTTGGCGGATAAAGGCGAACATACCGGCTTGCAGCAATGCGTCCTTCACTTCCTGTGCGCTCATCTTGGACGGGTCCATCTTGCCGAACTCCTCGTAGTCCTGCTCAGCGGCAGCCTCTACCACGATGTTCAGCACCTTACGACGTGCACCGCGTTCCACGCTCGTCACTACGCCGCTTACGGGCGAAACAAATTTCAATTCAGGATGATTCTTGTCGATAAACAAGGGTCCCC
>OHTH01000017.1_pt1 | contig 150939 bp, 154 predicted proteins | sample 1578831 | NCBI WGS metagenome assembly OHTH01 (sample SAMEA3879590, study PRJEB24766) | human gut metagenome | biome: human-associated habitat; feature: feces | place: USA | collected 1985/1987 | reverse complement strand
AGGGTTGATAATCTGCATATTCTCTATTTCTTCATTTCTTTTTTCTGACAATCTTTCATATTCAAATTTCATTTTAAAACTCTTTCAGCATTAATTCCTTATTGTAATATATCGTGCAGTAAACTTTAAGTCCATTATTTATAAGATTCCTTGTTTTAATTTCTGAAATATTTACATTTTGGTATATTAGGCATTTTTAGAATATTCCTAATAAAACCTACAAGCACCCGAAAGTCCCTGTAGGTTTTTGTTTAGTTTGTCCACAACTGCACACAGTTGTCCGATTTCTGAGTTATTTCTGTTGCATTACTTATACAAACATTTCCTGATGAATTGGAAGCCATTTCCTGAATGACAAGACTAGCCATAAAATCAATATTTTTTGTATTATAGTCAATATTGTATATAGCATTATCCTTAAATTCCATTTTTTCTACATAACATCTTCCATCAGTGTAGTAATAAGCATCCTTTACTGTCACGCTGTCTTTTTCGGTATACCTTATTACTAGGTCATTTCCTACTCTTTCAAGTCTTACATCATCCGGGTTTATTCCTTCCCCGAATATAATTCGGTCTGACTTTCCTGATGCGCTGCTCATTTCATAGTCTTTTATGGTATCGTTTCCGTCTCCTTTGTTGAAGACATATGTATCATTTCCACAGTCTCCTGACAGCCAGTCATTTCCTGTTCCTCCTACAAGGACATCATTTCCGTTTCCTCCATAGATTGTGTCATTTCCTTCATCTCCGTAGATTGTATCATTTCCGTCATAACCATAGATGACATCATCTCCTCCAAGTCCGTGGATTACTTCATTCGTATCATATCCTGATTCATTTCCATATCCGTAGAGCGTATCTTTTCCCGTTGTTCCATATCTTTCATGTGCCAGTACGTTTATCTTCCTGCTGTCATACTTTGTTCCGTCTGCGAACTCTATGTTTTCAACAAAACTTCTTCCGTCTCCGTAGTGATACGCATCCTTTACTGTCACGCTGTCTTTTTCGGTATACCTTATTACTAGGTCATTTTCTACTCTTTCAAGTCTTACATCATCCGGGTTTATTCCTTCCCCGAATATAATTCGGTCTGACTTTCCTGATGCGCTGCTCATTTCATAGTCTTTTATGGTATCGTTTCCGTCTCCTTTGTTGAAGATATATATATCATTTCCATAATCTCCTGACAGCCAGTCGTTTCCTGTTCCTCCTACAAGGATATCATTTCCTTCCCTTCCATAAATTGTGTCATTTTTACCATCAGTTCCAAAAAGTACATTACTGTTACTGTCTCCCTGTGAACTTATAATACCATTATTAGAGGTTTCAACTATTGCTCTTAAATATTTACGGTTTGATATGTATTTTACAAGGTATCTGTTAAAATTGTCCGAGTCAGATATATTAATATATTTAATATATCTTCCCATTTCACCTACTATCTCAGACATATCCTCTCCACGGTTATCACACACATTAATCATTGCATCAAACATATCTGTATTAATTATCTCTTTTCCAGATTCATCCTTAGATATGTAAAGTAAATTCATATATGGTGCAAGCTGGGTCTTTGAATTAAGCATACTGTAATAAGCATTATAAAGATCATTGTACATAACCTTGAGTATCGGTGCTGCCGTATTAACAGGGTTCTTTCCATCTGTACCATTAAATGATTGTCCCATTAATTTTTCAACAACCGTAAGCATCTTTGCATTAATATTACCACCTCTGCTGTTCTCACTGACATTTACTGCCCTTGTTATAAAATATAATATATCCGTTACAAGATTCTCTTTCTCTGTTTTTGAATTCGACCTGCAAAACTTCTCTACATATCCTTTGAGAACGCCTGTTTTATCTTTTTCCATACATGTATGTAAGCTTTCAACCATTCCCATAGAACGGACATCCGGAAGTTTTTTTATTTCCTCGGATATGGAAATTGTATTTTTCTCAATAGTATCATAATAATGTGCATCAAAAATAAATTCACCAACTTTTGATTCACTGCCATCGTTGTAAATGACTTTTGATACATTTCTTCCTGATTCCTGACTTACGTTCAATGATATTGATTTAATACCTAAATCTCTAAGATGATATAATTCTGATTTCTGACTTATTCCATCTCCATTAATATCTCTCCAAACAAGAATTTTGTCATATGCGGAATCTTTTTCATCAATCACTCCATCTGAATTTGAATCATACTGTGATAAAGCCTTAAATCCACCTGTTGCATTACTTCCATCAGGCATTTTTGTTGAATTCCCAAATAACTCCGTTCCATCATCTATTATGCCATTTCCATTAATATCTATAGCAAGCAAAGCATCATCAGGCGAAACCCACGCAGTCTTTTCAACTAAATTTTTTGCATCCTCATCAAAATATACACCGCTATCTGCCGAAACAGTTTCAAAACCATCCTTATCAAAATCAAGAACAAGTGGGTCAACATATCTTATTGCACCTGTTGCTGAATCATAATAACTGTTTTCATATCCAAACAAACGGCTGAAAAATCTTCCTATGCTTTTTCCAATGCTTTCTCCAAAAATTGCACCAACTATACCACCTGCAATTGATGCAAAAACAAGTACAGGCGCACTTATCACAACACCTACATGAACACATACAGCAGTTGATACCGCTGCAAACAACTCGCTTCCTGCAAGTCCTGTCAGCTGTGAAGTTCCGTAAGCTACAAGTTTTTCACATCCCTTTTCATAATTTCCATCTATATACATATCCTTATAGATTGAATTATATGTTAACTTTCCAAAATCATATAAGATATATGCTCCGGTAACAACATTAATAACAGTAATGCAGGTTGAACCTTTCTCACCGATTTTGTATAACTTGCCTTCTGTTCCCGGTACTGCTTCTCCTTCTTTCAGTGCCTTCCCAATTAGATTTGTATCTTTTCCTGCACATATGGTACTTGAATCAGCGAGTTCCTCACATATTCCATATCCCTTTTCTATAACATATTTGCCTATTTTCATGCTGTCTTTTCCTGCAGCTTTAAGTATATCATCTGTATATGAATAAATATTTTTAACAAATGTACCATCACAGGCAACCTCGGCTATATCATCTGCATATTTCACTATCAGGTCTGCCAGTCTTCCTGATCCCGAAGTCTTGGCTATATCATCCGCATAATTTACTAACAATTTTGCCAGACTTTTTGAGCCAGAAGATTTAACAATATCATCTGTATACTTCACTATCAGTTTCGCAAAATTTTTAGTATTAGATACCTTTGCTATATTTTCAGAATCTTTAATTATTATATCAGCTATTGTATTTCTGGATGTAACAGAAAGATTTTTTAATGATTTAATAGTATCGTCTGTCAGACCGGAACCATAATTTCTAATTATATCGTCTATGGAATTAATTACATTTTCTTCGTTTCCAATTAATGCATCAACTAGCCTTATTGCATCTTTTGTATCTCTAGATACCATTTCAATTGCCTTAACCGCACCTTTTGCATCCCTTTCAGATATAATATAATAATAATCTTTCAGGGAGTCTATCTGTGAAGCTTTTAAAGCATCACACAATGCCTGATATCCTTCTTTTCCGCCTCCAGCTGCCTCAAAAACATTTCTGAACACATTCTTATCAATGCCGTTAATTGTTTTTACTTTTGATTCATCTGCAAATAGCAGTTCAAATTCAGTTCTGCAAAAGGCATTGTATGCCTTCCCTGAATCTTTTGTAAAATCTCCAAACATAAGAGTTTTAACGTTGGAACATTCCAAATTTCTTACATACATTTCTGAAAAAGCATCATTAAGAGCGGGTGCTTCTGAACCATCAATAAATGACACATTTCCTGTATAATCAGCATATTTATCTCCAACTACACTAAATCCTTCCCAAAGTGGTGATTGATTTTTTCCTGTCATCAGCGAACCCTTTTTTACATGTTTTCCAAAATAATCAATTACTGCATTATAAAATTTTTCTTCATTAAATAGTTTACCTGCTTCCGAACTTGTAATATAACCACCTCCGTCCATCTCACATATATTACCTACGATTTTATAAATAGGTGTCCCATCAGATAAAGTTCCAAAATATACATACCCATCCCCAGCAATAAGTGATGAATACGTTTCCTTAACATAGTCATACACTGCATGTAACTTATCTCCTATTGTACTAGTCTCGTTACATCTTTCTTTTATTATTTCTTCTATTATTTCTTCCCAATTCATTTTAAAACTCCTTTATCATTACTTTATTTCCATAAATAATTTTAAACTTAATAGAACTCTCTATATTTTCAAATCCCACCATTTCTGCAATTTTCATAGAATCCACTAATGCCAAAACATCTTTCTGGGACAATTCATTATTTTTTTTGATTTTAATAGTGATATTTTCTATATGAGGTTTCCATTCATTCACAATTTCTCTAGTATAATCTTCATCACCGAGTGTAATAAAATAATATTTATCTTTGCATACAAATAAATAATATGCTTCATCCGGATGTGCATCGTAAAAATTTGGTCCTCCTATCAAATGTTTGAACACATAATACTCGTCCTCACTTTTCACAACCCTGATACCTTTAAATGACAATCTTGGTACCCAGAGTTCTCCAAAAGGGTTGATAATCTGCATATTCTCTATTTCTTCATTTCTTTTTTCTGACAATCTTCCATATTCAAATTTCATTTTATTATCCTCCTATCACTCTCGTTACATCTTTCTCTAATTATTTTTTTCATTATCTCTTGCCACTCCATCTTAAAACTCCTTTATCATTGCTTTATTTCTACAATATTTCATACTCTGGTATCATATTTTTATAGAAAACTTGATTCGACGTCCATATGTGCGAAAAACATCATTGTCTGCATTGATATCTCAAGACAGTTTAAGTTTTTTGGAAATATATCTTCAACTTTTAAAATTACCATTCCGAGTGCCATCGCAAAGACACTTGGATACTCGTCCTTTTTCAATTTGTATGGTTCCAGCCTTCTCCTTAGCTTTTCATATGTATTGTTCGCATCCTTTATTTCGTTATATGGATTATGCTTTCCATCCCATACCCTTGCTTTGGGATCTCCCATTAACTTTGTATTGGCGTCAATAAAGCTCTTCAAATCCGGTAGTTTTGCATTTTTATGCTTCTGACTGTATAACGTCATTACAATGTTCCATACTGATAACGGACTGTTGAAAATATATTTATTTAAGGAATCACCAATCCAGAAGACGCCCATTTTCGTATCCACCTTGGTCAAAGGCATATAAAGCGGATTTCCAAGATTAATGACCATCTGCTCCTTGTCAGTTTCCTTTGCGGCTTCAGCCACCGATATACCTGCCATAGTAGCTACCATAAAGCACCACATATCTCCGCTTGTCCCTTTTTCAGAAGTAAATGCCCTTTTCAAAAAACCTGCCATATACTCTGCCGCAGCCTGTATCCTTACTACCGGATTCTCTCTTGCACTTTCCTCAAGCTGTTTAAAAAATTTTTCTTCCTGTTCTGTCATTTTTGTCTCCTTTTATTTTTCTTTTATGCTGTTTTTAAGGCCTTTTCTGAACGGTTCAATAAAATAATCCATAACCGTTCTTTGTCCAACTATTATATCAATACTTCCTGACAATCCAAGTTTCAGATTATCAGGATTATCATTTAACTTTATATTAACTACATAATATATTCCCTTGTTTTCCATATTCACAGGGACATCTTCTATTTCTGTTATCTCACCTTCCATATATTCATATCTTGTATTATTAAAAGCAGATAATTTAATCTTTACTGATTCATTGATACTGATGTCTGCTATATCCTGATTAGATACATATGCCTTAAATATATACTCATCCGTATCATTTACGATATACCCTATATTTTCACCATAAGAAACCGTCTTACCTGTATACAGACCACATTTATCCACAAATTTCCCCGATTCTGTTGCAATAATCTTCTTATCCTCAAGTGACTTATTACATTCTTCAATTTTACCTGAAACAGTCTGAATACTGCTTTCTGTATTGTTAATATTCTGAATTATTGTCAAAAGTCTGCTGTCACTGACCTTTTCTCTGCTTTCTTCATCAAGACCTTCAAGACTCTCAAGCATCATATTATTTTCAATTATTATCGCTTCTGCGTATCTGCTTAAATCACCATACTTACTCACATCGGTATCCAACTGTGAATAGTCATTATTTTGGTACTTATCATATAATTTCTGATATATCTCTTTCTGAATTGTCAGCACATCATAGTTATACTTGTATTCTTTCAGTGTTATTTCATTAACCCCGGATTCAAAAGTACATATTACATCACCTTTATTTACATATTGCCCGTCCTTTATATTTATGGAACTGATTCTTCCATCAATAACTGAATTTAATATTACAAGCGGCTCTTTAGTTTCAATACTTCCTTCTGCGGTAACGGCAATATCAATTTTTTTATTACATGCCCATATAACCGTAACCAATATTAGCGTTATAATCACATACAAAATAATACTACCCAGCGGATTTGCCGGCTTTTCTATAATTTCAATCATAGATGGCATAAAATCATATTTAAGATTTTTCCCACCTGATGATGCTCTTTTTCTCATATAGCTGTTCATTACAATACATCTCCTCTTTTCTGACTGTAATAAAGATGTGCATACAATCCGTTCATTGCAAGCAGTCTTTCCTGACTGCCTTTTTCTATTAATTTTCCTTTATCTATAACAAGAATTTCATCTGACGAAGTCAGCGTTGACAGTCTGTGAGCTATTATTAATACAGTTCTGTTTTTACATATCTGCTTAAGATTTTTTTGTATGATACTCTCAGACTCATAATCCAACGCCGATGTAGCCTCATCAAATATCAATATTCTCGGATTATTGATTATAGCTCTTGCTATTGCTACCCTCTGCTTCTGTCCTCCGGAAAGAGAGATACCCCTTTCTCCTATAATAGTATTGTATCCTTCCTCAAGACTCATAATAAAATCATGTGCTCCAGCAATCCTTGCTGCTTCCATAATCTGTTCAATTGTTGCTCCCGGACAATGTATTGCTATATTTTCCGCAACGGTTCCACTGAACATAAAATTTTCCTGTAACACAACTCCTATCTGACGTCTTAGCTGCTGCGGATCCATTAATGAAATATCCATACCATCTATTGTTATTTTTCCGCTTTGTGGAATATAAAGACGTTGTATTAGTTTTGATATTGTACTTTTTCCCGAACCGCTTCTTCCGACCAATCCATATACCTTATTGCTTTCAAGTCGGAAAGATATTCCATGCAGTACATCGCTTCCCTCTATTCTGTATCTGAATCTGACATTGTCAAACTGTATATTTCCTCTTAATCTTGGTATCCCCGAATATGTGTTTTCCGATTTACTCTCAACAGGTGTATTAAAAATATCTCCTATACGTTTTACAGACAGGTTCGCCTGCTGATATTCCTGCCATAACTGAACAAGCCTCAATACCGGTCCGCTCACTCTTCCCGATAACATTCTGAATGCAACCAGCTGTCCTATACTCATGGTCCCTGAAATAACAGCTTTTGCTCCTGCTACGAGAACGAAAAGGTCTACAATCTGCTGAAAAAATGTTGCCACGGTCCCTGATGTCTGGGATATCATGGAAGTTTTATATCCTGCTTTCACGTATTCAGACTGTAAATCTCCCCACTTTTCCTCAAATTTATTTTCCAATGCGAATGATTTAACTGTATTAATTCCATTAATTGATTCAACAAGAAATGATTGTGTCGCTGCCCCTGCCTCAAATTTTTCATCAAGGCTTTTCTTAAATAATGGTGTTACAACCAAAGACAAAATTGCAAATATAGGAATGGATGCAACCACTATCACACTTAATTTTGTACTGTAAAAAAACATAACAACTATATAAACAATAATAAATACCACATCAATCATTGATGAAAGAGGTGTTCCTGTCAAAAATGCTCTTATCTGATCAAGTTCTCTCACTCTTGCCACAGTCTCCCCTGCACGCCTTGTTTCAAAATATTTCAGGGGAAGTGAAAAAAGATGTTTAAATAATCTGGCACTTAATGTTACATCTATCCTGTTAGTTGTATGCACAAACAAATATGATTTACAAAGACTGATAATCATTTCATATACATATACAATAAAAATTCCTATAGCAATCGTATACAAAGTGTTCATAGCATGGTGCGTAAGAACTTTGTCCACAACCACCTGTGTCATAAGTGGCGTAAGAATCCCAAGTACCTGTACAACAAATACCGCTACAAGTACGCTTATAAACTGTCTCTTATATTTTAAAATCGTGGGAATAAACCAGCTGAATCCGAATTTTTTACCATTATTTTCGATGCCGGCATCTGAATTAGATTTTCTTCCTATTACAATTATATCACCGGTTATCATGTCATCAATTTCTTCATCTGACACATTAACAGGCTGCTTCTCCTCAGGGTTAAGGATTTTCCATCCGCTGTCACTCCTGCCCATAATGATAATATATCTATCATCATGGCACTTTGCAATTACGGGCACACTAAGACTGTCAATTCTGCATTTTTTCACAGAACTAAACTTCGCCTTAAGACCAAGCTCCTTAGATACTTTCATTATTTCAAAATCCGTATCCTGACATCCGCCAAACCGCTGTTCCAGCTGTACGCCCTGAACATTGACTCCTAATATCTTTAATACAATTATGTAACATATATATCCAGTGTTATTCATCCTGTTCCCTCATCTTATTGTAATATTATTATGAATAGATAATAATACTTTTTTTGATATTTTACAACAATTTTTTTACCTAATTTTTCAAATCCCAAAAATCCTCCCCACCGCCACTTCGTACTGGATACATGTGTCGGCTTTGCGGACCATTTTCAACACTTTGTCAGGCTCTTCAAAGTTTTTTGAAAAATATATCCAGAACTCCTTCAGTTTGAAAAGTACGTTTCTGTCCCCTGACATTATCTCTTTGTAGCCCTTGTAAAGGTCGTTGGCAAAATTATATAAAGTCTCAGGAGAAGCTTTCCTGCCGCCTTTGATTTCCGAAAAAAGTCCCGGATTCATAAGGATTCCCCTGCCGCACATTATTTTATCAACTGTAGGGAATTCCTTTGTAATCGCATTATAATCTTCGACGCTGTTAATGTCTCCGTTGTAGCACAGAGAATGACGGCTTATCAAAACAGCTTTCTTAAAATCCTCAAGATTCGGCTTTCCGCCGTACCCATCCTTACGGCAGCGTGGATGAATAATCAGCTCTGAAATAGGGTAATCATTATATATTTTTAAAATATTTTCCCAGTTTTCGTTATTCTCTACGCCAGTTCTGGTCTTTACCGATATCCTTATGTCCGTCCGGCTAAAGACCTCTTCAAAAAAGCGGTTAAGCTCGTCCGGTACGGCAAGAAAACCCGAACCCCTGTTTTTTGCCACAACGGTTCCCGAAGGACACCCCAGATTAAGATTAACCTCCTCATAACCGTAATACTCTTTAAGTCTTGACGCAATGTAACAAAATTCCTCAGATTTATTTGTAAGAATCTGAGGAATTACGTCCATATTCTGATTGTGTTCAGGCAACACGTCATTTTTTTCTTTGCTGTTAAGTTTTCTGCTTGCAATAAACGGTGTAAAATATCTGTCGGCATCTCCAAAATATCTGTTATACACATTTCTGAATATATATCCTGTGAGAGCCTCCATAGGTGCAAGATAAAGTTTCAATGTTATTTTCCCTTCTTTTCAGCCTTTTTCATAATGTCCATAATGTCTGATAATTCTTCCATTGTAAGGTGGGTGAATTCAGCTATTTCATTTTTATCAGGGGTTGTGCCGTTATGTTCTTCAAGATATTTTACGGCCTCATTTACAAGGTTGGCTTTGCCGGCTATAGTTTCCTCGCCGTCCTCTTCTCCCGTAATTTCGGAAATATATGATTTCATGGCTGATGATATGCTGTCCGATAATTCTTCCTCAACATCCACCGCCTGCTTTGTTCCGAGAAGTTCTTTAAGCTTTACAAATAAAGCTACATTACCCTCCTGCACAACATCTTCAAAATTAACGGCTCCGTTAAACATATTTTTTGCCATTTCAACTATTCTGCCATACCAGAAGGCCGTGATTTTATCTATTGCATCTTCTTTGCCTGACAAAAGATTAATATATGACATCCTGATTTCATCTTCCGTATAAGAAGGAAGTCTCTCAATATCCTCCATATACATCTGGAAAACTCTGGAATCTGTAAGCTCCTGTGGTTCAGCCTTGGAAGGCTCCACTGCCTGTGGCTCTTCAGGTTCTTCCGCAGCTTCTTCGTCATGTGGCGTGAGCAGGTATTCTATTACCATATTTTCCTGCTCTTTTGTCAAATCCATATCTTTAAAGTAAAATAATATCTCGTCCCTGCTCATTGCTTCCGCTGATGTTCTTACAATCTCCGCAACTTCATGAAGGGTTTCCATAAAAATATTTCTGTCTGTCACTCTGGTTTCCTCGTTTCATATAATTATACAGCTGTCATTATCACAGATTTTTGTTATCACTCCGTCACTTAAAGTATAGGCTTCTCCATAGAGAGTGGTAACGCCGTCTTTTATCATTATATAACTTCCGTCGTTTAACATATAGTATTTTTTTCCAAAACTGTCACCGGCTGCAATGTCATCTATCATTCTGCTGCCGTCAATACTTCGTTCCTTTAAATACCGGTAATGAGGAATCACCTGTATATCCGTAAGCGAAAGGCCTTCAAGATACCGCTTATAATTTACATCCACGCTCTCGCCCTCAAGTTCAGGCATTGCATATACCTCGCCGGCACAGTTCATTGTTCCGGCACTTATCGTCATTAAAATTCCCCGGTAATCTTCTAACGCCTGCTTTAAACCGATTTTCTTAATAAAAGCATTTTCCGTAGGAACGTGTCCGCCGGACAAAATTATAAAATCATACCGGTTCAGAGTGTCCTTGTCTATATCTGCTTTACGGTTGTCACAAACATCTATCCCCGAAAGTTCAAGTCCGCTCATAGGTATGTTCCTGCTAAAAATATCAGCCATAAAGTCATTGTTATCGTAATTATCCGGGTCTGACGCAATAAAAAGCACTCTGGCGTCCTTTTTCCAGAATTTTCTTAAATTATCAATAAAACCGTTGCTTCTATCAAGAGGTACCGGCTTTACCGGCTGCTCCCATGTGTGCCCTCCGGGACTGCTTGTAAGAAAAATAATCATTTGTGATCCTCAATGTATTTCAAAAACTCCGGTGTCTTTGACCAGTACTTTATTCCCCAGTTTTCAAAATTCCATTCTTCCATATAGTTATTACATTCATAATCAATATTAAGAGGGTATAACTTACCACACATTTCTTTTATCTGTGAAAAATATTTTTCCTCCATCCTGTCATTCTCGGCTTCTATTTTGTTACCGAAAGTATAATAAGAGCATGGTTCATGATGAATCTGTTTAAGGACATAATTCCGGATTCCGTCTGTGGCGAGGTATGAATAGCCGCCTTTTCCGTGTCCCAGTAATTTAAGAATCTCATAATCTTTTCCGTTGACACTCATTTTTTCCATATTATTACCCCGCTTGTTTTGTAACTAATGACATCTTTCTCCATTTTCCACTCTTCCATCTAAAATACATACCTATCGCCCTTACACATTCATCCATGGCAAGGCCTATATATGCACCTATTGCACATAATCCCATATGTATTCCGAAGAAATAAGTTCCGCCTACCGCACACACATACATAAATACTGCAGCTATCACAGCAGGAAAAACAGCGTCTCCGCTTGTCTTTAATGCATTTCCGTACACCAGGTTGGTAACTCTGCCTATCTCAAGTATAATATCTATTGTAAGTAATTTTTTTACAAGGGAAATCATTTCGGGGTCTTTTGAGAAAAGCGTCATAATCGCACCACCTGCCAATGCAAATATTGTTTCAAGTGATACTGCGCATATAACACCGAATATTGCAGCTTTCCTCGTCTGTCTGTCACAAGCGTCATAATCTTTTTCCCCGATACGCCAGCCTGTCATTATCGCATTAGCCTGTGCAAGTGCAGCTCCTATGCAATACGAAAAATTGGTAATCTGGCTTGTATATGACCTTGCCGTTGTATTAAGTCCGTCAGGGTCCATCTGGTTAAGAAATTTTGTAACAAGAGTCATTGCCACATTATATAAAACAGTTTCAAGTGCAGATGGAATTCCTATTTTAATAATCTGTACAAATATTTCACGGAGTCTTAATCTCTCAGGATTCTGCTTTGCTTTTATCTTTGTTCCTGAAACAATAATAAGTATTGCAAGGTTAACTATTCTTGAAATAACAGTTGCTATTGCAACACCTTTTACGCCCCATTTAAATACCATAAGGAATATTGCGTTAAGTATAAGATTAAGCACGTTTCCTATGGCAGAAGCAGCAAGACTTTGCTTTGTGTGGCCAAATGCCCTTAAATATCCCGAAAAAACAGGTATGAGTGCATTTAGTACGGCAAATCCTCCCACAATCTTTAAATAATCGTTGGCAGGCTGTCTAAGATTATCCGCTATTCCTATAACATCAAGTATTTTTCCGGCATATACAGCAAGAAATCCGCCTAACAAAATTCCTAGAACGCCGTTAAATATCATTCCGAGCTGCCTTGCCTGATACGCAACGCCATCTCTTCCCGCTCCGATATTCTGCGTCATAACTGCGGTCATTCCCGATGTAATAATGCCAAACATAATGATAAAAATTCCTATGTAGGTATTGGCTGTTCCTACCGCACCAACGGCATTGTCTCCTACAGTTGAAAGCATAAGTGTATCAACCATTCCGGACATCATGTATAAAATTGTTTCAATACATATAGGTATTGCTAATGTAGTTAATGTTTTTTTCTTTTCCACTGTTAATCACCTCGTTGTAGCAATTTTACATCGTAGGATGGATTAATTCTTGTATATTTTCTTCCAAAAATAACACTATTTCTACCTAATTAACTGAAATGACTATAAAATTCTGCTAATCTTCTACTCCTTTATCCCTGATTCTTCCGTCTACCATGTAATATACCTTATCAGCGAGCATTTCTATATCTTCTTTATTATGGCTTGCCAGAAGAACAATACTTCCCCGTTCTTTTTCTTCTGCAACGATATTGCGGATTTTTTTTACGCCGTCTTCATCAAGGGCATTCGTCGGCTCATCCAGAAAAAGAATTGACGGATGTTCCATTATTGCCTGTGCCAGGATAATCCTCTGCTTCATTCCAAGAGAGTATTTTCTGTAAGTTCTTTTGTCATTTGGGTCAAGTCCAACTCTTTCTATTGCCTTATCCACTTCTTCCGGAGTGATTTTTTTTCTGATGTCTGCAAGTATCTGTAAGTTCTTTCTTCCGGTAAATTCTGAGTACAATCCTGCATTTTCAAGGATAATTCCCATATCAGGGAGAACCTGCATATCTTTATGAAGTTCTTTTTCATCAAGCATAACTTTACCGGAATCAATATTGATAAGTCCTGAAACAGCCCTGAATAACATTGTTTTACCGGAACCGTTTCTCCCTACAAAACCATATACATTACCACTTTCGAGGTTAAGATTAATATTATCAAGAATAACTCTATCTTTAATTTTTTTACATAAATTTTCTACTGTTAATTTCATAAGCCTAATTTTCCTCCCTGCCTAACATAATTATCAGGTCAACCTTTTTTATATAAATCATTGAAACTATTGCCGTTATTGCTGAAGCAACTGCCATTACTACAACTGAAAACATGAGATTAAAATTAATTTCCAGTATGTTGATATATTGGCTAACCATTTCATCAGATGATGAATGCCACGATATAAACAAGTGTGATATCGGATTGCATTTAAGATATATGGCATGTCTCTTTGCCGCCTCCATATCCTCAACTGTCAGCGAAAATACCTTTTTGTTATCCCACAATGACAACAATGCAACGCAGACGCAGATTCCTATAACCACAAGTCCAAACCCTTTCATCCCGCCAAACCTGATTGCCAGCATATTCGCCAGTAATGTTACAAAAAACAGCCACAGCGCATAGATTGCCACATAGTAAAAATATATGTATATATCAGCTTTTCCAAACGTAACATGGTTAGTCATACACGCCAGTGCCATACCAAAAAGCGGTATAAGAACCGTAAACAATACGCAGAATCCAAACAACTGTGCTATTTCCTTTGCTATCCATTTCAGGCGGTTCTCACATCTTGAAAACACATATACTCCTGCCGTACAGAAATGTTTGTATATATATGTTCCAAACAAAAAAAGAAATAATAAATATGGCAGCATTCTTGTTGTAATATAAACAATATCTGTATAGCCAAACTGGTAATATTGAAATGCGTAAGTAATTACCACCTGTGAAAACGACATATCCTTTGATGGTCCGAAAAACGATATTCCAAGAAACAATCCCAGAAATGCAGCTAATGCCACAACTTTACCAATCTGTCTCATTAATATGTATCCTTTCTTGTCTGTCTGAGCATAATTACCACAGACGAAGCAAATACCATTAATACAATTAATAAGAACCACGTCTGATTCTTCTGCGAGGAATCAAACAGGGAAAAATATTCAAAATGGCTGGTATGAGTCTGTGCTCCCGGTATTATGGAATACAATGCTCCAAGTCCATAAAGAAGTATATATACGGGGAAAAGTAAAAATACTTTATACTTATTGACATATATGGATATTGCCAACACAAATGATGCCAACACTCCTGATATTATTGCAAACAGCAGGATGGATATTAACGCATAAAATTTAGATGATACTTTGAAGCTCCCTAAAAACATAATTTTTTCCATGCTTGAAATATAAACTTCAGAATACAATCCCGAGCTTTCAAAATTGCCATGTGCCCCGCTTGGAAATCCAATCAGGCTTAATATCACTTCGAAAATAAACGGAACCGAAAACACCACAAATGTTACAATAAATACTGCTAAAAATTTACCTATGTAATAATTCTTCTTATCAAACCTTGTAATAAGATATATATCCGTTCTGTTTGTCTTGTCCGATGCGTATGAGAACGCCGCCGGAAGTATTACAAGAACCGGATAGAACTGTAAAAAGATAAATTTCACACTGGCAGTATCATAGTCTGCAGCAGACAGCATAAGCATCCTCATCGGATCTATAAGTGTGTCTACGGGCTGACCGTCATATTTCACTAAATTACCAAAAAAATTGATTATAACCATTACCGTCAACAGTATGAACACAATTATCGCTATCTTCTTATCTAAAATGGTCTTAATCTGCATCTTAACTGATTTGAACATAATTCCCTCCATATATCTTTCCAGCCTTACTCGTGGCTTTTTCTGTATTCTTCATCAAATTTACTAATTATCCTATATTTAAAATCATAATATTCTTTTTCAAGTTCTTCTGTTTCCATAAAAACCTCATTATCCTTGACTAGCTCATATGAAACAGCATGGTCTGATCTCTTTTTAGGAACAATAACATTATCAATATCTTCATAACATAAAATAGGTGCTATCGTAAATCCTTCAATGGTATATACATCATAATCATAAAGCTCGGTTTCTACCTTTTCTTTAATAAATACAAGATATTCTCTTCCCGGCTTCATAAAATTTACAAATCCGGTACTGACCGTATCAGTCCCACCTGCTACCCCAGATTCTTCAGTAAATAAATGGTACCCACTACGATCCATTACAATATTATCGCCCTCCTTGAGTTCTCCATCTCCCTTAAATATCTTTTCCACCTGTCCATATTCCGTACAGGTCTGATAATCAAATTTTGTATCTCTGGTACACTTAATCTTAAGTATATATTCACTTTTATCCTCATAAGCTCCTTCCATATCTTCTTTTTCATCAAGAAGGTTAACTGTTTCAAATTTATAAAACTGGGTAACCCACACATTATCGAGCTTATTGTTATCTATTATCTGCCTGTGGTTTTTTCTGTATTTCATTGCTACAACTATAATTACCGCAATTACTACAGTCACAGCCGATATGATTATTATTCTTTTCTTTTTCATTTAATAATCCCTTTGCCTTTCCAATCTTAAAAATACAATTAAATGCAGATTAGAAATCTGAACATTAAATGCAACTATCAGATTTCTTAATCCGTTAATCAATATTCAATATGAACTTACATTATCTTTTACCATTTTCCAAACAATTAATTTGGATCATATTCTACTCGTGCCTCAGCCGATTTTTTACTGTTTCCTGTAAATATCAAATACATACTTTTTCGGTCTAAATAACCTTCATATATTTCTACATATGTAGGATGTTCTCCTTCTATCAAAGTATAAAAATCTGATAATTGGTTGTGATCAAAGAACCTAAGGCACGTTCTTATCTTCGTATACTGCTCATCCTTGTAATAAATAGTTGGATATACACTTATACACCTCACAGTAACAAAGCTTTCCTTAAGACTTCTTGTTATACTTATGTTTGTCTCTATATAATTCTCTCGCAATGTAATTGTTTCTCGTGTGGATGCTGCCCGCACTCCCGTTGCTGTAATCATTGCCATAAGTAATGCCACACCCAGTATATTTACCAGTTTTGTCCTTATGTTTTTCATTTAATTAATTTCCTTTCTACATTAATAAAATAACGCCCCAGACAATATTTTTTCTGTTGGCTGTGTAAATGAAAACGTCTTCATATACACATATTATCATTTAAATTATCTTTTACAATAGGCTATGCGCAAATGGTAAAAATATTGCAAATTTTGTATTTTTTCGGGGTTTTTATGAACGTCTATGACCGAGAATGACTGAAAAAAAACGAGAATGACTGAAAATGATTGAGAATGACTGACTGAAACTATTTATCCCCATTTAACAGTATGTTATAATAACAATATAACTATAATTTCTATATCAGATAAGGAGACTGTATGTATGTATCTTACGCTTAAAGAGAACCGCAACCACGGCACAAAAGATTATCCCTACAGCCAGTACCATGTATTCAACCAGCAGACGGCTTTTCAGTTTCCCATTCACTGGCATGACGAACTGGAAATTATATATATACGGAACGGCTCGATTAACATTACTATTGACAATGAACTGTTTACAGGAACCGGAGGAAGCTTTTTCATAGTCAATCCGGGAGAGCTTCACTATATGGGTTCTAATGATTTAAATGCCGACTATTATACGATTCTGTTTCCGTTGGAGTTTATATCCTTCCAGTCAAATGACTATGTGGAAAATATGCTTTTTAAACCAATGAGAAGCAGCCACGTTATTCTGACTCATTCCCTGCCTTATAGTGAAATTTATGCGGAAATAATCTCCCTGTTAGAAAAGCTCATATATATTAATAAGTATGAAAAAGGATTTTACCAGCTTGACTGTAAAATTCTTTTGTTAGAAATATTATCAAATATCCTCAGCATTCCTGATATTCTGGTAAAAAAGACTTCTAATGCTTCTGATATGCGAAGAGAAATAATTACATACGTTAATGACAATTATCTTGAAAAAATCACTCTGTCAGACCTTGCTGACAAATTTCATATGTCTGAAAAATACATTTCCAGATATTTTAAGAAGCATTTTAATATTACATTTTCAAAATATGTAAACCATATGAGACTTCTGTACGCCAAAAATTTACTTGATACCACCAACATTTCCATAACCGATGTTGCGTTATCCTCAGGATTTCCGAATGTCAGTTATTTTATACGAAGCTTCAAAGAAAGCTATGGCAAAACACCTTTTTCTTACCGTACAGATAACATATCCGTTGACATGTAATTTATGTTAGTATATAATCCGTTTTGAGAAAGATAATAATCTTCAGGGCAGGGTGTGATTCCCTACCGGCAGTAAAGTCTGCGAGCCGATGGCATGAACCGGTGTGATTCCGGTACCGACAGTATAGTCTGGATGAGAGAAGATATAATATAACTGTTATCAGATTGTCGTGCCCTGAAAGTAATTTCAGGGTTTTATTTTTTTTATATATACTTGGGAGAAATTATGACTGACAGAGATTATATGCTGCAGGCTATAAGCCTTGCAAAAAAAGGAACAGGTTATACAAGCCCCAATCCGTTGGTTGGTGCTGTTATTGTAAAAGATGGCAGAATCATCGGCGAAGGCTATCATGCCATTTATGGTGATTTGCATGCAGAGCGCAATGCCATTAAAAACCTTACGGAAGATGCAAAAGGTGCTACGATTTATGTAACACTTGAACCCTGCTGCCACTACGGCAAACAGCCACCATGCACGGAAGCTATCCTTGCTGCCGGGATTACCAAAGTTGTAATAGGTTCAAGAGACCCTAATCCTCTCGTATCGGGAAAGGGGACTGATTTTTTAAGGTCCCATGGCATAGAAGTTATTGAAGATTTTATGAGAGAAGAATGTGATGAACTTAATCCCATTTTTTTTCATTACATTACAGAGAAAACGCCTTATGTGGTTATGAAATATGCCATGTCAATGGACGGCAAAATTGCCACCAGAACAGGCTCCTCAAGATATGTAACCAATGAGTTTTCAAGAAATGAAGTCCAGAAAATGCGGCACAAATACCGTGGCATTATGGCAGGAATAGGAACGGTGCTTGCAGATGACCCTATGCTTAACACAAGAATTGAAGGACTTAGAAGCCCTGTAAGAATTATATGTGACAGTGAGCTTAGGATTCCTCTTAACAGCAGGATATGTCAGACTGCCGGTGAATATGAGACGATTATTGCCTGCGGCAATGCCCTTCAAAACAGAATATCGGCTCTTGAAGCACTTGGAATTACTGTGTTACAGGTTCCGGATAAGACAGGCAAAGTTAATTTAACAGAATTAATGTATGTTTTACATGATATGAAGATTGACAGTATTCTCCTTGAAGGCGGCGGCACACTTAACGAAAGTATGTTACAGGCAGACCTTGTAAATGAAATCAAAGTATTTATCGCACCGAAGGTAATCGGAGGTGCCCTTGCCAAATCTCCTGTGGAGGGTCTTGGAATTGATGATATTAAAGATGCTGTTGTTTTCAAACTTATTAACGTAGAAAAGTTTAATGATGATATATTATTGGAATACAGGAGGTAATGTTTTTGTTTACCGGAATTGTTGAAGAATTAGGAATTATAAGAAAGTTACATGTCTCCGGTCATTCGGGTTCCATAGAAATCGAAGCGCATAAAGTCCTTCGGAATACCAATGTAGGAGACAGCATTGCAGTCAACGGAATATGCCTTACCGTAACATCTCTCGGCAAAGATTTTTTTACTGCAGACATTATGGCAGAAACAGTCCGCAGAAGCAGCCTTAAAAATGCCACATCCGGGGACTTTGTTAATCTTGAACGGGCAATGGCAGCGGATGGCAGATTCGGTGGCCACATAGTAAGCGGACACGTTGACGGTACAGGAACCATCCTTTCAATGAAAAAAGAGGAAAATGCAGTATGGGTTACAATATCTGCCCCTCCTTCCATTATGAAATTTATCGTTGAAAAAGGTTCCGTATGTCTTGACGGAATCAGCCTTACGGTTGCCGCTGTCGGCGAATCGGATTTTAAAGTATCAGTCATTCCCCACACAGGCGGTGAAACCACACTTCTTAAAAAGAAAGCCGGCAATACCATCAACATAGAAAATGATATTATAGGAAAATATGTTGACAGGCTTCTTAATTTTAAGGACAGCTCCCCATCAGAGGGCGGTGGGATTACAATGGATTTTTTAAGAAAATATGATTTTTAGGAGGAACATAGATGGATAATCAATACAACACAATTGAAGAAGCCCTTGAAGACCTCAGGGCGGGAAAAATTATACTTGTTACCGATGACGAAGACAGGGAAAACGAAGGCGACATGATATGTGCGGCAGAATTTGCCACACAGGAAAACATTAATTTCATGGCATGTCATGCAAAAGGACTTATATGCACACCTATGAGCTATGACGTAGCCTCAAGACTGGGACTTCCGCCAATGGTTGCAGAAAATACGGACAACCACCAGACAGCTTTTACCGTTTCCATAGACCATGTGGATACCACAACAGGTATATCTGCTGCCGAGCGTTCTTACACCATGATGAAATGTGTGGATGATAACACCAGACCTGAGGACCTTAGAAGACCGGGACATGTATTTCCTCTCGTATCAAGGGCAGGCGGCGTTCTTGTAAGAAACGGCCACACTGAAGCAACTGTTGATCTTATGCGCCTGGCCGGTCTCAAGCAGTGCGGTGTATGCTGTGAAATCATGCGTGACGACGGAACAATGATGAGAACTCACGAACTTTGGGAACTTGCTAAAAAATACAACCTCAAGTTCATAACAATTAAATCTTTGCAGGATTACTGCCGTATTCACGAAAAACATGTAATAAGGGAAGCCTGTGCCGATTTTCCTAATAAATACGGTCATTTCAAAATATACGGTTATGTAAATGACATTACCGGCGAACATCATGTTGCTCTTGTAAAAGGTGATATCGGCGACGGAAAAGACGTACTCTGCCGTGTCCACTCCGAATGTCTCACAGGTGACGCTTTCGGTTCTTTAAGATGTGACTGCGGTCCACAGCTTCATACTGCAATGAAAATGGTGGAAAAAGAAGGCCGTGGCATCGTTCTTTATATGCGACAGGAAGGCCGTGGCATAGGACTTATCAATAAATTAAAGGCTTATGAGCTTCAGGAACATGGCTACGATACCGTAGACGCCAACATAAAGCTGGGATTTGCCCCTGACCTCAGGGAATACTGGGTTGGAGCACAGATTTTAAGTGACCTTGGCGTAAAGTCCTTAAGACTTCTTACCAACAATCCTAATAAAGTCTATGGTCTCAGCGATCTGGGACTTGAGATAACAGAACGTGTTCCTATTGAGATTCCACCTCAGGAATATGATGAATTTTATATGCAGACCAAAAAAATAAGAATGGGTCATGTATTTAAAGATATATTAAAATAAACGGAGGAAATTAAAATGAGAGAAATCAATTTATTAGAAGGAAAAGTTGTAGCACCTGAAGGAATGAAGGTTGCCATTGTTGCATCACGTTTTAACGAAATCATCGTAAACAAGTTGCTCGGCGGTGCCGTTGACGGTCTTGTAAGACACGGAGTAGATGAAAATAACATCACTGCGGCATGGGTTCCGGGTGCATTTGAAATACCTCTTACAGCCAAGAAATTCGCCGAATCAGGCAGATATGATGCCGTTATCTGCGTAGGTGCGGTTATAAGAGGCGATACAACACACTACGATTATGTATGTAATGAAGTATCAAAAGGAACTGCTTCTGTGGGGCTTGAAACAGGCGTGCCTGTATTATTCGGTGTAATCACAACAGAAAATATTGAACAGGCTATTGCAAGAGCCGGAAGCAAAGCAGGCAACAAAGGTTATGACTGCGCCCTTTCCGCTATTGAAATGGTTAATCTTTTTAAGCAGATGTAGTTTTTCTGTTATTAAGTATAAACATTATAAGTGAAGCCGATATAATTATACCGTAGCCTACGAAACTATACTTATCAGGCAGTTCACCGAGAAAAAGTATTCCTAATATAGTGGCAAATATAATCTGTGAATAATCATATACAGATATTTCCCTTGCCGGTGCAAAGGTATACGCCAGCGTAATTCCGAACTGTCCTCCCGTTGCGGCAAGACCTGCCAATATGAGAAACATAAGCTGGGCTGCGGTCATCGGCTCAAAATCCATTATCATAAGAGGCAATGTGACAAGGCTTGAAAATCCCGAAAAAAATGCAACAATAACCGGGCTTTTCACGCCTTTTTTTCCTGCTATTCTTACGAAAGTATATGCTATTCCGGCACCAAGACCTCCAAGCATACCCATAAGTGATGCGGGATTATGGATAATGTCCGCAGTCGGCTTAATGACAAAAAGGCTTCCGATAAAAGCAACGATTATACATATCCCCTGATATAATTTTACTTTTTCTTTCAATATTAGATAAGAAAAAATCAGTACAAAAAAGGGAGACAATTTGTTAAGCATGGATGCGTCGGCTATTACAAGGTGATCAATGGCATAAAAATTACATAAAATACCCACTGTACCGCCTATCGAACGCATAAAAAGTGCAGGAAGTGCATCTTTTGGTATGTTAACTTTTTCCTTTGATTTAACAATTACTCCAAAGGCAAAGAAAAAAGCTATGATATTTCTGAAAAAGCTCTTTTCAAAAGACGGGAGATTGCCTGCTTTCTTCACAAATAAGTTCATGCAGGCAAAACAGAATGCCGAGAGTATTATACATAAAATTCCGTAATTTTTTGATTTTGCCACCTATGCCACCTTCTATCAGTTTTTATAATAATATACAACAAGCTGTGTTCTGTCCCTTAATTCCAGCTTATCAAGGATACTGCTGAAATAATTTCTTACAGTTCCCTCCCCAAGATATAATCTTGAGGCGATTTCTTTATTACTAAGTCCATCCGCGACAAGTTTAATTATCTCAAATTCTTTTTCCGTAATTCCTTTTCCAAAGAACTTGCTTTCCCTTGATTCATTCTCACCTGTAATATTAGGCAGTCTGCCAACAATTTCTCTGCCAAAAACGCTCTGCCCTTTATATACAGCTTTGATTGCCGGAACAATCCCTTCAAAATCCTGTTTGAGAATATATCCCTTTACACCATATTTCAATGCTTTTGTTATATATTCGTCATCAGAAAATGTTGTCAGAAAAAGTATTCTTGCGTCAGGATTCTTTTTAAGAATCTGTGCTGCCGCAACTGTGCCATCCATTCCGTTCATTCTTATATCAGACAAAAGTATATCCGGTTTATGAAGTTCATAAAGCCTTACCGCGTCTTCTCCGCTGTGTCCTGTTGCCACAACTTCTATTCCTGATGATTCCGCTATCATTTTAAGCGACATCACAACAATTTCATCATCATCTATAATTACAGTTTTAATTTTATCCATCTTCATTCTGCCTTTTCTTTGGAACGGATATAAATATTCTGAATCCGTCCTTTGTACCAAATGTTATTATTCCGTTAAGTGCCTTCACACGTTCTTCCATATTAGATGTCCCGATTCCCGCTCCCGGATGAAACATGCCTTTTAACACAACACCATTATCCTGAATGAGCATCTGGTAATACTCTTCAAGTTCACTGATAACTACCCGGACTTTATTTCCGTTACAATATTTTTCGATATTGGTAACAGCTTCTTTAAGTATTGTTATAAAAGCATATTTAACTTCTTTATCTGCATTTTGTGATATGTCACATATAAAATCAATATCATAATTTCCAAGTGCTGAAAGTATGGATTCAGCTGTTTCTTTAACATTAAATCCATCCTTATGAAGGTCATGTACGCTTTCCCTTATATTATTCATTGCTGTATCCAGACTGTATTTAATCGGTACCAGATTGTCGTATATTGTATCTTTGCGGTATACCGTCATTATTGCCCCTAACTGCAGTATGGCACGACTAAGCATGTGACCAACGTTGTCATGTATTTCTCTTGCAATTCTGTTTCTTTCGCTAAGTGTGGCAATTCTTATTTCATTATTCATGGTAACTGTCAGCATCTTGTTTTTTTCAGCTAAAAGATTGTTTTTTTCGGTAGAATCGTCACGGAGCCTCTTTATGCCTTCTTTCTGCGTTATGATATTATATTCCTTAACCGCGAGTATTGCAGAGATGAAACAAACCAGAACAAACATTATATGACGGCTGCTGTCCTGATAATCTCCATATACATATTTCATTGCAAGCATGATATATGTTATTCCATATATTATATGTTTTTTTATACCCCTTACACTGTATGTTATGGTATATATCATTACCGGTAAAAAACATATCGTTTTGGGGAAAAACAGCCCCGCAATGATTTCTGATATATATACTATATTCATTGCAGTTATATTCTTGACAGTATCAAAATAAAAGGATACAAGAAGTATAATTACTCCTGATAACAGATATGCCACATCCACAGGAATTACAACATTATTGTATAACAGCCACGTTCCTGCCAGAAACAGAAAGAACTTATCAATATAAATTCCCATTTTCCACCTCTCTTCCCACTTAATATAACAAATCCCGAAAAAAATGACAATTGTCATATATATGTATGCTATAAATCACTATTAATTTTTTCATAACCAATATATATTGTAATTATAGAATTTACAAGGAGGAGATATTAATATGTCTGATTCAGTTATTTATGTAGAAAATCTCGTTAAACGTTACAAGGAACTTATTGCACTTGACCATTTTAATCTTGATATCAAAAAAGGAGAAATTTTCGGGCTTTTAGGTCCCAATGGTTCCGGTAAGACAACCACGATTAACTGTATCCTGGGACTTCTTTCCTATGATAAGGGTATTATCGAGGTTTTTGGCGAAGATATTGATAAAAATTCTTCCATCAAGTCAAAAATCGGTGTTGTAATGCAGAATGTTGCCGTTCTTGATGAACTCAATGTTTATGACAATATTGACTATTTCTGCGGACTTTACATTAAAGATAAAGAAACAAGAAAACAATATGTGGAAGATGCCATTTCTTTTGTAGGCCTTGAAGACCACAGAAAATTCTATCCAAAGAAACTGTCAGGAGGGCTTTTAAGAAGACTCAACATCGCCTGTGGCATTGCCCATAAACCATCACTTATTTTCCTTGATGAACCAACCGTAGCAGTTGACCCACAGAGCCGTAATAAAATTCTTGAAGGAATTATGGAGCTTAACAGAAACGGTGCAACCATTGTATATACATCCCATTATATGGAAGAAGTTGAGCAGATATGTTCACGGATTGCCATTATGGATGGTGGTAAAAATCTTGCTCTTGGCACAGCTTCCGAGCTTAAAAAGCTTATCAAAAACACGGAAACCATTAACATTGAACTGCTTAATCTCCCGGATGAAATCATGGATGAAATTAAAAATCTTCCTCATGTGTATAACATTACATATAACAATAACATATTAAAGATTTTCTATAGTGGCGGAAAACATAATCTCATAAGAGTTCTGGACCTTCTCAAATCACATAATATCAATATGGGCAGGGTATATTCGGAATTTCCGACACTTAATGATGTTTTTCTTGAAATCACCGGCAAGGAATTAAGAGATTAAAAGGAGGTTACCCTATGTTTTTTCATGCTTATAAATATAAATTGAAATCTCTTTTCCGTGAAAAAGAAACCTTTTTCTGGATTATGTTTTTCCCTCTGATTCTCGGTACTTTTTTCTTCATGGCATTTTCAAAAATCTCGTCACAGACAGAAACCTTCAGTACAATAAATGTGGCAGTATGTGCCGATGATACCGATGATACCGCTTACTTTAAAGAGGTCATTGAAAACCTTTATGCAGATGACAGAAAAGAAGTTCCTTTTTTCAATATCACATATACCGACAGGGAATCGGCGGATAAACTTCTATCCGACAAAAAAGCAGATGGCATTATTACCGTAGATAACGGAAATCCTTCCCTTTCAATAAGAGAAAACGGAATAGAAGAAACCGTAATCAAATCTTTCCTTGATTCCTATATCAGAAATATGGCTGTAATCCATGTTGCATTTATGACACCCGAAAAACTTGACGGTGTCTATAAGGAACTTTTGACGAATGTACGCCATGTTACGGAAAAAGAACTTACAAAAGGCAATACCGACAATATGATTGATTACTATTACTCCCTCATTGCCATGGCTTGTATGTTTGCTACCCTTTCCGGAACAACCTGTGTAACGGGACTTAAAGCCGACCTTTCATCTGTAGGTATGCGAAAAAACCTGTATCCCGGAAGCAGAATAACACTTGTTCTTGGTGATGCAGCTGCCACACTCACTTTACATCTCATATCCAACGGATTGCTTATAATATATCTTCAGAAGATATTAAAACTTAATCTGGCAGCTAATTCATGGCTTATATATCTCGTATCGGTTATGGGAACAATAATTGCACTTAGTATAGGTCTTTTAATCGGTTCTGTAAGAAAACTTTCACTGAATGTAAGAATTGGAATTAATCTTTTCATCTCACTTTTTTCAAGTTTTCTCAGCGGACTTATGATTGGCGGCATCAAACAATCCATTGAGAAGCATTTTTCTCTTCTCAACAGGCTTAATCCTTCCGCACTTATATCTGATGCTTTGTATGCACTTAACATTTATGATGATTATAAAATATTTTTACAAAAAATCTCCATTATGGCAGGAATGGCAGTCATTCTTTGCATAATATGCTTTATAAATACAAGGAGGGAAAAATATGACAGTATTTAATGCATTTATGAAAGTAATTAAAAAACACATTGGTTCTATTATTATGTATACCTGTATTTTTCTTTCCATAGCAATTAGCATTTCAAAAAATAATACAAATAACACTATAGAAAATTTTAAATCTACCAGACTTGATATTGTGTGTTTTAATCACAGCAACAGCATGCTGGCAGACAATCTTATACAGTATTTATCAGACAATCACAATATTAAATCCGGTATAAATGAAGATATCAATTCAATCCGTGACGCAATTTACAACAGGGATGCCGACTATATATTAATTATTCCTGAGGATTTTGCATCAACCCATAATGTATCTGCTTACAAACTTCCCGGCTCTTTTGCCGCAGAATTTATGGATATGTCTGTTGAAAACTTTATTAATACTTATCTTGCCTTTTCTTCAATGGGAATTGATGATGAAAACGCATACGAAAATACTTTAAAGACTGTCAGTATTTCAACCGATGTGTCAATTGCTGACACCGGGAATACTTCTGTATACGGTGATGAACACTATTTTTACAATTATATACCTTATGTTTTGATATGTGCCATTGTAACAAGTGTTGCTCCTGCCCTTATCTCTTTTAACAAAAAAGAGGTTGAAAAGCGTACTTTATGTTCGGGATTAAGTATTGCGAAACGCAATTATCAGATGGCCAAAGGGTGTTTTCTTGTGGCGTTTGGAATAATAGCTTTATATTTCATTACGTCATGTATTTTATATAAAGGTGCAATGTTTACAGCAGCAGGTGCCTTACGCTTAGCCAATACCGTGGTATATGCCCTTATATGTCTTGCAATTACTTTCTTCTTAAGTTCATTTGTAAAAAACAATAATACGGTAAATATATTTGTTAACGCATTCGGACTGGGTTCAGCATTTATATGCGGAGTATTTGTCCCAAGGCAGTTTCTTGCGGATGGCGTAATTGCAGCCGGAAGATTTTTTCCTGCATACTGGTATGTGAATAATGAAGAAGCTGCTTCCAATCTCTCCGCAGCAAGTGCCTCTTCAATTGTTCTTAATTTCACAATACAGCTTATGTTTGCCCTTGCTTTTATGGTTCTGGCAATTGTCATAAGCAGCAAAAAAAAGGACAGAAACTAAATATTTAATAACTTTTTCTGACTTCTTATGTTATAATATTACTGACCAGATTATAATTAACTACATAAGAAGAGGACTATATTTATGTTTAAAAGATACAAAGGCCAGTTTCTGACGATACCAAATATTCTTGGCTACATAAGAATTTTTCTTATGCTCATTTTTGTTATCGTATACTTTAATGCAGGAAATTACCATTTTGCAGCAGTAATATTCTTAATATCCGGTCTTACGGATTTTCTCGACGGTAAGATAGCACGACACTTCCACATGGAAACGGAATTTGGTGAAATACTTGACCCTGTTGCCGACAAGCTTACACAGGGTGCGGTCGTATTAAGTCTTACATTCCGTTTTGTTATGATGCGCTATTTATTAATGCTCATTCTGCTAAAAGATGTATTTATGGGAATTACAGGTTTTATCCTTTACAAACGTGGCAAGAAAATGGACGGTGCCCAGTGGTATGGTAAATTCAACACCACTTTTATGTATTTTGCCATTCTGATACTGCTCTTTTCCCGCTCCCTGACCTATTTCAGTTCGGGATTGCTGATAGCCGGTGTTTTCCTTGTAAATATGTTCTGTTTTATCAGCTACGTTGTATTCTACATAAGAATGATACGGGGCGTATCCAATGAAAAGAACAAACTCAGTAAAAAGAAGACCGGTATTGTATTTGCTGTTATCGTACTCATATTTCTGAGTTTTGAAGTATCTTCTACACTTTCTGTCTACTCAAAACAGCCTGATGTGTCAGAAGATATGCTTATAGACAGGTCAGAATTTTTTGGAAACGGCGAAGCAGGTGAATCTGCCAAAATCCTTGTTGATAATTCAGATGCCCTTTTTGAAAGGGTTTATATGATTAAAAATGCAAAAACAAACATCTCCATGTCGACCTTTGATTTCCGTGCAGATGAAGCGGGTCAGATAATGATTGGCGCCCTTATGTCTGCCGCTGACCGTGGCGTAAAGGTTAATCTTCTTGTGGACGGAATTAACAGCTGGATTCAGATGGAATGGAATCCTTACTTTTACGCTCTTTCCTGCCATGAGAATGTAACCGTCAAAGTATATAATAAAGCTAACCCTCTTGTGCCATGGAAATCCATTGCCAGAATGCACGATAAATACCTTATTGCAGATAATTCCACATATATTCTTGGCGGTCGTAATACATACAACCGTTTCCTCGGCGATTATTCTACATATCAGAACTACGACTGGGATGTTCTCGTATACAGTGATACCGTACAGGAAAACAGTTCTGTCAACAAGCTGATTGACTATGCCGAAAAAATATGGCATGACCGGGATTGTTCGATATTCCACAACAGCCGTTATTTAAAAAGATGGACCTGTGTAAAGAACGCTTCAAAAGATATTTATACGGCTTATAATAATTATATTTCAGATAATGACAGCAAAATGGCTTCTTATGATTACAAAGAAGATACCATTCCCGTCAATAAGATTACTATATTAAGTAACGCTACCAACTGTGGAATGAAGGACCCTGTTATATGGGCTAATCTCACTGAGCTTGTTGTAAATGCCCGAGAAAGAGCCAAAATACATACTCCGTACATAATCTGTAATGACGTAATGTACCGTTCTCTTGAGAAAATGGCAGTATCTGATGCCGATGTTATACTGATGACTAATTCCGCACCTAACAACGATAATCCGGTAGGTGCCGCCGAGCTTGAATCTTCCATGCCGGACATTCTTGCCACCGGCATAGATTTGTGGGAATTCAGCGGAAAAAGAGCCTACCATGGAAAGAGTATTGTTATAGATGACAATATATCAATAATCGGCTCCTTTAATATGGATATAAGAAGCACCTACCTTGATACAGAGCTTATGCTTGTAATAGACAGTGAAGAAATTAATGCCCAGATGTCATCTTATATGGAAAAATATGAGAAACAATCAGTAAATATACTGTCTGACGGCACAAAGGAAAACCCTTACAACGTTACCGAGGCCGAATACACCTCAAAAAGAAAAGCCAGGAAAACACTTATTCAAAAGCTCTTTTCCTGGGCAAGATGTTTCTTTTAGTTATTCTTTTTCTTAATGGCGGCAGCTATTAAAATGATAAGACCTGCCAATGTAACAATTCCTCCCGCCATAAGATACGTATTAAGACCAAGAGGTATTTTAAAGCCTATCATTTTCTTAATATTATAATTACTTCTTAAAATATTATATATTATAACGATAACGGATGCTGCTCCCGCAATGGTAATATTTCTGCCAAGGTGCAGCATTCTTTTTTCTTTATCTGATAACAGAATCGAAATAGCCAGAAATACAGCAGTAAGCACATAAAGTGCAATTCTTACATTCTTTATAAGTATAAAATGGTACAGCTTAACTTCTACCCTGATTCGTGTTGTCACAATATCCATATTTTCATTAACCGCATCATTGATTATCTGCACAAGCTTTGTGCTTCCAATACCTATTATACCGCTGATAATCAGACGTTTATCATCATCAATGCTGATATTAAAAAGTTTCATTACATTATTCACAATCGTATTGGCAGTTAAAGCAATTTCATTTCTGACAGCCTTATTATCAATGCTGCCCGTTATATCAATTTTAGAAAAACCTGCCTTATAAATTGCATCAAGTGCGGCTTCAACATAATAATCAACTACATTGTTAAGTCCCTCTATATCATTAAAATTTTCCCGTATTTTGTCCTCGTCAACATTTACGCTGCCTAATTTATCTTCAAGGAACTTAATCACATTATTATTAACGGCACCTTCTATAACTGTTTTCTTAATTACTATAGGAACACGTTCTTTTGCCGCAAGACCACCTATTATTCCACAGGTTCCTATTATAAACAGAACCGTGGCAATGACTGAAATTGTTTTTCTCAATTTATTATCCTCTTCCTATATATTCTTTTATTTTACCAAGCATTTCTTTTGATAATTCCGGTTCATAGTCATCAATATAAATTTTAAGTTGTTTTACATAATCACTATATATTTTGTCCGAAGTATCCTCAGGTATATTCTTAGCTTTAGCCAACGCCGTTTCAAAATCACATTCATCAAGTGCCTCATATATTTCCGGCAGCAATGCGTGGATATCAGTATCAGCGGGCTCCTCCGTATCTTCTTCTATGAAAAAAAGCATGCTTTCTTCATAGCATTTACCAATCTGCTCCAGAAGTATCGGGTGTAATATATTAATTCTCTCAGTATCATTATTATGTACGGCTTCTTCAATGAGCTTCGCAATTCTTGATACTGTAAGAGCTCCCACTGCGTCTGAACTGCTTTTAAGACTATGTATGTTTATCTCATAATCTTTAAGATTATTGAGACTATCATTAAGCACCTTTGGAAGATTCTTTAAATAATCCCCATAGTCCCTAATCATTAAAAATAATACTTTCTTATCATTTATAATTGACATTGCATGGTGCAAATCAAATTCATTTACCTCAGGAAACACAATTTCATCCTTTATGTCGTCTGTTTTGCCTATCTTACAGTCAGGCAGGTGTTTTTTTATGATGGTTAACAGTTCCGTATAACTTACGGGCTTACTGATGTAATCATCAAAACCTTCCCTGATGTATTGTTCCCTTGCTCCTTTAATGGCATTGGCTGTCATCGCTATTACAGGAACGTTCTTACATAAGGTCCTGTCATCATTTTTCATTCTATGAAGGGCTTCTATACCATCCATCTCCGGCATCATATGGTCAAGCAGAATCACATCAAAAGTGTGATTTCCGGTAATTTCAAGCATCTCTTTCCCACTGCGGCAGGTTGTGATATTCATTCCTGCCTTTTTAAGCAGCCCTCCCGTAACAGACAGATTCATTTCATTATCGTCAACAACAAGTACATCTACATCTTTTGCAAGATAACCTGTATCTAAGGTACTGCATTTATAATAATTATTAAGTTTTTCTTTGTAATCCCCAATCGGAGTATCGTCTTCTACATTAAGCGGTATGGATATATAAAATTCGGAACCCTCTCCGTATTTACTGTCAAAAGAAATCGTTCCGCCCATAATGCCCAGATATTTTTTCGTTATGGACAGTCCGAGACCTGTTCCCTCCACACTGCTCATAGTATCGGCACGTTCAAATTTATTAAATATCTTGTCTTTAAATTCTTCTTTGATACCTATTCCTGTATCGGTAACCGTTACATTAAGAACATACTTATCTTCCACATAAGAACCTTTCATAATCAGTTCTATACTGCCTTTTTCTGTATATTTTACAGCATTGCCAAGTACATTTGTAAGTATCTGCCTGATTTTCACTTCATCAGCTTTAAAAGATGACGGCATTTCTTTATCTGCCTTCACAATAAATTCAAGCCCTTTATTCTCCGCTTTTCCTTTTATCATCATAATAACATCGTTAAGCATTGATATGGTACTGAATGTATTTTCAACAAGCTCTATTTTACCTGATTCGATTCTTGAGAAATCGAGAATATCATTAATAATTGACAAAAGAGTATCTCCTGCCGATCTAATATTTCCCGCATATTCCTTGATTGCTTTGTCCGGGTCACTCATAAGTATCATATCATTCATACCCATTATCGCATTGATAGGAGTTCTTATCTCATGGCTCATACTAGCAAGGAAGTTGGATTTTAACTGGTTGGCTTTAAGCGCATAGACTGCCTTCTCACGTATTCTGATATTGTTTTTTATGAAATTAACAACAGCCATTATAAGCAGTAAATACAAGCCGATAATCATAAACATACCATCGGTATTTCTGTTATTTCCAAAGTTAATCATTATAATCTCAACAAGAGCACATATTGCAAATCCCAGGAAACCTTGGGCAATAACCTTATATTCTTTTATATATCCTTTTATCAAATCCATTATAAGGGTATATGCAACGCTTGCAATCTGTATTGCAAGAACAATATTCATTGGTAAACGAGAACTGTAAAAATCTACGACTCCCGTAAAGTGAAGTGTTGTGAATACTATAAAATTCAGAATTACAACAACTATGGACACCGTATAAAGACGGCAATACCTGTATTCCTGTTCCCGGTTAAGGTAGTGGTCAAAAAACGCCGGTGCAAGCATTATAACAAGATATCCTAATATTCCATCTATATAATAAATCTTGAATATGTACTGATACAGCATATTATCAAATATGAGCCAGCTTGCAACAGCAAGAACCCCCACACTCAGGGATAAAATACTTATATCTTTTTTTCCTTTTATATGTAAAATAAGGTTTACAACAATACTCACAAATGCAAATATAGCAAGAATTATAGATGCATTCATCTGGACGCCACAAAGTTTCTGATATTCCTCATATATGCCATAGGCATTACCCAGAAAAACTTTTGATAAGACAAGAACATTATCTCTGGGTACATTTCTGACAATTCTTATGGTCTTGCCTGAGGCCTGGCTTCCCAAATCTATATAAATAATTCTGTTTTTTTCCATTAACCCCGGTAAAGGATTATCATCATTTCTATACATTCCCACAAGAACATCATCGAGATATATCTTTGTGCTTCTCCCCAGAGTCAACGACAATACGGAATCATAGGGAAGATTGTCCGGAAGAACATTTTCCACAACAATATCTTTATTTCCCTCTTCAGTTATACTGACAGGATAATCAAGTGGCTTTCTTGTACCATCTTCATACACACGTTCCCACCCTGTCTTATATGATTCACACCAGCCCCCAAGCCCATTACCATAATGTTTTTTTATGTAAAGCTGAAAGACCATGCCAAAAATATATACTCCTGCAAGCGTGCAAAAAACAATTCCTACAAGTATTTTATATATTTTTTTTCTTGTATCTCCGTTATTCATAATTACCTCTGAATCTTTTTAACATTATTAACCCTGCGGCTGTAGTTATAAACTCCGTCACAGGGAAGGTACACCAGAAATATTTAAGTCCAAGCTTTGAGAACAACCAGCCTAAGGGTACAAACAATACCACCGTCCTTAAAACCGTCAGCAGCGAACTTTTAACAGACTGTCCGATTGCCTGAAAATATACAGGAAACGTAAGTGACGTTACAAGGAGTATAAAAGACATACCTATAATGTGAAAGGCATTAACTCCAATCTCAATTACCTTTGCATCCCTTGAAAATACCCTTAACATCGGCCCCGGAATTATCTCAAAGCAAAGGGTTCCTATAATCATAAGAGTCCATCCAAAAATTACCGCATCTTTTAACGTCTTTTTGCATCTGTCATACATACCGGCACCGTAGTTGTAGCTTATGACGGGAACTATACAGGTCTGCATTGCCCCTAACGGAATAAAGAAAAACGACTGCCATTTATAGTACAATCCCAGTGTCGTTACTGCCTGGTCTGAAAATCCCTTTAGAATCATATTAAGCCCAAATATATAAAATGTATACGCCGACTGCATTAAAATATTAGGGAATCCAAGATAATAGATTTTTTTGACATACTTTTTATAAACTGAAAGTGGGGGAGATTTTCTGAATCCCTTAGTCATTACGATTACTGCCGCAGCTATCTGCCCCGTTACCGTGGCTACTGCCGCACCTGCTATTCCAAGTGCCGGAAAAAAACCTATTCCGAATATAAGGAGGTAATCCAATATAATATTAATTACCGCACCTGCTATCTGGGCTATCATAGGAAGCTTCATATTACCTTCTGACTGCAATACTTTTGTCCATGCACTTTCAAGAAAAAGCCCTATGCTTAATACGGAAACTATCCTCCCATAAGTAACCACTTCTTTAATTATCTCCGGTGATTTGGTTGACATTCCCGCATATTTCGGCATAAGAAAAAAGCTGACTGTAGCAAAAACAGCCCACATCACAAGTGCAAGCAATGTGGCTGTTCCTGCTGTTTCATCTTTTTCTTTTACTTTACCCATTCCGAGATAATGTGCCATTAAAGTGTTGATACCGACGCCCGTTCCCACGGCTACCGCTATCATTAAAAGCTGTATCGGATAGATTATCGATAATGCCGTAAGTCCGGCCTCCGAGTATCTTCCCACAAATATACTGTCCACCATGTTATATAACGCCTGTATAAGCTGTGCTGCCATTACAGGAGGCGCCAGTTTAAATAATATTTTCCATATTCCGTCTTTTCCGAAATCTATTCCGTTATTCATATAATACCTTCTTATGTATATCACCAAATGGTATTATAACACATGTCACATTATTTTTACCATCCCAAATCCATAAGCCAGTTATTAAGACAAGATATAATACTCTTTTACACTTTGCCGCAATCCCTGCGTCATGTTCAATGCTCCTGTAGGCTCATCGGCAAAAAGTATTCCCGTCTTACTTAATGAACAATTCCATTATATCTACTGCAAGTTTTGTCTGTTTTTCGGTTCTGCCGATTGACATCTGATATTGTATGCCATGGGCGCAAAAATATACGGTCTGATATTCATCAGGGTCATGCGTATTTCTAACACCTTCCATAGGCTCATCCTTTCCTTCCCAGATAAAATATGCTTTTGAACCGTTACTGAGCGTGTATACAAATGACGCTTTTACATTATCACGACCATCACCAAGTTCATCTCCGTCTTTTACTTCATTAGCAAAGAACTGTGAATTTATTAATGCGCTCTGACCTGTGGATATCTGTCTGACGGTCATTGAACACCGCACAATATTATATTTATCAGAAAAGCCTACCATCATATCTCTAAATACAAAATCTTTATCTTCCGGCAACTTCATTCCTGTATAATCTTCTAAAAGATTACCATCCTCAAATGCAACCCAGTAAGATATATGATCTTTGTATTTAATTTGTTGGACATCCTCTTTTGATATGAATCTTTCAATATCAAAATACACCGGTTCCATAGGCTCCATCTTCACCGTTCTGTTTCCAATCACAAGGCTGTATGATTTGTAAATATTTTCGCCATACGTAATTGCTGACGGAACTCCGATTGCCACAATAATAACTGCTGCCACAAGTCCTGCAAGGGCATAAATTTTTCTAAGGCTGATTTTCTTTTTAGGTGCTTTTTCTTCACATTTCTCAAGAATCATCCTGTCCAAGCCAATATTATGTTTTATTCTGTCCTGTTCTATTCTGTATTCTTTTTCAAAATCCATATCCACGTACCTCCTTTTCCGATAACATTCCTTTCAAACGTTCCCGTCCTCTTGACAACTGACTGGCTATTGTATTCTCTTTTTTCCCAAGCATAAGGGCAATCTCTTTGATACTGTAGCCTTCATAATAAAAAAGATGAATTACTGTCCTATATTTTTCCGGCATATCCTGCACCAGCTCTGTAAGATACCCATTTTCCTGTCTATTACCGGCATCGGGTTCTTTTTCTTCATAACTGACTTTCCTGTGCCATGATGATTTCCAGTAATCTTTGCAGCAATTAACGGTTGTCCTCATAAGCCACGCTTTAAGGTGTTCCTCAGGTTCTATTCTATTATCTTGTTTTATAAGCTTCAGGAAAACATTCTGGTAAATATCATCTGCTTTGTCTTTATTTTTCATTTTGAGATATGCCAGCCTGTAAACGCTGTCGCCGTATTTTTTAATAATGTTTTCTAATTCATCGCGACTATACAAACCATTTTTCTCCTTCCTCTGTTCTTTCATTCATAAAACCGGTTTCACTATATATACGATTCAACCCGGTAAAAAATTGCATTGCCTATAATTTTTTTACAATAATATTTTCACTTAGTCAAACCAATAAAAAATACCACTTAATGAACCTTCTATTCATTAAGTGATATTAAAACTTTTACATTCTTCTTATTCCCCCTCATCTATTTTGGTTTCTGAATCACCGATTAGAAAGTGCATCTCTCCGGTGTCCATATCCATTCCTATATTGTCTGACATTTTCATCATCATATCTCCGTCGGAATCCATGTACATATTATCAGAGATTTTATGGCAAAAATCTCCATCATTCATATCAAAAAATAAACCCATAATTTATCTTTCCCTTCCTAATTCAATAATTTTATTTGCCAAATCATTAAGCTTTTCAACTAATTCTTTTATCGGTTCTTTTTCAGGAGTTTTTTCAATACTGATTATATTGGAAACCATTCCTTCAATTACACTTCTTTTTATACCATAATAATACGAAACTATTTTTTCATCAGAATTATATTTAAATCCACACAATGCATTTTTAATTGCTATATCTCTGTTAATTTTCTTAAGTTCCGGTGTTATCCAATCTCCACATTTTTCATCAGCTTTTGTAATAAGCATCTGCATATATGTATTCAAATTCTCCGACAGGCAGTTAAAAACATATTCATTGTGTATAATGCTTTTTTCTAACACTCTTTCAACATTTTTGTTGCCGTTTTCAATCATAATCTCAATTACTTCAGATAAATAAGGGTAAATAAATCTATTCGTATGATTAAGTCTGTCTTTTACCTCATATTCATCTGAATAATATTCAATAATATCGTCCTCCGATTCCGCAATTTTACAAATTAAGTCTTCATTACGTTGTCTAATCAAATCATCGCCAAATGTCCCACATATATTAATATTATATATTGCCGGGTTCATCCTCGCTCTTAACTTTTCTAACATTTCAAAATCTTTTTTTTCAGTTGCTAAAGCAAGAACTCTTGTCCTTAAAACTTCCTCATAAAAAAGATTATCCGGTCCATAATACTTATTTGGAATAGGCCATATATCTGTTTCTCCGATGTCACGTCGTTTGATATCGGTTTTTAATCCAAACGAAATTCCATTTCCCATTGCACTGTTATCGTCAAATTCCAAATGTCCATTCTCCATGAGAAATTTTATAAAATCATAATTTTTAAACTCCAGTGCATAATCCACAACAGATTTACCATACTCATCATAATTCAGGAACAGATTATCTTCTCGATTCATATACGCTTCCCATTCTTTAGGATTTCGTGAAAATGCCACTTCATAATTTGTAATATGATTCTTTATCGGTCTATAACAATCTCCACAGCTAAGGATCTGTTCACAGGACACTTGCAACAATTCACAAAAAAACGGTAAATCATCTACCTGAACTGTTGCCCTGTCACCCTTAATTATCTGATTCACTTTGTTGGTTGTTCTTCTTATTTGTTCTGAATCTGTTTCATCAAATCCCATTTTTTTAATGTACTCGATACAAAACTGTCTCTGACTGGGATATTTACTATAGATTAGTTTCTTAATGTATGCACCTATCTGCTTACTATCCTTTACTTCAAACATCCTAAACCCTTCTCTCCTTGTTTTGATGTCCTAATTATATAACTTGGGATAATTTTTGGATAGTATTCAATTATCATACAGTTTTTGGGTATTATTGGGGGATGGTTGGTTTTGTATGATTTTATCATAACCTGCTATAGGTTTTTTACAAATTTTCGCGTTATTTATTGCAGCCTTAACAGCTTTAATTATCTTTCCGTTCTGATTGTTTGTAATAATATTTATCCTACCACCGTTAATATAAAAAACACCCCAGACCAAAGTCTGGGGTGTGAATACATATCTGTGTGAAATTATCTCTTTGTTAACGTTTTGAGAACAAGAAAAGTCCAGAAATAGGGGATTTGTGTATGACAGTGTTGCATATGTGTTGTATGCGGTTGGCTGCCCACACATTCCCAGAACTACTCATTACTTTAACAAAGAAAGGACTAATACTATGAAAATACATTTTGCTTACTACGGCTTTTAACATTTTAATCTTGACCTAGAAGCTCTGTATTATCATCCATTATTACTTCTTTAAAAGGTCTGTCTTGAATAACCATACTATCTAATACTTCTGACATATCAGAATATGCTCCTAATAATTCGTATTCTCTTTTATCAGAAGCTATACACTCTTTTCTCCTATAGAGACTAAACAACACTTCTTTTCCATCTGGTAATAATGCTGGTTCATCATACATATATCCAGTATGAAAACGATATTCTTTCCCTTCATACATAAAATCAAGCCCGAACCAATGTCCTCCAGATGGATTCCATTCACCAACATATTGTGAAGTAAACTGTTCTAATGATTCATATTCATTTTTTCTCATCGCAAATGAAACTCCTTTTTTATTTTCTTGATAAGTGCTTCTTCTGCCGCAGTAGGCGGAATTCCTGGATCATTTTTATTATGACTCAGATATTCATGTCTATGTGGCTGCACACCTTTATGAGGATGTGCTAAATCAATGCTAACTGATTGCTTATGATTTTCATCATAGTATGCTAAATGCTTTAATTGTCCTTCTTTTACAACAGCATATATTCTTCCTGCTGTATGTGAGAATTCAGGTGCCTTGACACTTTTTGAATCCTGTATTATTACCTTTACATTACTATCTCCCCTTAAAGTTCCTATAGATTTATAGTGTTGGCCTCCTTCTTTAAACATGAAATTTCCCAGTTCAACACTTTCAAAAGCTCCACGTGATCCCATATTATACTGCCTCCTTAATTTCAAACACCTGCGATATCCCTTCAATTCTTAATTGAAATGATTCTCTTGAAAATGCATCTGAATATTTGTAGTTAACAAATCTTCCGGTCATTCCCTCAATCATATCCCCATAGACAATGATTAGTGAGGGGGTTAATCTTTTTTTCATTTCATTAAAGCCTTTTAGGAAAACTTCTGTATTATTCTGGCATCCTAATGTTGAGATAATCACAATGCCACCTTTTTCAACTCCTCCAAAAACTATATCATATGTATCTGGTAACGCCCAACCAATTGTAGGATATACTGTACTACCAAAGTTTTGCCAAGTTTTTCCTAACCATCTAGACATATATACATTATGTCGTATATCATTTATATTCATTTCCGGATATATGCTGAAATCAGGTGTCGCAATTGCATAAAATGACTGAAATAAACCAATCTTCTTTAAAGGTGTATTCCATAAATTCAATAAACGATAGTCATAGTTAAACATTAATAAAACCATATTATCATTCTTCTTTTTGGGCGATGCATTCTGTAACCCTGTCACACCAATATTTTGCCATTCTTTTTCGTGAAATTCAGTTTTGTTAATTATAGGAAATCCATTTTCATCCAGTTGATGTTCTCCAACAACCGGACGCAAAACCTTATACTTTTCGTACTCTGATAATCCTTTTATCATATCAATTTCCTTTCCGACTCAAAAGTCATATTAATAATATTTAACAAGATTTAATAAATCATTATCATAAAATGCATTTTTTATATCCATTTATTTTTAATTGACAAACCTTGCATAATAATGCACTATATTTTTGATAACACAAAAAATGTATTATCATATTTATACATTAGCACATCTTTCATATTTGTAAACTATCGTTATCAAATTATTTCATTTATGATAATTTATTCTGCGCTGTTATCATTTTTAAGCAAAGGAGATTTATTTAATATGGCATATATTTCTTATTCACTAAAAAAAGAGTACAAAAAAGAAACCAACGCACAACGAACAAAAAATTTAAAAAGACTAAGAGAAATTATTGCAAAATTATCTTTATCAGATTTTGCAACAGAAACCGGAATAACAAAAAACGATTTAAGTATGCTTGAAAATGGAGAAAAAACACTTTCACTTTTTCATATCCAAGCCTATAAAAAATTCTTTCTTGAAAAATATACAATAAATCTATCTGTTGACTATATAATGGGCTACACTGATATAATGGAAAATAATAATCTTAATTATCAACGTGAAGTAGGTTTATCTAGTGATGCAATTAATACATTGAAAATTTTCAAAAAATCATACAACGAATTATTAGATGTAACAAATTCATTGTTTTCTGATAAAGATAAAGCAATTGCATTGTTTTCAAATATACGTATTATTATTTCTGATGATACATGGCACCCATGCATAGCACATTATATTAATGACTCTGCAGAACAAGTAAAATATGAAGATATCAACATTCCCAATCGCTTGGGATTTTATTGTGATAATTATGGAGTATTATTAATAGATGAAGGTATTTTAAAAAGTCATTCCTTATTAAAAATCCAAGAGATTTTAGAGAGTTACAAAAGAAATGATGATTAATGAAATTACCAAATAGCTTTGGTTCTGATAGTGATTATTAGAAAATATAGTCATATACTTAAATAAATTTATCTCCCATTAAGCATATTTGGTATCAGGTAAATAACCCGCACTAACTAAAAATGAATGCCACCTGAAATCAGATGGCATTGTTAACTCTGTTTCTTCAGTTGTTTGCAGCAGTCAGGAAGCGTTTCCGACCATGGCATAAGTTTCTTCAGGTCTTCCTCTGGAACTTCATTTCGGGGATACTCTTTCAGTTGTTCCATCAGAAACTTAAAATACTCAAAAGGATTCACACCATTGGCTTTCGCTGTTTCTGCAATAGAATACAGGAATGCACTTGCCTTTGCTCCTTTCTTGGAATCTATGATGTGCCAGCTATGTTTTCCAACGCAGAATTTTTTGATGCTGCGTTCCGCGTCATTATTATCCAACGGAATAATCGCTAATTCTAGAAAGACTCGAAGATATTTTTCCTGGTTCACAGAATAGGTCAGTGCCTTCCTCAAATCAGTTGAGGATATGACCTTATTGTTCAGGATATCTTTTACCCACGCAAAGAAAGCATCAACCAGTGGCTTTACTGATTGCTGTCTGTTATCAAGAATCTCCTGTGGTTATTTGCCCTTGCAGAAATTGTCTGTATTGAAAATAACGGCGATTCTTTCTGTAGCCTCCCTGGCGATCTGTTGTACAGGAGATAATGCAGCTCCTTTTTTTCTGTTTTCACGATTTCTGCATATTTTCGTTTACAGTGAGCCTTATTCCAGTTCTCGAATAAGGCTTATTATCCCAGCAATTCGCATTTCCCAAATGTTCCAATTTGCGAGCAATCTTGTGATACTGGGCAAGACCGTCGGTAACCAGGATTCCCTTAAAGTTCTTATAATACTCTTTGGGATGATCACTGTGGCGTGTTTTCTGGTATTCATCCACAATGATCTTTGGATCCGGGCTAAGCTCACCGGTCAGATGCACCCACATGTAGCATCTTATTACTAATAGAGCCCCCTTTACTTTTTAACTCATATTCTTCCATACAAGATGGGCAAAAGAAATCTGCAACCGGTCTGTTATTTTCAAAATGAGAGATATATTTATTCCCACAATATGGACAAAACATATTACTATCCACCCAATCTTCTGTTATAACTCTTATTCATTGAGCATTGTTTGAATAATTTTCTGCTTTTCTTCCATCCATCTGTAATTTCAATGTCATGACTCCAATACTGTTTGATATACAACACTTTTAAATCTATTCTTAATTTTTTCTATATTTTCTTTCAATATTTCTATCAGAATACAATTTCTCTTTTTATTCAAAGCTGCAACCCCTACAGCTCCACTTCCGGCAAATGAATCTAATACTATTTCTCCCTGATATGTTACATATTCCAGAATTTCTTCACAAAGTTCAACCGGTAATTCGCTCTGATGTATTTTATTCTTTTTTGAAACCGGCTGAATGTCAAACATTGCAGGTAACATGCCATTGCTCCCACTCATATAATGTATTTGCCCTGTACTATCAGATTTTTTCTTGTCAATTCTCATGCTTCTGGCCTTTCCTTTAGAAAAAAACATTATATCTTGAGTATTCTTCGCTTTTCTGCCTGTATTGCTTACAAAATTTCCTTTCTTCCATGTTACCTTAGAATAATATAAAAATCCAGCTTCCTTTGCATAATTTTTAATCTGATAGAGATATTCATAATTATTTTCATTCTCTGCCGGAAGTACTTCCACAAGAAAACATCCTTCCTTCAATACTCTGGCTTTTTCCTTGAAATCATTCAAAGTATACCTAAAACAATCATATTCTGCAAAGTCCCTCGTACCACCTTTGTTTGATTTTCTATCTAACCAAGGGTGGTCTGTTAATATGCAATCAATACTATTATCCTTCAGCATTGACAGGTCTCTGCCATTACCTTCAATTAACAAACACTGTTCCTCTTCACAGTTAATTGTACGATATACACCTTTTGCTACTCTTTCAAATTTGACACCTATTTTCTCATAAATACGTGCTCTGACAGTTTCCTGCGGCTTTTCCGTATTTTGTTGATATGCCTCCTGTAAAGTAAAATTTTCTCTATTTTTAAAACAATTAAATATTTTTTCTACTAATGTCATTTTGTACTTTCTCCTTTCATATTAAGTCATAATCCTAACACATAAGGATGTACAATTAAAAGGACTTTGTCATTCTTGGTGTCGTATTTATTTTTTTTGTTAAAAAAAACACCCCAGACCAAAGTCTGGGGTGTGAATACACATCTGTGTGAAATTATCTCTTTGAGAACTGTGGTGCTCTACGAGCTGCTTTGAGACCGTATTTCTTACGTTCTTTCATTCTTGGATCTCTTGTGAGGAATCCTGCTGCCTTAAGTGTTGGTCTGAAATCAGCATCAACTTTAAGGAGTGCTCTTGAAATGCCGTGTCTGATTGCTCCGGCCTGTCCTGTTGTTCCACCACCGTGAACGTTAACTGTAACGTCATATTTATCTGTAGTATCTGTAGCTACAAGTGGCTGTCTAACGATAACCTTTAATGTCTCAAGACCAAAGTACTCATCTATATCTCTCTTATTGATAGTAATCTTACCTGTTCCGGCTGTTACATATACTCTTGCAATACTGCTTTTTCTTCTTCCTGTTCCATAGAACTTTGCGCTAACTGCTTTCTTTGCTGCCATTGTGTTTTCCTCCTTCTAAATTAAAATGTTAATACTTCCGGCTTCTGAGCTTCATGCTTGTGGTCCGGACCAGCGTAAACGTGGAGTTTAGTATACATTTCTCTTCCTAAAGGTCCCTTTGGAAGCATACCCTTAACTGCAGATTCAATAACTCTTTCAGGATGCTTGTTAAGCATTTCTCTGAGAGTTGTCTCCTTAAGGCTTCCTACATACTCTGAATGTCTGTAGTAAACTTTCTGATCAAGCTTCTTACCTGTTACTTTAACTTTTTCTGCGTTGACTACGATTACGTAATCACCTGTGTCCATGCTTGGTGTATATGTTGGCTTATTCTTTCCTCTTAAAACCTTAGCCACCTCTGAAGCAAGACGTCCTAATGTATATCCTGTTGCATCAACTACATACCATTTTCTATCAATTGATGATGCACTAGCCATGAATGTTTTCATTGGTTTACCTCCTTGAGATTATCAAAATCAAATTATTTGTTAGCATCAGCACCTCAGATGTGTCCGTCACCCTTGGCACTATATATTAAAAATGTTTCTCCGGGGCTTGGTGAAACACTTTATTCCTAATGTCGCCACAGTTAAATATTATATAATAGTGGTTAATTTGTGTCAACCGTTTTTTCATAATTTATTTCAACAAGTGCAAGACCCCGCGCAGGAGCTGTAGGTCCCGCAAGTTCACGGTTTTTCCCGTCAATAATTTTGGGGATTTCTGCAGGTTCAAGCTGTCCCTGCCCTACTTTAATCAGTGTACCCGCAATTATTCTTACCATATTATATAAAAAACCGTTTCCTGTGACTCTTATGGTAATAAGCCTGTTATTTTTTTCAACAGAAATACTATATATTTCCCTGATTTTACTCTGAACCTGACTGCCTACCGAGCAGAACGATGTAAAATCATGTAATCCGATAAAATAACGGCACGCTTCATTCATTTTTCCGATATCAAGATTTCCGTAGAAAAAATGACTGTAATATCGAACTAAAGGATTTTCAAATTTATCGTTCCATATTTTATATTCATAAGTTTTGCGGCATTCTACATGACGTGGGTGAAAATTCTCACTTACCTGCCTGCTCTCCACAACGCGGATATCCTCCGGAAGTCTGCTGTTAAGTGCATAGGAAATCTTTTCGGCAGGTATCCTCGTATCCACATCAAACACAGCTACATTTCCGTATGAATGTACTCCTGCGTCCGTCCTGCTTGCTCCGATGATATCTATATCCTGAGCAAAAAGATTTTTACAGGCCTTACACAATACTTCTTCAACTGTAACTGCATTGGGCTGTTTCTGCCAGCCTGAATAGCCGGTGCCGTCATACGCAACACGAAGCATAACTCTCATGTTAATTCTCCTTTACCTTAGGGAATAATTCCAAAGTATTTTTGCGGTAATAATAATTCCAAGATAGACTAAAAGAATGGCATACGCCACAAAATCTTTTCCGGTATATTTAAGAGGTTTCATTTTAGTTCTGCCCTTGCCGCCCCTGTAGCAACGTGCCTCCATGGCAGTTGCAAGATCGTAAGCTCTTCTTATTGCCGATACAAAAAGAGGAATGAGTAAGGGCACTAATGCCTTTGTTTTCTTAAAGATTCCTCCATTATCAAAGTCAGCACCTCTCGCCTGCTGCGCTTTCATTATTTTATCCGCTTCTTCCACGAGAATCGGGATAAATCTAAGGGCGATTGACATCATCATGGCAATTTCGTGAACCGGAAATTTGATTACGTTAAGAAATCTCATTGACTTTTCAAGACCGTCTGTCAGCATATTCGGAGTTGTCGTAAGCGTCATTATTGTTGAACCCATAATGAGGAACACAAGTCTTATTCCCATATATGCAGCCTGTATCAGTCCTTCGTAGGTTATTTTGAGTTTCCAGACTTTTACCAGTACCCGGCCATCCGTTCCAAATATATTGAAAAGAAGGCTGAATGCCATCAATACCATAACCGGCTTTAGTCCTCGCATTATATATTTTACAGGCACTTTTGATATATATATACAGGAAAAAAGAAAAGTTGCGGCAATACAATATACAGCAGGATTTTTTGCCAGAAATAAAGACACAATAAAAACAAGGGTTCCAAAAAGCTTTACTCTCGGATCCAGCTTGTGTATAGGTGATTCTGTTGGATAATACTGTCCTAATGTAATATCTTTTAACATCAGAATATTCCTTTCTCTTGAAGTCTTTCTGTGATTTCTGCTATGCCCTCTTCTATTGTAAGTGCATCGGTTTTAACGTCAAAACCTCTTTTTTTCAAATCATTCATAATATATGTTATCTTAGGTGCCGCAAGTCCGATTTTTTCAAGTTCTTTATAATGTGAAAAAACATTTTGCGGTGTATCATCAAAGGTAAGCCTGCCGTCGTTCATGACAACAATTCTGTCCACATATTTTGCCACGTCCTCCATACTGTGGGACACAAGCACTATGGTATTCTGTGTTTTTTCGTGTACTTCTTTTATCATTCCGAGAATCTCGTCCCTTCCCACAGGGTCAAGTCCCGCCGTTGGTTCATCAAGCACAATATATTCCGGCTTCATAGCCATTACGCCGGCTATTGCAACACGCCTTTTTTGTCCTCCCGACAATTCAAAGGGCGACTGGTAAAAAAGTTCACTGTCGAATCCTACCATTGTCAGTGCTTCAAATGCCCTCAGTTCACATTCTTTTTGTGATAAACCCATATTTTTAGGTCCGAAACACACATCTTTGAATACTGTTGTTTCAAAAAGCTGGTGTTCAGGGTATTGAAATACGAGCCCGACTTTCTGGCGTAGTTCCTTTTTATTGAAATTCTTTTCCTTGGTATCAAGACCTTCAAAATACATATTTCCTGTTGTCGGTACTAATAATCCATTCAATATCTGCGTCATTGTGGACTTTCCCGAACCGGTATGACCTATAAGCCCTATAAATTCATTTTTCCCGATTACAAGGTTGATATCTTTAAGAGCCTGTTTAATATAGCCTTCGTTCTGTCCGTATACATAACTGACATTATCTAATATAATTGACATACAGCCTCCACTAATTCATCTCTTGTTAAAATATCTTTTGGAATATTATATCCTGCTTTCCTAAGCTCGTATGCCATTGCCGTAGCTGCCGGGACATCAAGCCTCAGTTCCCTTATTTCCTCCACATGGGAGAATACCTGCCTTGGAGTTCCCTCCATTGCAATTTTACCTTTATCCATGACAAATATTTTATCTGCTAAAACTGCTTCATCCATATAATGTGTTATAAGGATTACAGTGATTTTTTCAACTTTATTTAATTCAATTATGGCACTCATTACTTCTTTACGTCCCAAAGGGTCAAGCATTGCCGTTGCTTCGTCAAGGACAATACATTTTGGCTTCATTGCAAGAACTCCGGCTATTGCAACCCGCTGTTTCTGTCCTCCGGAAAGTTTATTAGGCGAATACCCTCTGTACATTGTCATATTTACCGATTCTAATGCTTTATTAACTCTTTCCCAGATTTCGTCCGTCGGTACACCGAGATTTTCCGGTCCGAATGCTACATCTTCTTCTACAATTGTAGCTACAATCTGGTTGTCCGGATTTTGAAATACCATGCCTGCAGTCTGTCGCACAGACCACACATTATCTTCCTCTGAAGTACTCATTCCGTCTACGGTCATTTCACCTTCTGTAGGTTTGAGAATTGCATTAATATGCTTTGCCAGTGTTGATTTACCGGAACCATTATGTCCTAATATGGCAATAAATTGTCCCTGCTCCACATCAAGGCTGACATGGTCAACCGCCTCTGTTACATTTTCCACATTGCCTTCTTCATCCCTTCTGATATAGTCAAATACCAAATCATCAGCTTTAATAATTCCCATTTTTCAACACCTCTTTTCTCTTTCTAAAAGAAAAGAGCAAATGATGCCAAGCACCATCTGCTCTGATATGCATATATCTTCAAAAATTAAACTAACTCAAGAAGAACTTCCATAGCTGCATCACCTTTACGCTGACCAATCTTAACGATTCTTGTGTAACCACCGTTACGTCCAGCATACTTAGGTGCAATTTCGTCAAATAACTTATTTGCGACATCAACTGTCTTTGTATTTCTCTTCTTACCAGAGTTGTCTGTTGGAACATCTGTTACAGTGTAGAGAACTTTCATCATTTCTCTTCTTGCATGTACTCTTGAAGGTAAGTCTTTCTTGATAGTCTTTTCAACACTGTCATATACAGTCTTTTTCTTACCATCAACTACTTCTTTAACTCTCTTACCATCTTTATCTTTACGTGCTACCTTAACAGTAACTGTAACATTCTCAAAGTTATCTTTTTCTTTAACTGCTAATGCAATTAAACCATCAGCAACTTTGCGGATTTCCTTAGCCTTAGCTTCAGTAGTAACAATTTTTCCATTGAAAAGTAAAGCTGTTACCTGGTTTCTGATTAAAGCTTTTCTCTGAGCAGATGTTCTGCCAAGCTTTCTATAACCTGCCATTTGTTGCTTTCCTCCTTGTTATTCTTCACTTGGACTAAGTTCTAATCCAAGTTCTTTTAATTTGGCAAGTACCTCTTCTAATGACTTGCGTCCGAGGTTTCTTACCTTCATCATATCTTCTGCTGTTTTGCTACATAACTCTTCTACAGTATTGATTCCGGCTCTCTTTAAACAGTTGTAAGAACGAACTGAAAGTTCAAGCTCATCAATGTTAATTGCTCCGGTCTTAACCTTTTCATCTTCCGGCTTCTCAATGAATGTGCCGACAACATCTTTTGTATTATCTGAAAGATCAACGAAAAGATTTAAGTGCTCACAGAGTACCTTTGCTGCAAGGCTGACTGCATCGTCAGGTGCTAATGTACCATTTGTGTATACTTCTAATGTAAGTTTATCAAAATCTGTAACCTGACCTACACGTGTGTTCTGAACTGTCATATTAACACGTTCAACAGGTGTGTAGATAGAGTCTATTGACAATACACCAATTGGAGTATCTTCGTGCTTATTCTTTTCCGCACTTACATATCCTCTGCCGTTAGTAATTGTAAGTTCCATAAATAACTTGCAATCATTTCCACCATTTAATGTAGCTATTGGCAAATCCGGATTCATTATCTCGATATCTGAATCAGTATGAATATCGCCGGCTGTTACAACGCCTTCACGTCCATCACATTCAATGTACGCAATCTTTGGCTCATTTGAATCACTGCTGTTCTTGATAGCAAGATTCTTAATATTCATAATAATATCACTAACATCTTCTTTAACTCCCGGAATAGGACTAAACTCGTGTAAAACGCCATCGATCTTAACCTGACTAACTGCTGAGCCTGGGAGCGATGAAAGCATAATTCTTCTAAGAGAATTGCCAAGTGTTGTACCATATCCTCTTTCAAGAGGTTCTACTACAAATCTTCCATATCTTTTATCTTCAGATATTTCTTCGATTCTAATTGTTGGTTTTTCAAATTCGAACACTAAAAAGTCCCTCCTTTTATGGGTTGTGTCGTATCGAGTCTGTCATATTCTAATGATCCTTATCCATGGCATCATCCGCCATGGTTACATCCTATTATTTTGAATATAACTCGACGATAAGCATCTCGTTAACCGGAACATCTATCATATCTCTTGAAGGAGCTGCCTTAACAACGCCCTTGAGATTATCCTGATCTGCATCAAGCCATTCCGGAACAAGTCTTCCGCCTGTTACTTCAAGGATATCTTTATATCTCTGAGAAGACTTAGCCTTCTCCTTAATTTCTATTGAATCACCAACATTTACAAGGTATGAAGGAATGTTTACACATTTTCCATTAACTAATACATGCTTATGATCTACTATCTGTCTAGCTTCTTTTCTTGTTCTGGCTAAACCTAATCTGAAAATAACATTGTCAAGTCTGAGTTCAAGTAATGTCATGAGGTTATCACCTGTCATACCATTCATCTTCTCAGCTCTCTTGAAATAATTTCTGAAAGGTTTCTCAAGAACTCCATATATGAATTTTGCTTTCTGTTTTTCGCGAAGCTGAAGTCCGTATTCACTTACCTTCTTGTTGGCTCTGCCTGATTTTCTGTTTGATTTCTTATCTATTCCTAAATAAACTGGATCAAGTCCAAGTGTTCTGCATCTTTTAAGAACAGGAACTCTATTAACTGCCATACTTTATTACACCTCCTATTAGACTCTTCTACGCTTTGGTGGACGACATCCGTTATGTGGTACCGGAGTAACATCCTTAATGCTTGTAACTTCAAGACCGCATGCCTGAAGTGCACGAATTGCGGCTTCACGACCTGAACCAGGTCCCTTAACCATAACGTCTACTGATTTTAAACCGTGTATTAAAGCTGCCTTAGTTGCAGTTTCTGCTGCCATCTGAGCTGCATAAGGAGTAGATTTCCTTGAACCTCTAAAACCAAGACCACCGGCACTAGCCCATGACAATGCGTTACCTTCTGTATCAGTTATAGTAACGATTGTATTGTTGAATGATGACTGAATATGTGCCTGTCCGCGTTCAACGTTTTTCTTAACACGCTTTTTTGTCACTTTTTTTGTAACTTTAGCCATTTTCTAAACTAACCTCCCTTATGGGTTCCCGTTTATTCATCGGGTATTATTTTTTCTTATTTGCTATTGTTTTCTTAGGACCCTTGCGAGTTCTAGCGTTTGTCTTTGTCTTCTGTCCTCTGACAGGGAGACCTTTTCTGTGACGAATGCCTCTGTAGCATCCAATTTCCTGTAATCTCTTGATATTTAAGGCGATTTCTCTTCTAAGATCACCTTCAACTGTCTGACTTGCGTCAATAACGTCTTTAATTCTGCCTACTTCTTCATCTGTAAGATCCTTAACACGAGTATTAGGGTCTACTTTAGCTTCAGCAAGAATACGATTTGAGCTGACTCTTCCAATACCATAAATATAGGTAAGTCCAATCTCAACACGTTTTTCTCTTGGTAAGTCTACACCAGCGATACGAGCCATGTGCGTTACACCTCCATTATCTCTTAATGTTGTTAATATATTTATTTAAAGTGGCTGACAACTCACCCTGGTGGTTCGCCACTGCAGCCGCAAATTAGCGGGGTTTCCAAACATAAAAAAGCCGGGAATTATCCCTGTCTCTGCTTATGCTTAGGATTTTCGCAGATAATCATTATATTTCCTTTTCTCTTAATGACTTTGCATTTTTCACAAATAGGTTTTACTGATGATCTAACCTTCATGGTAAATCCTCCTTTCCACGAAAAAGCAACTTTTATACCAAAATAAAAGTTGAAAAAAACGTCCGAGTGATAGTATATCACAAGGGTACAACTAATACAAGTAGTATTTTATAAATTTATTTGTCTCTCCAAATGATTCTTCCTTTGGTCAAATCATATGGTGATAACTCAAGTGTTACTTTATCGCCGGGAATTATTCTAATGTAATTCATTCTAAGCTTTCCACTGATGTGTGCCAGAACTTTGTGTCCGTTTTCAAGTTCTACCTGAAACATCGCATTTGGTAGTTTTTCAACTACTGTTCCTTCAATTTCTATTGAATCAACTTTTGACATCTTTTCCTCCTGCTATTTATCTAAGTGAGCCAGATATTTTTTTATAGAATATTTAATATTTTCATTTTGCAGTCTGTTATTCTCAATCATCCGGATTATTTCTTTATCTTCATAATCAACAATCTCAAGATGTTTTAAATTTTTGACTTTGGGATTAGATAACGGTCTGTACTTTCCGTCACTGACTTTTATCACATTTTCTGTTTCTACTATAATATAGTAGGTTCCTTTATCATGTCCGGCTAAAGATCTGCAAATGCTTCCTTTTTTTATATCAGCCATTTCTTCACTTCCTGTCAGATACTATAAGATTGAAAGGATTTCGCATCCTTCTTCAGTTATCAGAATCGTGTTTTCATAATGTGCTGACAAAGAGCCGTCATATGTGACAACTGTCCAATCATCATCCAGCCAACATACTTTATATGTTCCTATATTAATCATAGGTTCAACTGCCAGTGTCATTCCCGCAGCAAGTTTTATACCTCTTTTTTTCTGAATGAAATTAGGTATGTCAGGATCTTCATGAAGATGTGTGCCAATACCATGACCGCACAAATCCCTGACAACACCATATCCGAGGTCTCCGGCATATTTACCTATTGCATTGGAAATATCATGTAAATAATTTCCTGCTTTTGCTTGCTCTATACCGGCAAAAAAACTTTTTTTTGTGTTTTCTATAAGTAGTTCTGCTTCTTTACTGATTTTACCTACTCCATAGGTTCTTGCTGCATCAGAATGATATCCTTTGTAGATAACACCTGCATCAAGACTGACGATGTCGCCTTCTTTTAATATTCTTTTACGGGAAGGTATCCCATGAACAACTTCCTCATTTACTGAAACACAAATCGACGCAGGATATCCGTTATAATTAAGAAAAGAAGGTATACAGGAAAAACTTCTTATAAGTCTCTCGCCTTCTTTATCTATCTCATACGTTGATATTCCCGGTTCTATTATTTTTCCAAGTTCTTCATGAACCAATGCGAGAATCCTTCCGGCTTCACGCATCAGCTCAATCTCACCTGGTGTCTTTATTGTTACAGACATATATTATTCTCCTAAAATTGAGACGATTGATGAAAATACATCTTCCATCGCTTTAGTTCCATCAACTTCATGAAGAACATTTTTAGCTGTATAGTAATCAATAAGAGGCTGTGTCTGCTCATGATATACATTAAGACGATTTTTAACCGTTTCAGGCTTATCATCATCTCTCAATATAAGATCTGCTCCACATTTATCACAAACGCCTTCAACCTTTGTTGGTATATGGACAATATGATATGTAGCACCGCATGCAACACATGCTCTTCTACCTGACATACGGTTAATTATGTTTTCATCAGGAACTTCAACATTAATTGCATAATCAACTTTATCATTGATTGCCGCAAGGGCTGCATCTAATGCTTCTGCCTGCGGAATAGTTCTTGGAAAACCATCCAGAACATAACCGTTTGTGCAGTCATCAGCTTTTATTCTGTCTACTACAAGGTCAACAACAAGTTCATCCGGAACAAGTTCGCCTTTATCCATATATGATTTGGCTTTCTGACCAAGTTCGGTATTATTTTTAATATTTGCCCTGAAAATATCTCCGGTTGAGATATGAGGAATATTGTACTTTGCACATATTTTATCTGCCTGCGTACCTTTTCCTGCTCCAGGAGCACCTAACATGATTATTTTCATATTGCATTCTCCTTTACTCATTTAAGAAGCCTTTATAATCACGAACAACCATCTGTGACTCAATCTGTCTTATCGTTTCAAGTATAACACCGACAATAATGATAATTGATGTTCCACCGAAAGAAACGTTTGCATTAAACAGTCCTGAGAACACAACAGGAATAAGTGCCACTACTGTAAGTCCGATTGCTCCTATAAAGATAATTCTGTTAAGAATTTTTGTTAAGTAATCTGATGTAGCTTTACCCGGTCTTATACCCGGAATAAAACCACCGCTTTTCTTCATGTTGTTTGCAATCTCTAATGGATTGAATGTAAGTGATGTATAGAAATATGCAAAAAATACAATAAGTACGATGTATAAAATCACACCTAATGTCAATATCATGTTATTTCTGTTAAACCAGTTATTTGATGATAATGCTCTGATGATTTTACCACCAACTGAGCTGTAGTCAAAATTAGGTTTAACAATCTGCATTATAATGAGTGGGAACGTCATTAAGGACTGGGCAAAAATAACCGGAATAACACCTGCTGTATTTACCTTAAGTGGAATATTTGAAGAATTACCACCATAAGTTCTTCTTCCCTGAACCTTCTTGGAATACTGCACCGGTATTCTGCGTTCGCCACCGCAAAGCAGAACTGTAAACAGTATAGTTCCTACTACTACTGCAAGAATTACAACAATTGCTATTGTTGCATTTAATACACTCTGTCCTTTTACGAAAGACTTGTATAAAGCTACGAAGTCTTCAGGTAAACGAGACACAATGTTGATAACAAGTATAATAGATATACCGTTACCTACGCCTCTTTCTGTGATTCTTTCACCGAGCCACATAAGGAGAGTTGAACCAGCTGTAAGAATTGCTACGATCATAACAGAAACCCTTACTCTTTCAAGAGCTGCCATTGTTGAATAGCCTTCAATAAGACCACTCTTTCCAAATCCTACAACCATCGCAATACTTTCGATTAAAGCAAGTGCTACTGTAACAAATCTTGTGATTGTCTGTATCTTTTTTCTTCCGTCTTCTCCATCTTTCTGCATCTCTTCAAGCTTTGGAATAGCTATTGTAAGAAGCTGAACAATGATGGATGATGTAATATATGGTGTAATACTCAATGCAAACACCGACATCTGAAGTAATGCACCACCTGTGAATGCATTAGCTAATGCTGAGCCATCTCCCTGGAAGATTGATGCCAGCTGATCACGATTTATGCCAGGAATAGGAAGAATACTTCCTATTCTGACAACAATTAACATTATAAAAGTGAAAATAATTCTGTTTCTGATTTCTTTCACTTTGAACGCATTTGCTAATGTTTTAAACATTAAATCACCTCGCAGGTTCCGCCAAGAGCTTCAATCTTTTCCTGAGCCTTTGCACTAAAAGCGTTAGCCTTTACAGTGAGTTTCTTTGTTAACTCGCCGTTTCCAAGAATCTTAACGCCGTCTTTAGGATTCTTAACAATTCCTGATTCAATTAATGAATCAATTGTGATAACTGAACCATCTTCAAAGCTTTCCAAAGCCTTTAAGTTAATTCCTACGATTTCAAGGCTGTTTCTATTTGTAAAGCCTCTCTTTGGTAATCTTCTATATAATGGCATCTGACCACCTTCAAAGCCTGGTCTTGGTGCTCCTGAACGAGCTTTCTGACCTTTGTGTCCCTTGCCGGCTGTTTTACCATTTCCTGAACCGTGTCCACGGCCTCTTCTGAAATTATCACTCTGCTTAGATCCTGCTGCAGGCTGTAAATTTGATAAATCCATTTTTACACCTCCTTATTCAGATATAATGTTTATGCTTCTTCAACCTTAACTAAATGTCTTACCTGTGCAATCATACCTTTTGTTGCATCATTGTTAGGTAATTCAACTGTTTTGTGAAGTTTTGTAAGTCCAAGTGCTTCAACTGTTTTAACATGTTTTGGAACAGCACCAATTGTTGACTTTATTAATGTTACTTTTAACTTATCTGCCATTCTTCGCTACCTCCTTATTTGTAGAGCTCTTCTACAGTCTTACCACGAAGTTTTGCAACTTCTTCCGGAGTCTTTAACTCAGCTAAACCATTAATTGTAGCAAGAACAACGTTCTGTTTATTGTTTGATCCTAATGATTTTGTACGGATGTTTTTGATTCCTGCTAATTCAATTACGCTACGTGCAGGACCGCCGGCGATAACACCGGTTCCTTCTGGAGCCTTCTTTAAAAGTACAGAAGCGCTTCCAAATTTTCCAACATAATCATGTGGAATTGTTCCATTCTCATCTACAGGAACAGAAACAAGTTTCTTAATAGCATCTTCCTTTCCCTTGCGGATTGCTTCAGGAATTTCTATAGCTTTACCAATTCCGGCACCAACGTGTCCGTTTCCGTCTCCGACAACTACAAGTGCAGAGAATCTCATATGACGTCCACCTTTTACTACCTTGGTTACACGCTTGATTGATACTACTTTTTCAGTAATTTCTAATGCGCTAGCATCAATTATTTCATGTCTCATTCGTTTCTCCTCCCTGCTTAGAACTCAAGGCCAGCTTCTCTGGCTGCCTCTGCTAATGCTTTTATTTTGCCCTGATATATGAAACCGCCTCTATCATAGACAACAGTTGAAATTCCGTTTTCGAGCGCTCTCTTAGCAATTACTGTTCCTAAGTAAGCTGCTGCTGCAACGTCATTTGTTTTTTCTAATTCAGCCTTAACAGCTTTTTCTGTTGTTGAAGCTGCAACGAGAGTTTTACCAACTGTATCGTCAATAATCTGAGCGTACATATGATTGTTGCTTCTAAATACTGCAAGTCTTGGTCTTTCAGCTGTTCCGCTGAAACGATTACGAATTTTTCTGTGCTTGTTCATGCGAACTTCAGCTCTTGATTCTTTACTAACCATCTTCGATACACTCCTTTAATTATTTCTTACCAGTCTTACCAACTTTACGTCTGATAACTTCATCAGCATACTTAATACCTTTACCTTTGTAAGGTTCTGGTTCTCTCTTGCTTCTGATTTCAGCTGCATACTGGCCAACTTTTTCTTTATCGATACCTTTTACAATGATTGTAGCCTGATCCGGTACTTCTACTTCAATACCTTCTGGGTCAACCATATCAACCGGATGTGAGTATCCAAGGCTGAGATTTAATGTCTTACCACTCTTCTGAGCTCTGTAACCTACACCGTTTACTTCAAGTTTCTTAGCATAACCTTCTGTTACACCAATAACCATATTATTAATCAATGTTCTTGAAAGACCGTGTAAAGATTTCATTCTCTTTGTTTCATCCGGTCTTGATACGTTGACAACATCGCCGTCAACTTTGATTTCGATTCCTTCAGGTAATACTCTTTCAAGTGTTCCCTTAGGTCCCTTTACAGTCACTTTATTATTTTCTGCTATAGTGACAGTTACACCTGCCGGTATAGCGATAGGCATTCTTCCGATACGTGACATGCCGTTACCTCCTTAATAGTATTGCAGACTTAAAAATCTGCTTATTAGTTAGTTACATTTTCTATCTGATTACCAGATATATGCAAGAACTTCGCCACCAACATTAAGCTTTCTTGCTTCTTTATCAGTAACGATACCCTGATTAGTTGAAATAATTGCTATTCCAAGTCCTCCGAGAACTCTTGGTAATTCATCTTTACTTACATAAAAACGAAGACCGGGTTTAGAAATTCTCTTAAGTCCTGTTATAATCTTTTCGTTCTTGTCTTTTCCGTATTTTAATGTAATACGGATATTTTTGAAATTGCCATCTTCAACAAGTTCGTATTTCTGGATGAAGCCTTCTTTATAAAGGATTTCAGCAATAGCATTTTTCATCTTTGAAGCAGGAACATCTACTGTATCATGCTTTGATGTATTCGCATTACGAATTCTTGTAAGCATATCTGCAATTGGATCTGTCATCTGATTCGTCCTCCTATTTATATCATCATCTAACATCGGTAAGACAAACTTAATTGTCTTACCTACGCAATTAGGTTAATCTTACCAACTTGCTTTCTTAACACCAGGGATCTGACCCTTGTATGCTAATTCACGGAAGCAAATTCTGCAAATTCCATATTTTCTCAAATAAGCATGTGGACGTCCACAAATCTTACATCTTGTGTATTCTCTTGTAGAGAATTTTGCAGGACGCTGCTGTTTAATTTTCATCGCGGTCTTAGCCATTGAATTTCCCTCCTAAATTACTTTTTGAACGGCATATTGAATAATCTCAATAATTCACGTGCTTCTTCATCTGTCTTAGCAGTTGTTACAACTATTACATCCATACCTCTGACTTTATCGATTTTATCATATTCGATTTCAGGGAAGATGATCTGTTCCTTAATACCAAGAGCGTAATTTCCTCTTCCATCAAATGATGCTGAGTTAACGCCTCTGAAGTCACGTACACGAGGTAAAGCAAGATTAACGAGACGATCAAGGAACTCGTACATCTTTTCGCCACGGAGTGTTACTTTACATCCGATTGGCATACCCTCTCTGATCTTGAAGTTAGCTACTGAATTCTTAGCCTTAGTAGTAACTACTTTCTGGCCAGTGATTGTCTCAAGTTCTTTAACTGCTGTTTCAAGAACCTTTGAGTTATCTTTAGCTTCTCCAACACCCATATTTATAACGATTTTATCAAGCTTTGGTACTTCCATTATGTTTTTGTATCCAAATTTCTTTACCATAGCATCTACTATTTCACTTTTATATAAGTCTTTGAGCCTGCTCATCGTTACAGACCTCCTTTCCTAAATTAGTCTATAACCTCACCGGTAGATTTAGCGATACGAACTTTCTTATCTCCTTCAATCTTGAAACCGACTCTGGTTGTTTTTCCATTGTGTACATACATAAGGTTTGAAATATCAATTGGAGCTTCCTGATGTACGATTCCACCATTCTGATTCTGTGCACTTGGTTTTGTGTGCTTTGTAATCATATTTACGCCTTCAACGATTGCTTTATGATTCTTAGCATCAATAGAAGTTACTTTGCCTTCTTTGTCTTTATCTTTACCGGCGATAACTCTTACGAGGTCACCTTTTTTAATCTTCATTGTTGACACAGTAACACCTCCTTATAATACTTCCGGAGCTAATGAAACAATCTTCATAAACTGTTTGTCTCTTAACTCTCTTGCTACTGGTCCAAAGATACGTGTTCCTTTAGGGGTCTTGTCATCTTTAATTATTACAGCAGCATTTTCATCAAATTTAATATATGATCCGTCTTTACGACGAGCGCCTTTTACTGAACGTACAACTACGGCCTTTACTACATCGCCCTTCTTAACAACACCGCCTGGTGTTGCATCTTTAACAGAAGCAACGATAACATCGCCGATATTTGCATATCTTCTTGTAGATCCACCCATAACTCTGATGCAAAGAAGTTCTTTTGCACCTGTGTTATCAGCGACCTTAAGTCTTGTCTCTTGCTGAATCATGCAGGTAATCCTCCTTCAAATATTAGATAAAAATTACTCAGCTCTGCTGATAAGTTCAACAAATCTCCATCTCTTATTCTTTGATAAAGGTCTTGTTTCCATAACCTTTACAATATCACCGATCTGGCATTCGTTATTCTCATCATGTGCCTGTAACTTATAAGTTCTCTTAACGATCTTGTTGTAAAGAGGATGTTTTACATGGTCCTCAACTGCAACTACGATTGTCTTATCCATCTTATTGCTTACGACCTTACCGGTACGTGTTTTTCTTAAATTTCTTTCTTCCACAACAAATTCCTCCTTCCCGGATTATTGAGCTGTCTTTTCAGCTATAACTGTCTGAATTCTTGCAATATTCTTACGAACATCTTTGATTCTGCTTGTATTATCCAGCTGATTTGTTGCGTTCTGGAATCTTAAATTGAAAAGCTCCTTTTTAGCAGCTACTAATTCTTCATTTAATTCTGCAGGAGTCTTTCCTTTTAACTCTTCTACATACTTATTAATTTTCACTGTTGTCACCGCCTTCTAACTGTGCACGAGAAACTATCTTACATCTAAGAGGAAGTTTGTGCATTGCAAGACGTAATGCTTCTCTGGCTACTTCTTCAGGTACTCCAGCGATTTCAAACATTACACGTCCTGGTTTAACTACTGCTACCCAATATTCTACTGAACCTTTTCCTTTACCCATTCTGACACCTAATGGCTTATGAGTATAAGGCTTATCAGGGAATAATTTAATCCATACTTTACCACCACGCTTGATGTATCTTGTCATGGCGATACGGGCTGCTTCTATCTGTCTTGAAGACACCCACTTTGGTTCAAGAGCGACAATACCGTATTCACCGTATACGATTTTATTGCCTCTTGTTGCTTTTCCGGCCATTGAGCCACGGAACTGCTTACGATGTTTAACTCTCTTAGGTAATAACATTACTGTTCGCTCCCTTCCTTAACTGATTTTGTTGGAAGAACTTCACCCTTGTAGATCCATACTTTAACGCCAACTTTTCCGTATGTTGTATCTGCTTCTGCAAATCCATATTCGATGTCAGCACGTAATGTCTGAAGAGGAATTGTTCCTTCACTGTAAAATTCTGTACGAGCCATATCTGCTCCGCCAAGACGTCCTGAAACTGATGTCTTAATACCTTTAACACCTGCAGTCTTCATTGTTCTTGACATAACTGACTTCATAGCTCTTCTGAAAGAAACACGGTTTTCAAGCTGGAGTGCAATGTTTTCAGCTACAAGCTGAGCATCTCCGTCCGGTCTCTTAATTTCTTTAATATCAATTGATACTTTCTTTGTAGTAAGTTTCTGAATCTTAGCTTTAAGCTTTTCAATATCAGCTCCACCCTTGCCGATAACAACACCTGGTTTTGCTGTATAAATGAACACTTTCACTCTGTCAGAAGCTCTTTCTATTTCAATCTTTGAAATGCCGGCACTGTAAAGTTCTTTCTTTACAAATTTTCTGATGTTGTAATCTTCTACAAGATTATCAGAAAAATCTGCCTCAGCATACCACTTTGAGTCCCAGTCTTTGATAACACCGACTCTCATGCCATGAGGATTTACTTTCTGTCCCATGTGTGTTCTCCTTTCTACTTTTCGTTAAGCACGATTGTGATATTGCTCATTCTCTTCTCGATTCTGTAAGCTCTACCCTGTGCTCTAGGTCTGACTCTCTTCATGATTGGGCCTTCGCCTGCGTAACATTCTTCAATGTAAAGGTTTTCAGCCTTCATGCCGTTGTTGTTCTCAGCATTAGCAATTGCTGATTTTAAAAGTTTCTCTATAACTGTTGAAGCATATCTTGGGTTATATGAAACAATAGCAAGTGCTGTTGTAACATCTTTTCCTCTGATTGCATCTAAAACAAAGCATGCCTTCTGTACAGACACTCTTGCGTAAGAAACCTTAGCAGATGGTCTTGTATCTTTATTGGCATTTCTCTCTCTTTTAATCTGGGATCTATGTCCTTTAGCCATGGATTAAACCTCCTTCCGAATCTGTTAATTAACGAGATTTTTTCTCGTCTTTTCCATGTCCTCTAAATGTTCTTGTGGCAACAAATTCGCCAAGCTTGTGTCCAACCATATCTTCTGTAATATATACAGGAACATGCTTTCTGCCATCATGAACTGCAATTGTATGTGATACCATCTGAGGATAGATTGTTGAACGACGTGACCATGTCTTAATAACTGACTTATCACCTGCTGCGTTCATAGCGTCTACTTTCTTAAGTAAGCTCTCATCTGCAAATGGTCCTTTTTTTAATGAACGTGCCATCTTTTGACCTCCTTAACTATTTGATGCTTTTACCGTCTCTTCTTCTTACGATAAGCTTGTTAGAAGATTTATTCTTCTTTCTGGTCTTGAGACCAAGTGCTGGTTTACCCCATGGTGTCATAGGTCCTGAACGTCCTACTGGAGCTCTACCTTCACCACCACCATGTGGATGGTCATTAGGGTTCATAACAGAACCACGTACTGTTGGGCGGATACCCATGTGACGGATACGTCCTGCTTTACCATAGTTGATAAGGTTGTGTTCTACGTTACCTACTGCACCAACTGTTGCACGGCAGATAATTGGAACCATTCTCATTTCGCCTGATGGAAGTCTTAACGTAGCGTACTTACCTTCCTTAGCCATAAGCTGGGCACTTGTACCTGCTGTACGAACAAGCTGTCCGCCTCTGCCTGGGTAAAGCTCAATGTTATGGATTTCTGTACCTACAGGAATATTTTCAAGTGGTAAGCAGTTACCTACTCTGATTTCTGCTGTTGCACCATTCATAACTGTCATTCCGTCAGTTAATCCCTGTGGTGCGATAATATATGCTTTTTCGCCGTCTGCGTAGCAGATTAATGCGATATTTGCTGTTCTGTTTGGATCGTATTCGATACCGATTACTTTTGCAGGAATACCGTCTTTATTTCTCTTAAAGTCGATAAGTCTGTATTTCTGTCTGTTTCCACCGCCATGGTGTCTTACAGTGATTTTACCCTGATTGTTACGACCAGAATTTTTCTTCTTTGAAGCAAGAAGTGATTTCTCAGGTGTCTTCTTTGTGATTTCAGAGAAGTCTGAGCCAGTCATATTTCTTCTGGAAGGGGTATATGGGTTATAAGTCTTAATTCCCATTTTTGTTTCTCCTTTCGATGTTTCAAGCTATACACGGCGCAATATTTTCATCACTCTTTCTGCGCCGGACTTCACCGTCAGAGCGGATACTCTGAAGTGGTCTTCAAATTAAAGACCTGCGAAGATTTCAATATCAGCACTGTCCTCAGTAAGCTGTACAATTGCTTTCTTCTTAGCTGCTGTCTTACCGAAAGTCATTCCTCTTCTGCGAGTCTTGCCTTCTAAGTTCATTGTGTTGACGTTTGCTACTTTTGTTCCTTCAAACATCTTCTCAACAGCTTCTTTAATCTGAGTCTTATTTGCTTCCGGATGAACAAGGAATGTGTATTTCTTAGCGCTCATGTCTTCCATACTCTTCTCTGTAATAACCGGTTTAAGGATTACATCATAATACTGTACGTTTGCCATTATGCATACACCTCCTCAATCTTTGAGATTACATCCTTAGCTACAACCATCTTGTCATATTTTAAGATGTCGTAAACATTAATTGTGTTAGTAAATGCTGTCTTAACACCAGGAATATTTCTTGATGATAATGTTACATTCTTGTTGTCATCATCAGTTACTACTAATGCTTTCTTAACTTCAAGATTCTTTAAAACATTTACCATATTCTTTGTCTTGATTTCATCAAAGCTGAGTCCGTCAACTACGATGAATTTGTTCTCAGCTACTTTAGTAGTAAGAACTGATTTAAGAGCAAGATTCTTTTCTTTCTTGTTCATCTTGAAAGAATAATCTCTTGGCTTTGGTGCGAATACAATTCCGCCACCTGTCCACTGTGGAGATCTTGTAGAACCCTGTCTTGCATGACCTGTTCCCTTCTGTCTCCATGGCTTTCTTCCGCCACCGCTGACTTCTGAACGGGTCTTTGCACTCTGAGTGCCCTGTCTCTTATTAGCAAGCTGGAGTACAACTGCCTGATGTACAAGGTGAGTATTAACTTCAACACCGAATACAGCATCGTTAAGTTCCATATCTCCAACTACTTTGCCTTCAATATTGTAAACAGATACTTTTGCCATCTGTGTGGTCCTCCTTCCTTAAAATCCGATTACTTACCGGATTTTACTGTCTCTTTTAATGTTACTAAAGATTTCTTAGGTCCAGGTACTGCACCTTTTACTAAGATTAAGTTATTCTCTACGTCAACTTTTACTATTTCAAGATTCTGAACTGTAATCTTCTTAGCGCCCATATGACCAGGCATTCCTTTTCCTTTGAATACACGGCTTGGATCTGATGAAGAACCGTTTGAACCCTGATGACGATGGAATTTAGAACCATGAGCCATAGGTCCTCTGTGCTGACCATGTCTCTTAATTGCGCCCTGGAAACCTTTTCCCTTTGCAATTGCTGTTGCATCAAGCTTATCGCCTGCTGCGAAGATGTCAGCTTTGATTTCGTCTGCTACTGTATAATCAGCTGCATTTTCAAATCTGAATTCTCTTACATATCTCTTGTAAGATACTCCAGCCTTGTCAAAGTGACCTTTTTCAGCCTTTGTTACTCCATGTCTGTTTCTGATTTCTTTGCTGCCGTTTTTGTCAACATTAACGATTTTTTCTTTCTTGTCAACAAAACCAACCTGAACTGCTGCATAGCCATCATTCTCAACTGTCTTAACCTGTGTTACTACACAAGGTCCGGCCTGCAATACAGTTACTGGAACAAGAACTCCGTCTTCGTTGAAGATCTGGGTCATTCCAATTTTTGTAGCTAAAATTGCTTTCTTCATTAATAAATTCCTCCTGTTTAAATCTACAGCGGTTCTCATTTACGAGAACATCCTAGAAAGTTAAATATAAGTGGAACTATCTGTTGCTTCTATATTAAACCATTCAGGACTTTCCTACTTTGCTTTGTGAAGACTTATTTGTTTTTCATTTTGATGTCGATGTAAACACCGGCTGGCATTTCTAATCTTGTTAATGCATCTCTTGTCTTCTGTGATGGCTCGATGATATCGATTAATCTCTTATGTGTTCTCTGCTCAAACTGTTCTCTTGAATCTTTGTACTTATGAACAGCTCTGAGAATTGTAACTACTTCCTTCTTAGTTGGAAGAGGTACCGGACCACTCACCTGAGATCCTGTCTTCTTAACAGTCTCGATAATTTTCTTAGCTGACTGATCAACCATCTGATGATCGTAAGCTTTAAGTGTAATTCTCATTACTTGACTTGCCATAAAAAAAGCCGCCTCCTTTTCGTACTTTTGAAAATGATACGTTGTTATCTCGTATCTCAGTACAACAAGTGGTGACTGTACACATCCCCGCGTGTGTCGCATCTGACTGATCAAAAAAGAAGTGGAAAAACCTTCTTCTATAATGCAACCTCAAACGGTCATCTCTGCCATGTGCAGATGGTAAGTTGTACAGTGACTTGTCGTCAGTTTCCTAACTTGACATTCGCTCCACGGAAAACCTGTCTTACGACAGCAACCTCACGCTTCACAGCTATCATGTCACAGCAATGATTAGTATATAGTAGATGCAGAAAAAAATCAATTATTTTTATTGCATTTTTTTTAATACAATAGAAAAAATATTGTTTTTCTTCCCGCATTACTTTATTATATCATATAGGTGGTTCGGTTGCATCATACGAATCACTATATAATATAGAAGAAGCAGGATTATAATTTATGTGGATAGCAGATAAATGGAAAGATTACGAAGTCATTGATACCTCATCGGGAGAGAAACTTGAGAGGTGGGGGGATTATATTCTCGTCCGTCCCGACCCTCAGGTAATATGGAACACTGACAAGAACGATAGCAGATGGAAAAAACATAACGGACATTACCACCGCAGTAATAAGGGCGGTGGCGAATGGGAATTTTTTAACCTTCCCGAACAATGGTCCATTAATTACAGGGAACTGGAATTTAACCTCAAGCCTTTTTCTTTTAAACACACAGGGCTTTTTCCTGAGCAGGCTGTAAACTGGGACTGGTTTTCTGATAAAATCAAGAATGCCGGAAGGCCTGTTAAGGTGCTTAACCTTTTTGCATATACGGGAGGTGCCACACTTGCTGCTGCCGCTGCCGGTGCAAGTGTAACCCATGTTGACGCTTCCAAGGGCATGGTTATGTGGGCAAAAGAAAATGCCGCATCCTCAGGACTTTCAGAAGCTCCGATACGCTGGCTTGTGGATGACTGTGTGAAATTTGTTGAGCGTGAAATCCGCCGGGGCAACCACTATGACGGAATTATTATGGATCCGCCTTCTTATGGAAGAGGGCCTAAGGGTGAGATATGGAAAATTGAAGAAAGTATTTTCCCATTCGTTGAACTATGTGAAAAGCTTTTATCGGATGACCCGCTTTTCTTCCTTATTAATTCATATACAACCGGACTTGCACCCGCAGTTCTTACTTATATGATAGGAACCGCAATCTGTAAAAACCACGGCGGTCATGTTGAATCCGACGAAATCGGACTTCCTGTAACATCAACGGGACTTGTGCTGCCTTGTGGTGCAAGCGGAAGATGGTGCAGATAACCCTCAATATAAAAGGAGAGCAAACCGCTCTCCTTTATTTATTAATTATTGCTGTCCATTCCTTTTGCATATTTTTTCATAAGAAAATCTGCAATGCATTTTGGCCAGTATCTTCTGTATATTCTTATATCATCATTGTATCTGCTGTTGTCCGCAATATTTTCAGTTGTTCCCGATTCCGCATGTATTCTATGTCCTACAAGAGGTTCACCGATATATACGAACCGGCCCTTTTTTCTTGCAAGCCTTGACCATGCGTCCCAGTCAAAAGAATTTTTAAAGTCATGGCTGAACTGGAAACCCTCACATTTATCCATTGCAAAGGTCACGGAAGGACAGCATATTGGATTACCCAGTGACAATACCCGGTTTCTGATGAAACGGCTGCTCTTTGACATCTTAAAACCGATATTCATAAGACGTTTTATTTTTAACAGCTTATTCTTGTATACTTTGCCTTCTTTTCTTATCTCATAATAATCGGTAAACAGAATAATGTCCTTACCGGGTTTCATGCGCTTCTTTATATTTTCCACATACCAGGGTTCATACACATCATCCTGATGACAGAGAGTAATATAATCGGCTTTGAAATTTCTGAGGGCATAATTGAAATTATGCTGTGCCCTGTTTCCGTCTTGATGGGAAAATACCTTTATGCCGTATTTAGCTGCTATTTTGTCAATAAAATCATTAGGTGTGGATGTGCATATCACAATATCCGCTGTAACAGTCTGGTTAAGCAATGACAAAAGACATTCCTCAAGATACTCGCTTTCTTTGTATGCACAAAGTACCAAAAGATGGTTAATTCTGCTCATCCTTCTTCTCCTTCTCCTCAAGTTCTTTTTCAAGAATTGCTACTCTTTGTGTCAAAAGTGTGATAGTCGCTGAATGTTTGCTTATTGCCACAGTCAGTACATATATTATAAACAATGCAATGCAGAAGCCGCATATAAAAAGCATATTCATAGGAGAGGCAATTCCCACTAACCACGCAACCCTGTCAAGAATCACAGGGAAACAGGTAAGTATTATACATACCAGTATAAAAAGCATCCACGGAAGGCAGAATTTAAAATCCAGCTTTTTCTTATTTATATGAAATATCATAAGCGCAAAAACAAGAATTAATGCTGCAAGTATTATAATCTGTATTCTGGTACTCATTATCATCTCTCCTTTCTGTCTACGCTCTTCATTTTTTCTGTAAAAATGGCAAGTGTCACTTTAATCATATAATATATTGAGCCAAAAAATTTAATTGAGGAACTTCCGCCCTGTCTCTCTCTCATTATAACCGGAATTTCCTTAACTTTTTTATGAAGTTTCAGAACATGGACCACACTCTCAGGTTCCGGATAATCCTTAGGATAACTTTCATCAAATTCTGCAATAAGTGACCTGTTAATCATCCTGAGTCCGGATGTGGGATCCGTAATTTTCGTTCCTGTAAGGAGCTTTATAAGCCCGGTAAAATAGCCGATTCCCACCCGCCTTATTTTTGATGACTGAAAACCTTCTTTTTCAAGGAAACGTGAACCTATAACCATATCTGCATGTTCATTGATAATTGCATCCGCCATTTTCCCAAGAAATGCAGGGTCATGCTGCCCATCAGCATCAACTTGTACAGCAATATCATATCCTTTTAATCTCGCATATTTATAACCGGTCTGTACCGCACCGCCAATTCCCAGATTTGCCGGCAGATTAATCACATTAAAACCGTGTTCTTTGCATATCCTGCCGGTATCATCGGTGGAACAGTCATTAATTATGACATAATCAAAGTCAGGAGCCTTTTTTTGTATGTCTTCAATAGTTCTGACAATGTTTTCACTTTCATTATAAGCCGGTATGATAATAAGTTTTTTCATAGCTTGTACCATTGCAATTCCTATATAATCATCCCTGTGAATAATGCGACAGGAATTGTATTGTTCTCTCTTCCCTTGGATTTTCTATAACCTGTACAGGGTCACCCTGTTCAACAATATATCCGTTATCCATAAAAATAATTTTATCTGCCACATCTCTGGCAAAAGTCATTTCATGGGTTACAATAATCATAGTTGTATCTTTATCCGCAAGTTCTTTAATAACCTTAAGGACTTCCCCCGTAAGCTCAGGGTCAAGTGCCGATGTAGGCTCATCGAAACAAAGAATATCAGGATGAAGTGCAAGTGCCCTCGCAATTGCAACTCTCTGACACTGTCCTCCCGAAAGCTGGTGAGGATAATTATCCATTCTATCAGCAAGCCCCATCTGGCCCAGAAGTTCCTCTGCTTCTTTCCTTATCTCCGAAAGTATTGCCTTTTTATTGGATTTATAATCAGGCTGTTCCTTTGCCAAAAGCTGTCTTGCAAGCATAACATTCTCAATCGCTGTATATTGCGGAAAAAGATTAAAAGACTGAAATACAAGTCCGAAATGAAGTCTGTTTTTTCTCATAGCGGAATCCTTAAGCTTTACTCCCGACTTGCTGTCAAAAATCACTTCATCGTTAACCTTAATTATTCCCGAATCAGCTCTTTCAAGGAAATTCAGGCATCTGAGCAATGTTGTCTTGCCGCTTCCGGAAGAACCGATAATCGATAATACCTGACCTTTTTCAAGTGTAAAACTGATGTCTTTAAGTACCTCTGTATTTTCAAAAGATTTTTCTATGTGTTCTACTTCTAATATGGGCATGGTATTCCTCCTATTTAAAATACTGAAGTTTCTTCTCAAGTCTGCCTAAAAGAATAGTAAGCAATCCTACAAAAACAAGATAGTAAACCGCTGTAAAGAATAATGGCCATATTGCACCGTAAATTCCCTGTGAGCCCTTCATAAATGCCTGTCCGGCCCAGATAATCTCCTGCAATGCAATGATTCTTGCGAGGGATGTATCCTTGACAAGGGTAATAATTTCATTGGACATAGGAGGCACAATTCTCTTAATCATCTGTTTAAGCTTAACTTTAAAGAAAATCTGGCTTTTTTTCATACCAAGCACAAGACCTGCTTCGTCCTGTCCCACCGGTATCGACTCAATCCCGCCCCTGTATATTTCAGAAAAATAACATGCGTAGTTAATTATAAATGCAACCGCTGCTGCCATAAACCTTCCTGATTCTCCGCCTCCCCACACAGGGTTATTAAGCACAAGTCCCGGAAAATAAAAGATAATAAGCAGCTGTATCATAAGCGGAGTACCGCGGATTATCCATACAAATATTTTAGTTATATATTTTAAAGGTGGAAATTTAGAAGTTGAGCCAAATGTAATGATAAGTCCAAGGGGAATGGCTCCTATAAGTGTCACTATAAATAATTTTAATGTCTGTAAAAATCCTGTGTTAAGTGCTTTAACAACCACAGGAAACTGTTTTGCGAATAATTCCATTATTATGTTCCTCTGTTAAGAAAGAAAAAGAGTGTGGAGCTCCACACTCTTAATGTCTTTAAATTTACTGTTCAATAAGTGCAGCCTGCACGCCATATTTCTCAGCGCATGTCTTCATGCTGCCGTCATCATAGCTTGCTTTAAAAAATTTATTTAATTCTTCTGCAAGGTCAGAACCTTTTCTGAAGCCTACGCCGTATTTCTCGTCGTTCAAACCTACTGTATATGTAAGGTTCTCGTAAGAAGTTCCTTCTCCTACCATTGCTGCAGCCATAAGTGAATCAATAATTGCCGCATCCGATGTTCCGCCTGCAACTTCCATAAGTGCGTCTGACTGTGCTGTTACCTCTGTAACCTTAAGTCCGAGTTCATTTGCCACTTCATTGCCTGCACTCTTTGATTCAACAGCATAAGTCCATCCAAGGTCTTTAAGGCTGTCCTTATCTTTTATTTTATCAGCATTTTCTTTTTTTACAATAACAATCTGCTGATTATTGCAATATGGCTTTGTACATTCCATTGCTGAAACAACATCTTCTGTTAATGTCATTCCGTTCCATACACAGTCAATTGTCTTGCCTTTAAGTTCCATAAGCTTATTATCCCATGTAATCTCTACAAATTCAACCTTTACGCCAAGGCTTTCTGCAAATGCTGCAGCCATATCAGCGTCAAAGCCAATCCAGTTGCCGTTGTCATCTTTGTAATCCATTGGTGCAAAGTCTGTAATGCCGACAACAAGTGTTCCCTTGTTCTTAACATACTCAAGGTCGCTTTCGCTGCTTCCTGCCGATGTCTTATCTGACTTACCGCATGCTGCTAAAGATAAGGCAAGTACACCTGCCAAAATCATTGCTAAAAACTTCTTCATAATTGTTTCCTCCTGTAATTCATATTTACTTATGTGAAATACCTTAACATATTACCACTCTATCACGATAAAGTCAATAAAATACCCGATTGATAAATGGTTTTTACTGCCATTTCGAGATTTTCTTCATTGACAAAGGAGTAATTGATTATAAATACATGCTCTGAGTCATTAGAAGTTTCCTTATAATACTGTGACAATGCGGTTACTTTTATACCATTTTGCTGCAGCTTAAGGACAACCTCACTGTCCGGAAGAGTTGTTTTTATTTTCATAAGAAAATGGAGTCCGGAGTCCTTTTCCGATATCTCCACATGTGATGACAATGGGCTTTTTTCTATTATGTTTAAAAGTCTGTCCCTCTTATTAAGATAATACTTCTGCATCCTGTTGATATGTTTTTCAAAATAGCCTTTGTTAATAAACTCTGCCAGTGTGTACTGTTCAAAATTTGACACCGTACATGAGTAAAAAGACATTTTTTTGTAATATTTCTCCGCAAGGCTTTGGGGCAGAACCATATAACTCACCCTGATTGTGGACGAAAGTGTCTTGGTAAAAGTATTTATGTAGATAACTTTATCCTGTACATCCATGGTCTGCAGTGCCGGAATCGGATGTCTGTCAAAGCGGAATTCGCTGTCATATTCATCTTCTATTATGTAGCGTTTATCAGAGGACGCAGCCCATCCTAACAATTCATATCTTCTGCTGACAGGCATTATTATTCCCGTGGGGAAATGGTGTGACGGTGAAATATGTATAATATCTATTTTCTTTTTTTCCAGTTCATCTATAATAATTCCGTTGGAATCCATATCCACATAGCCGCAATCAACGCTATGGCTCTTATATATCTGATATATCTTGCCGTATCCCGGATTCTCCACACCGTACTTACGATTAAATCCAAGAAGTTCAATTAACTGTCCATACAGATACTCCGTTCCTGCACCGATTATTATCTGCTCCGGCATAACTGTCATATTTCGGAACTCCTTCAGATGGTTTGCTATTGCTTTCCTGAGTGGGATAATCCCGCCGCAGGGCGGATTCGTTAGAAGCTCTGCCTGATTGTTGGTAAGCAGCTCCCTCGTTATCTTTGCCCATATAGAAAAAGGAAAATGTTCCGCTCTGGTCTGGTTACTGGTAAAATCTGCAAAATATACGCTTTCTCCCGATGTCAGCTTTACATTATCCATGGTTATATTTCCGGCTTCAACAGGGGATGGATTGACCTCTGACACAAAAAAACCTTTTTTAGGTACGGAATAAATATATCCTTCCGCAATTAATTGTTCATAAGCATTTTCCACGGTAATAACACTTATGTTCAGATTGCGTGCAAGATTACGCTTTGACGGAAGTTTCTCCCCCGCCTTAAGAATCCTTTGTATTATATCATTTTTAATACATTTATATAGGTATATGTACAAACAATCTGACCCTATATTGTCAAAAGAATATGTAAGCATTAGTAGTTTTCCTCCAAATCTGACCTTTTTGAATATATGTGTTTTGAATATTTTCATATATCCAGAAATCATTATAATTGCAAATAGTTAATAAAACAACAAAAAACTTGGAGGTATCAGAATGGCTGAAAACAGATACAAATTAAATAAAGAACTTGCCCAGATGTTAAAGGGCGGCGTCATCATGGACGTTACAACTCCTGAGCAGGCTAAAATTGCAGAAGCGGCAGGTGCATGTGCTGTAATGGCACTTGAGAGAATCCCTGCAGATATCCGTGCCGCCGGCGGTGTATCACGTATGAGTGACCCAAAAATGATTAAAGGAATCCAGAACGCCGTTTCTATTCCTGTTATGGCAAAGTGCCGTATCGGTCATTTTGTTGAGGCACAGCTTCTTGAAGCTATTGAAATTGACTACATCGATGAAAGCGAAGTTCTTTCTCCTGCTGATGATGTATACCATATTGATAAGACCAGATTCAAAGTTCCTTTCGTATGCGGTGCAAAGGACCTTGGCGAAGCACTCCGTCGTATCAGTGAAGGCGCATCAATGATTCGTACAAAGGGTGAACCGGGTACAGGTGATGTTGTCCAGGCAGTACGTCATATGCGTATGATGAACAGTGAAATTAACAAAATCAAAGCTATGCGCGAAGATGAACTTTTTGAGGAAGCTAAAGTATTAAGAGTTCCTTATGATTTAGTTGTATATGTACACGATAACGGAAGACTCCCTGTTGTAAACTTTGCAGCCGGCGGTGTTGCAACTCCTGCCGATGCAGCTCTTATGATGCAGCTCGGTGCCGAAGGTGTATTCGTAGGCTCAGGTATTTTCAAATCAGGCAATCCTGAAAAGAGAGCCAATGCGATTGTTAAAGCTGTAACAAACTACACGGATGCAAGCCTCATTGCTTCTCTTTCAGAGGATCTTGGCGAAACTATGGTTGGTATTAACGAACAGGAAATTGAACTTTTAATGGCAGAAAGAGGAAAATAATATGACTATTGGTGTGCTTGCCGTTCAGGGAGCTTTTGCAGAGCATATAAAAAGACTTAAAGAACTGGGAATTGATTCTGTAGAGCTTAGGAAAAAAGATGATTTGGGCAAACCTTTTGATGGTATTATTCTTCCCGGCGGCGAAAGCACCGTTCAGGGTAAATTATTAAAAGAGCTGGATATGTTTGATACTCTTAAAAATATGATTAAGAACGAGGTTCCCGTTCTTGCCACCTGTGCAGGACTGATTCTTTTAGCCGAAAAGCTTGAAAATGACAGTCATACATATTTTGGCACATTACCCGTTTCAGTTAAGCGTAACGCCTACGGAAGACAGCTTGGCAGTTTCTTTACAGAGGAAGATTTCAAAGGTATCGGAAAGATTCCAATGACTTTTATCCGTGCCCCTTACATAGATAGCAGCAGTGATGATGTTGATATTCTCGCAAAAGAAAACAACCATACCATTGCCGTCAGGTATAAAAATCAACTGGCAATGTCTTTCCACCCTGAACTTGATAATGATACAAGGATACATGAATATTTTGTTGATATGATTAAAGGATGTTAGATTATTCTACCATCCTTTATTTCAATTATGCGGTCGCAGGATTCAGCAATATCCTTGTCATGTGTAATAATGATAACCGTTGTTCCCTTTTCATTCATCTTCCTTAATAAGGCAATTATATCTGAAGATGTCTTTTCATCAAGGGCACCTGTAGGTTCGTCTGCAAGCAGAATTTTAGGTTCCATTATCATGGCTCTGGCAATTGCAACACGTTGTTTCTGCCCTCCCGAAAGCTTACTGACTTCTTTATCATAAATCATTTCCATACCAACTTCTTTGAGTAAGTCAATAGCTCTTTCTTTTTCGATTTTACGGTTTACCTTTTTCTTTGAAAAATCAAAAGGCAGTAACACATTATCAATTACCGTATATTTTTCCAGCAATGCAAAATCCTGCATTACAATACCTATATTTTTGTTCCTTATCTGTGCACGTTTTCTGTCATTATATTCCGCAACATTAACACCATCCATAAGATATTCTCCGCTGTCATAATTATCAATACAGCCGAGTATGTGCATCAGCGTTGATTTTCCCGCACCTGATTTTCCTATAATAGCCACAAACTCTCCGTCATTTATCTTAAGGCTTACATCATCAAGGGCTTTTAATTGGTTCGGTTTTCCTTTGTTATATGTTTTTGTCAGATTTTTAATTTCTATCATATAGTGTTCTCTCCCTAATTTTTTTGTGCAACAAGTTGAAAAGATGTTTTCCTCATATTAAGCAATCTACACATCAGATATGTACATATTGCAACTAATACGGCATATATTATTATCATATACATCAACTCATTCGTTATCAGGAAATTAATATTACCGAAAATCTTAAACTTCATCTGCAGTTTTCCTATACTATAGAACAATATCATTCCGATTATCAGGTCAAATATAACTTCAATCGTAAAAGGCATTGCTGCTTTTCTGTTATTCATTCCCAATATCTGGATTACCCCGAATGCTTTCTTATCATTACTCAATTTGATAAGTAATATCGAATCTATACAGACTGTCATCATTAACAAAATAATTATGGCTATCGGAATATTTTTTCCATTTTCCCTTGCATATATTTTGTCTGAATTTGATACAAACCCATTTTCGGTTAAATTAATGACGCCATTTACACCCGAAAACATTTCCATTCCTTCTTCAACAAGTTCACTTGCATATTCATCAAACTGCACCGGATCCATATCATCCATATTTATCAGGACATTTCTGTAAAAATAATCACCATCAGCGGTTTTTTCAATCTTTGAAAATTCGCTCTCCGGAATAATCATGAGAAGTCCGTTTTCATTATAATAATAGCTGTCATACATTTGCGTATAGTTTACCTCCGCTATTCGTTCAAATCCTCCGTATATACTCATAAGCGTCTGATTATCAGAGATAATTCCTGCTATCTTATATTTAACTGAATAAGGATGCTCCTCATTCAGGGAATATGCCGTTCTTATATCACCCTTTTTAGCTCCAAAACTGTTTTTTGAAACATATACATTAATATACTCATCATTGTTGCCATCTATTTTTCTTTTTCCCGAATCCAGCTGCAGATTTAATTCTTTTATTAATTTATCAGGATAAACAACTACCTGATATGCTTCCCTTCCATCAATTATATTTACCTGGCTTTCATCATACAATGTTGTTGATTTAAATGACATGGCTTTTCTGCCTGCTGTCAATTCATCATATCTATCCTTATAACACACGGAGATATAGACCATATTGTCTCCCGAATATCTGTTGACAATGTCATATAAGACTTTCTCTCTGTTAATCTGGCTCAAAAAAATTCCTGAACTACACATTGTCAATGCGAGAATCAAAATAAATACAATATGAAAAAAAATATTATATACATAATCTTTTCGTATAAATCTAATCATTATTTGTTCTCCTTAACAGTTCTTTAAGTTCAACACGATTACATACGAATACAACTGCCGATGTCAGCACGATTATGCAGCCATATACAACCGCTCCGGTGAGTATATATGTTCTGGCACCAAATATATTGTAGTTATTACCATATATACGATAAAATATATTTTCAAAAACCAGATGCATCAACGTCATTCCAATACATATAGTCAATGCACTTATAACCGCTATTTCTGTCATATTAATCTTAAATCTTTTAAGCTTGCTTGCCCCGACTATGCCCATAACGATTAATTCCTTACGTCTGTTTTTGATAAGATACCAATATAACATACCCGTATTGACAGCGATTGTTATTCCCACTATTACAGATATAAAAATAATTGTTTTGATTGACACCAGTGTTTCTCCGTCACGGATATTAAAGTCCGGAACATATACCCTGTCTCCCAGTTTGCTTTCAAAATTATTTTTGATTGCTTTATAATCTTTTACACTTGGCAGGTCCTCAAAATTAAATATTGTCATTAATGCACCCGCTTCATCACCGATTACATTAATAATCACTGCCGGCAACAACAACTTTACTGTTTTCTGTATAATCCTGCTTTTCAAAATAGCGCCCCGATATAATATTCCTGTTCTCTTCTATCGGTTCTGCATTCATAAATTCACCGTTACTATATCCTGAATAAATATTGACGGGATACTCCAGATCTGTCAGCGCCATAGTATATACATACGATAAATCTGCTTCCACTTCTGCGCATGTTGTCCTAATTAATTCCTTTATCTCACCGATTGTGACACCTTCAAAGCTTAAATCAATATATTTATTATCAATGTCAAGTTCCTGTTTTCGTCCGTTAAATTCGGCAAATACTCCATACAGAAAAATTAAGCAAACCATCCCTATTATCTGTGACAAAATCAGAACAATATATATAATTTTATGTGCTTTCATTGAATTTTTTAATAGTTTAAACAAGGAAATCTATCCTCCCCTCTTCCGTTTCTTTTGCATTAATTAAATAACTTCTGATTGTAAATTTATAATCAACTTTAAACAATCGATAAGCTCCTATATATTTACTTTATCATACTCTTGTGCATATTTCTATATCAATGTCGCGAACGGTCATTTTTACTATAATAACCTATAATAAAACTTATACCATTCCCAATATTTAACCCGTACAATGTAAGTAGGAACTGTCTTATAAGTATCATGAAATTTTAATTCCATAAATTTATGGGTATTATGGGAGAGATATTGATATTATCGTCTTGTTCCATTCTTATCAAAATTCTTTCTTAATGCTATTTCTGTTGGGATGATAGCCCCAATTAAAGGAATAAGTTGAACAACATTGATAATTACTCCTATACTCCCAACACAATCTTTATTTTCCCCAATTACTGAAAGCATGAATATTACTGTTATCGGCAACATAACCATTCCACAGACATACCAAACTTTACCAGAATATTTATGAGCAAATTCCCATGTATCTTTGTTCTTCATAGACATCGAAGTCCGGTATCCAAATAATGAATTTATTTCCTTGGGAGCCTTTTCCATAAAATATCTTCCAAAACCAATCATCGTAAATGGAAGAAGCAAATCCATAATTAACATAAAGATCCAAAATCCCATTTTTAACTCCTTTACTACTAAATCCCGATTTGTCAGATTCATTCTTGTTAAAAAACCGCAACTCCTCATAAAATGAGGAATTGCGGCTTGTATTTAAGTTTCTATGATACTAAATCAAAGATTATTCGATAATTGTTGCAACTCTTCCTGAACCTACTGTTCTACCACCTTCACGGATAGCGAATGTAAGACCCTGTTCCATAGCGATTGGATGGATGAGTTCGATTGTCATTTCTACGTTATCACCAGGCATGCACATTTCTGTTCCAGCTGGAAGTTCGCAAACACCTGTTACGTCTGTTGTTCTGAAGTAGAACTGTGGACGATAGTTGTTGAAGAATGGAGTATGACGTCCACCTTCATCTTTTGTTAAAACGTAAACCTGAGCAGTAAATTTTCTATGACATGTAACTGTACCTGGTTTTGCAAGTACCTGTCCACGAACGATCTGATCACGGTTAACACCACGGAGAAGAGCTCCGATGTTATCACCAGCCATAGCTTCATCAAGCTGTTTTCTGAACATTTCGATACCAGTAACAACTGTCTTAAGAACATCTTCCTTAACACCAAGGATTTCAAGTTCATCATTAAGGTGAAGTGTTCCTCTTTCTACTCTACCTGTAGCAACAGTACCACGACCTGTGATTGTGAATACGTCTTCTACTGGCATAAGGAATGGCTTATCTGTATCTCTTACAGGATCTGGGATATATTCATCAACTGTGTGCATAAGTTCAAGAATCTTATCACCCCATTCACTGAAAGGATCTTCAAGTGCTTTAAGAGCTGAACCCTTAATGATTGGACAACCTTTGAATCCATATTCTTCAAGCTGTTCTGTAACTTCCATTTCAACTAATTCGATAAGTTCTTCATCATCAACCATATCGCACTTGTTAAGGAATACAACGATATATGGAACACCAACCTGACGAGCAAGAAGGATATGTTCCTTTGTCTGTGCCATAACACCATCAGTAGCAGCAACAACGAGGATAGCGCCATCCATCTGAGCAGCACCGGTGATCATGTTCTTTACATAGTCAGCATGGCCTGGGCAGTCAACGTGTGCATAATGTCTTCTCTCTGTCTCATATTCAACGTGAGCAGTAGAAATTGTGATTCCTCTTTCTCTTTCTTCTGGAGCCTTATCGATATTTTCGAATGCAACAGCTTCACCTGTACCAAGTCTAGCATTAAGAGTCTTAGTGATAGCAGCTGTTAAAGTTGTTTTACCATGGTCAACGTGTCCGATTGTACCAATGTTACAATGTGGTTTAGTTCTTTCAAATTTAGCTTTAGCCATTTTAAAAAAATCCTCCTTAAATTTTCCCTCTTCCGGGTTGTCTTTTTTTATAAGCTTTTTTAATTATATTTCATAAAAGAAATTTTTTCAATATTTATTTTGCTCTTGCAGCGATTACTTTATCCTGTACATTCTTAGGTACCTGCTCATATTTCTGGAAGAACATTGAGTAGTTACCACGACCCTGTGTAGATGAACGGAGTTCTGTTGAATATCCGAACATTTCAGCAAGTGGAACTAATGCTGTTACCATCTTACCGCCACCGATGTCATCCATGCTCTGGATCTGTCCACGCTTAGCATTTAAGCTTCCGATTACATCGCCCATATATTCTTCAGGCATTGTAACTTCAACTTTCATGATAGGCTCAAGGAGAACAGGATTAGCCTTCTGCATAGCTTCCTTGAATGCCATAGATCCGGCAATGTGGAATGCCATTTCTGATGAATCGACTTCATGGTAAGAACCATCGTATACGTTAGCTGATACACCAAGTACAGGGAAACCTGCAAGGATACCTGCTTTAGTAGCTTCTTCAATACCTTCTCCAACAGATGGAATGTATTCCTTAGGAATAGCACCACCTACTACAGTAGATACGAACTTGAATGTTTCTTCACCGTTTGGATCCATAGGCTCAAATTTAACTTTACAGTGTCCGTACTGTCCACGACCACCTGACTGTTTAGCATACTTGCTATCAACATCAACAGGTTTTGTGATTGTTTCCTTATATGCTACCTGTGGGGCACCTACGTTAGCTTCAACCTTAAATTCACGAAGAAGACGGTCTACGATAACTTCAAGATGTAACTCACCCATTCCGGCAATAATTGTCTGACCTGTTTCCTGATCTGTATGAGCTTTGAATGTTGGATCTTCTTCAGCAAGTTTTGCTAAAGCTTCACCCATCTTACCCTGATCGTTCTTTGTCTTAGGCTCGATTGCGAGCTCGATAACAGGTTCTGGGAATTCCATAGATTCAAGGATTACAGGATGCTGTTCATCACAGATTGTATCACCGGTTGTTGTAAATTTGAAACCTACAGCAGCAGCGATATCTCCTGAATACACTTTATCTATTTCTGTACGCTTATTGGCATGCATCTGTACGATACGTCCAATACGTTCTTTTTTATCCTTTGATGCATTTAATACATATGAACCTGAGTTACATGTACCAGAGTATACTCTGAAGAATGCAAGCTTACCAACGAATGGGTCAGCCATAATCTTAAATGCTAAAGCAGCAAATGGAGCGTCATCTGAAGATGGTCTTGTTACTTCATTGCCTTCCATATCTGTACCTGTGATATCAGGAACGTCTGTTGGAGCTGGCATATATTCAATAACACCGTCTAATAACTTCTGAACACCCTTGTTCTTGTATGCTGAACCACAGAATACAGGAACTGCTTCACTGGCAATTGTTCCCCTACGGAGAACTGCCTTTAACTGCTCTTTAGAAGGAGTCTCTCCCTCAAGATACATCATCATTAAATCATCATCTAATTCGCAGATTTTCTCAACGAGGTTATCTCTCCATTTATTTGCAAGGTCTTTTAAGTCATCAGGAATTGCTGTAATCTCGATGTCTTCACCCTTGTCATCTTTGTAATAATAAGCTTCCATCTCAAATAAGTCGATTAAGCCCTTAAAATCATCTTCCTGTCCAATTGGAATCTGTACAGGAATTGCATTCTTTCCAAGACGATCAATGATTGTCTGAACAGAATAGAAAAAGTCTGCACCCATTTTATCCATCTTATTGATGAATGCCATACGAGGTACATTGTAGGTATCAGCCTGTCTCCAAACGTTTTCAGACTGAGGTTCTACACCTGCCTTAGCATCGAATACACCTACTGCGCCATCAAGAACTCTGAGTGAACGTTCAACTTCAACTGTAAAGTCTACGTGGCCCGGAGTATCAATGATGTTGATACGATGTTCTAACGCACCTGGCATTGGTTTATGATGATCCTCTAAAGTCCAATGGCATGTTGTAGCAGCAGATGTGATTGTAATACCACGTTCCTGTTCCTGTTCCATCCAGTCCATTGTAGCTGTTCCTTCATGAGTATCACCAATCTTATAGTTAACACCGGTATAATATAAGATACGCTCTGTTAATGTTGTCTTACCAGCATCAATATGAGCCATAATACCGATATTTCTGGTTCTCTCTAATGGATATTCTCTTCCAGCCAAGGTATTTTCCTCCTTATTTTGGTTAGTAATTCCGCAGCGGAAAGTTACGCTGCAGAATATATTTCATAAAAATTAGAATCTGTAATGTGCGAAAGCCTTGTTTGCTTCTGCCATTTTGTGCATATCTTCTTTTCTCTTTACTGATGCACCTGTATTGTTAGATGCATCCATAATTTCGCCGGCAAGTCTTTCTTCCATAGTCTTCTCGCCTCTTGCGCGTGAGAAAGTTGTCAACCAACGAAGTCCGAGAGCCTGTCTTCTCTCTGCTCTTACTTCGATAGGTACCTGGTAAGTAGCACCACCAATACGTCTTGCTTTAACTTCAAGTACTGGCATTACATTGTTCATAGCTTCTTCAAATACCTCGAGAGCTGGCTTACCTGATTTTTCTTCAACTTTATTGAATGCTCCATATACAATCTTCTGAGCTGTAGATTTCTTACCGTCTAACATAATATTGTTGATAAGTTTTGTTACAACCTTGCTGTTGTACATTGGATCTGCTAATACATCTCTATGCTGAGTATGTCCTTTACGTGGCACGGTTCTTCCCTCCTTAACATAATTTAATTAATTCATAGGTACTCACATGTGTCTATGTGTTCGCGCTCGGTATATCTTATGTCCTGCAACCTACAGGAAATATATCTATCCGGCACTTAAACCAATCTGACAATTAAGTGAATATTATTTTGCGTCTTTAGGTCTCTTAGCGCCGTATTTTGAACGCGCCTGTCTTCTCTTAGCAACACCTGCTGTATCGAGTGTTCCTCTTACGATATGATATCTTGTACCTGGTAAGTCTTTTACCCTACCACCTCTTACAAGAACAACACTATGTTCCTGAAGGTTATGTCCTTCACCTGGAATGTAGCTTGTTACTTCAATACCGTTAGAAAGACGAACTCTGGCAATTTTTCTAAGAGCTGAGTTAGGTTTCTTAGGGGTCTTAGTCTTAACTGCTGTACAAACACCTCTCTTCTGTGGAGAAGCTGTATCGATAGCTTTCTTCTGAAGTGAGTTGTAACTCTTTAAAAGAGCTGGAGCTGTTGACTTCTTAACAGATGTCTGTCTTCCCTTTCTTACTAACTGGTTAAATGTAGGCATTCTTTTTCACCTCCTGATAAATAAATTTCCTTGGTTGCGAATCTGATTATTCAAATTCTCTCATTTGCGCACAAAAATAAGCCATGCTACATTGCACGCACGGCTTATTATAAATGTTAATTTATCTGTTGTCAACAGGTAAATTTATATGATTTAAAGTTTTATTCTTCTGTATTAACTTCTTCTGTGGTTTCTTCTGCTGCATTATCTGTGCTTTCTGAAGTTTCTGCTGTTTCTTCAGGTGAATTGTCTGTTTTTTCAGCAATGTCTTCACCTTCAAAATCTTCCTCAAAAGAAAGTTCTTCTTCACTGCTCTCATCAGAGTCAAGTCTTACATCTCTGTATCTCTTCATACCTGTACCTGCAGGAATAAGTTTACCGATAAGAACGTTTTCCTTAAGACCGATAAGTGGGTCTACCTTGCCGTTAATTGCTGCTTCGGTAAGAACCTTTGTTGTTTCCTGGAAAGATGCAGCTGAAAGGAATGAGTTGGTAGCAAGAGCTGCCTTTGTAATACCTAACATAATCTGTGTTCCTTCTGCAGGTTCAAGCTTCTGTTCAGCAAGTTTTTCGTTCATTTCATTGAAGTCAAGTACGTCAACTGTTACTCCTGAAAGATATTCAGAATCACCAGGATTTTCGATTTTAATCTTCTTGAGCATCTGTCTTACAATTACTTCAATATGCTTATCGTTAATTTCAACACCCTGAAGTCTGTATACACGCTGTACTTCACGAAGCATATAATCCTGAACCGCTCTTACACCCTTAATCTTAAGGATATCATGTGGGTTAACACTACCTTCTGTAAGCTCATCACCGGCTTCAAGTACCTGTCCATCAACAATCTTAATTCTTGAACCATAAGGTATAAGATAATTCTTAACATTACCTGTCATTGGATCTGTGACAACAACTTCACGTTTCTTCTTAGTATCAACAATCTTGGCAACGCCACCGAATTCTGCAATAATTGCAAGTCCCTTTGGCTTTCTTGCTTCAAAAAGTTCTTCTACTCTAGGAAGACCCTGTGTGATATCATCACCGGCAACACCACCGGCATGGAATGTTCTCATGGTAAGCTGTGTACCAGGTTCACCGATTGACTGGGCAGCAATGATACCGACTGCTTCACCGACCTGTACCTGTTGTCCTGTTGCCATATTGGCACCATAACATTTAGCACAAACACCAAGGTGTGACTTACATGAAAGAACTGTTCTTATCTTAACTTCTTTAAGTCCGAGCTTTTCAATAATTTCTGCTCTCTTAGGAGTAATCATATGATTCTTCTTAATGAGGATTTCCCCGGTTTCAGGGTCTACGATATCTTCAGCAAGATATCTTCCTGTGATTCTATCCTTCAATCCTTCAATTACTTCCTGGCCTTCCATAAATGCTTTAACTACCATTCCCGGAATTTCTTTGCCTTCTGAGCAGTCAACTTCTCTGATAATAAGCTCCTGGGATACGTCAACAAGACGTCTCGTGAGGTATCCTGAATCGGCTGTTCTTAATGCGGTATCTGAAAGACCCTTTCTGGCACCATGGGCAGAAATGAAATATTCCAGAACATCAAGACCTTCACGGAAGTTTGACTTGATTGGAAGTTCGATAGTTCTACCTGATGTATCTGCCATGAGTCCACGCATACCTGCTAACTGCTTAATCTGCTGGTTAGAACCACGGGCACCTGAGTCAGCCATCATAAAGATGTTGTTATACTTGTCAAGTCCGGAAATAAGTGCATCAGTAAGTTTAGCATCGGTATCAAACCATGTTGCTACTACTTCTTTATATCTTTCTTCTTCAGTAATAAGACCTCTTCTGAAGTTCTTCATAATCTTATCAACTGTTGCCTCAGCTGCTGCAAGCATATCTTTCTTCTGTGCAGGAACTGTCATATCTGAAATTGATACTGTCATGGATGCTCTTGTAGAATACTTGTAACCTGTTGACTTAATAAGGTCAAGTACTTCAGCTGTCTTTGTGGCACCATGTGTATTAATTACTTTTTCAAGTATCTTCTTTAATTCTTTCTTTCTTACAAGGAAATCAACTTCAAGCTTACATTCATTTTCAGGAATACCTCTGTCTACAAATCCAAGATCCTGAGGAATGATTTCATTAAAGAGGAATCTTCCTAATGTAGAGTTAATAACATCACTCTTAACTGTTCCGTCTTCCAATGTCTTAGTTACTCTTACATTGATTTTTGAATGTAATGTAATAATTCCGTTCTCATAAGCAAGAATTGCTTCATTAACGCTCTTGAATGATTTGCCTTCTCCAAGCGCTCCCGGTCTTTCCTGTGTAAGGTAATAGATACCGAGAACCATATCCTGTGAAGGAACGGCTACAGGACCACCATCTGATGGTTTTAAGAGGTTATTAGGCGAGAGAAGAAGGAATCTGCACTCTGCCTGTGCTTCTACTGACAATGGAAGATGTACCGCCATCTGGTCACCGTCGAAATCGGCGTTGAACGCTGTACATACAAGTGGATGAAGCTTAATAGCCTTACCCTCTACAAGTATTGGTTCAAATGCCTGAATACCAAGTCTATGGAGTGTAGGAGCACGGTTAAGCATAACCGGATGTTCTTTAATTACATCCTCTAATACATCCCATACTTCTGTCTCTAACTTTTCAACTTTTTTCTTAGCACCCTTTACATTTGGGCAATAACCGCTTGATACAAGTTCTTTCATAACGAATGGTTTGAAAAGTTCGATTGCCATTTCTTTTGGAAGACCACACTGGTAAATCTTAAGTTCTGGTCCTACTACGATAACCGAACGTCCAGAGTAGTCAACACGCTTACCAAGAAGATTCTGACGGAAACGGCCCTGTTTACCTTTTAACATATCTGATAAAGACTTAAGTGCTCTGTTACCCGGTCCTGTTACGGGACGTCCTCTTCTACCATTATCAATCAATGCATCAACTGCTTCCTGAAGCATTCTTTTTTCATTACGGATAATGATTTCAGGTGCTCCAAGTTCCATAAGTCTTGCAAGACGGTTATTTCTGTTGATAATTCTTCTATATAAATCGTTTAAGTCTGATGTTGCGAATCTGCCGCCATCAAGCTGAACCATAGGTCTTAAATCCGGTGGTATTACCGGAATGACATCAAGTATCATCCATTCAGGCTTATTTCCTGATTCCCTGAATGCCTCAACAACTTCAAGTCTCTTAACGATTCTTGCTTTTTTCTGTCCTGAAGCATCTTTCAGTTCAGCTTTTAATTCAGCTGAATCTTTATCAAGGTCGATATTGTGGAGTAATTCCTTAATTGATTCCGCACCCATACCTACTCTGAATGCAGAACCCCATTTTTCGTATGCTGCCGCATATTCCTGCTCTGATAATATCTGTTTAAAAGATAAATCCGTATCACCTGCATCAAGAACTATATATGATGCAAAATATAATACTTTTTCAAGTACTCTTGGTGAAAGGTCAAGAATAAGTCCCATACGGCTTGGTATTCCTTTAAAATACCATATATGTGATACAGGAGCTGCAAGGCTTATATGTCCCATACGCTCTCTACGAACGCTTGCCTTTGTAACTTCTACGCCACAACGGTCACAGACAATTCCTTTATATCTGATTTTTTTGTACTTACCGCAGTAACATTCCCAGTCTTTACTTGGTCCAAATATCTTCTCACAGAACAGTCCGTCCCTTTCAGGTTTTAATGTTCTGTAGTTGATTGTTTCCGGCTTAATAACCTCTCCGTGAGACCACTCCAGAATTTTTTCAGGGGATGCAAGACCAATCTTAATTGAATCGAATGTTATCGGCTGATATGTTTCGTTATTAGTATTTTCTGGCATAACTAATCTCCCTTCTATTCTTCACTGTCGAATGCTGAATCATCGAAATCTGCTATATCTGATGTGTCTTCTTCAACATCAGAAAGTTCTCCGTCAACGAATTCCTGTTTCTGATATCCGAAGTCACCGAATGCTTCTTCATATCCATATGCTTTATTATCACTCATAAGGTCTTCATGTGAAGTATCAGACTCTGCGTAGCCGATATTTTCTTTAATATCAACTTCTTCGCCGTTCTCATCAAGAACCTTAACATCAAGTGCAAGTGATCTTAATTCTTCAAGAAGTACCTTGAAGGATTCAGGAATACCCGGTTCAGGAATATTATCACCTTTGATAATTGCTTCGTATGTCTTAACACGTCCTACAACGTCATCTGACTTAACTGTAAGGATTTCCTGAAGCGTATATGAAGCACCATATGCTTCAAGAGCCCAAACTTCCATTTCACCGAAACGCTGTCCACCAAATTGTGCTTTACCACCAAGTGGCTGCTGTGTAACAAGTGAGTAAGGACCGGTCGAACGTGCATGAATCTTATCATCAACAAGATGATGAAGCTTAAGGTAATGCATGTGTCCGATTGTAACAGGGCTGTCAAAATATTCTCCTGTTCTACCATCTCTCAATCTTACTTTACCATCTCTTGAAATAGGAACGCCTTTCCATTCTGCTCTGTGGTCAAGGTGTTCACCAAGATATTCCATAAGTTCTTCATTTATCTTGCCGTCCCATTTTTCTTTGAATTCATCCCATTCAAGATTTACATAATCGTTGGCAAGATCAAGTGTATCCATAATATCTTTTTCGTTAGCACCGTCAAATACAGGTGTTGATATCTTAAATCCAAGTGCTCTCGCTGCAAGGCTTAAGTGAATCTCAAGAACCTGACCGATATTCATACGTGATGGTACACCAAGAGGATTAAGAACGATGTCAAGAGGTCGTCCATTTGGAAGATATGGCATATCTTCTACAGGTAAAATTCTTGAAACGACACCCTTGTTACCATGACGTCCGGCCATCTTATCACCTACAGAAATCTTTCTCTTCTGTGCGATGTAGATACGAACCGACTGATTAACGCCCGGATTGAGGTCATCCCCGTTCTCTCTTGTAAATACCTTAGCATCAACTATAACACCATACTCTCCGTGAGGAACTCTGAGTGAAGTATCTCTTACCTCTCTTGCCTTCTCACCAAAAATGGCTCTTAAAAGTCTCTCTTCGGCTGTAAGCTCTGTCTCACCCTTAGGTGTAACTTTACCTACAAGAATATCTCCGGCACGGACTTCTGCACCAATTCTTATAATACCTCTTTCATCAAGGTCTTTAAGTGCATCTTCACCAACGCCCGGAACTTCTCTTGTTATCTCTTCAGGTCCAAGCTTGGTATCTCTTGCTTCTGCTTCGTATTCTTCTATATGAACTGATGTATAAACATCATCTCTTACAAGTCTTTCACTTAATAAAACAGCATCCTCGTAGTTGTAACCTTCCCATGTCATGAATCCGATGAGAGGGTTCTTACCTAATGCGATTTCACCATTAGAAGTTGATGGACCATCCGCAATTACATCGCCTGCTTCAACTCTGTCTCCCTTTGTAACGATTGGCTTCTGGTTATAACAGTTGCTCTGGTTACTTCTTGCGAATTTGGTAAGCTGGTATGAATGTCTGTTTCCGTCATCCTCAAGAATAACAATTTCTGTTGATGTGGCTCTGTCAACAAGACCGCCTTTTTCCGCTACTACACAGGCACCTGAGTCAACGGCTGTCTTATATTCCATACCTGTTCCTACTACTGCTGAATCAGTTGTAAGAAGAGGTACCGCCTGACGCTGCATGTTAGATCCCATAAGTGCTCGGTTAGCATCGTCGTTCTGGAGGAAAGGAATCATTGAAGTAGCAACTGAGAATACCATCTTAGGAGATACATCCATAAGGTCTATCTTGCTCTTTTCAAATTCCGAGGTTTCCTCTCTGTAACGGCCTGATACGCTGTTCTTAACGAAATATCCGTTCTCGTCAAGTTCTGCATTAGCCTGCGCTACATAATAATTATCTTCTTCATCGGCAGTAAGGTATCTTACTTCCTCTGTTACTCTTGGGTTCTTAGGATCTGTCTTATCTACAACACGATATGGGGCTTCTACAAATCCGTACTCATTAATTCTTGCGTATGTAGCAAGTGAGTTGATAAGACCAATGTTAGGTCCTTCAGGTGTCTCAATAGGGCACATTCTGCCATAATGTGTATAATGAACATCTCGAACCTCAAATCCGGCACGATCTCTTGAAAGTCCGCCAGGTCCGAGTGCTGAAAGACGTCTCTTATGTGTAATTTCACTAAGAGGGTTATTCTGATCCATAAACTGTGACAACTGCGAACTTCCAAAAAATTCCTTAACTGCAGCTGTTACAGGTTTGATATTAATTAAAGTCTGTGGTGATGCTCCTTCAACGTCCTGAGTTGTCATTCTTTCCCTAACAACTCTTTCCATTCTTGAAAGACCGATTCTGTACTGGTTCTGTAACAATTCACCTACAGCCCTGATACGTCTGTTTCCAAGATGATCGATATCATCCTTTGTTCCAACGCCATATTCAAGATGTATATTGTAATTAATAGAAGCAATAATATCATCAACGGTAATATGCTTTGGTACAAGATCACTTGCGTTCTTCTTAATAGCTTCCTTGATATCATCAAGTGATGTATTTTCTTCAAGGATTGTCTTTAATACAGGATAGTATACTGCTTCATGGATACCAAGAGACTTAGCCTCTTCCTCTGTGATATCTACATGTTTTGTAATATCAACCATCATATTAGAAAGCACTTTTACTTTTCTGTCTTCAACGGCAAGCCATACATAAGGTACTGCCGCATTCTGGATAGCAAGGGCAGAATCCTTTGTAAGTGTATCTCCGGCTGATGCAATAATTTCTCCTGTGGTAACATCCACAACATCCTCTGCGAGCTTGTGTCCCCAGATTCTGTTTCTGAAATTAAGTTTCTTGTTAAATTTATAGCGGCCTACCTTAGCAAGGTCGTATCTTCTTGGGTCAAAGAACATTGCATTGATAAGGCTCTCTGCACTATCAACCGAAAGAGGTTCACCCGGACGGATTTTTTTATATAACTCTAAGAGACCCTCTTCATAACCGCCATTAGGGCTCTTCTCTGTTACTGAAGGATCTTTTGCTATACTTGCTTCAATTTTAGGTTCATCCCCGAAAAGTTCACGAATCTGTGCATTGGTTCCGAAACCAAGTGCTCTTATAAGAACTGTAACAGGTACCTTTCTTGTTCTATCTACACGCACGGAAAATACATCATTGGAGTCTGTTTCATACTCTAACCATGCACCTCTGTTAGGTATAACGGTACATGAATATAATGTTTTACCAATCTTATCATGACCTATTTCATAATAGATTCCCGGAGAACGGACTAACTGGCTTACAATTACTCGCTCTGCACCATTAATAACGAAGGTTCCTGTTGCTGTCATTAATGGAAGATCTCCCATGAAAATGTCATGTTCTTTAATCTCGTCTGTTTCTTTGTTATAAAGTCTTACTTTAACTTTGAGAGGAGCTGCGTATGTTGCATCTCTTTCTTTACATTCTTCAATAGAATACTTCTTATCGTCTTCACATAACATAAAGTCTACAAATTCAAGGCTAAGGTGACCACTGTAATCTGTAATAGGCGATATATCTTCAAAAACTTCTTTGAGTCCATCCTCTAAGAACCACTTATATGAATTCTTCTGAACTTCAATAAGATTAGGCATATCAAGAACTTCTTTCTGTCTTGAGTAACTCATTCTGACGTTCTTGCCAAATTTCTTAGGACGTAATCTGTTTTTTTCCATTGACGTTTACCCCTGCGCTTTCTATAATTTTCTTTTGCCTATGTGTTGAGCATAAGTCTACACAATAAAGCATTATCCATAATAGCATATATGTAAATCCCTGTCAACAACTTTTTTAATAATATCTCCGGTCGTTGGCATTAAAAAAGAGTGCCACTTTCGTGACACTCTTTTGTCTACAAGCATAAATTACATTATTTGATTGTAGCTTTAGCGCCTGCTTCTTCAAGTTTCTTCTTGATGTCTTCAGCTTCTTCTTTGCTAACGCCTTCTTTAACAACCTTAGGAGCTGCTGTAACAAGATCCTTAGCTTCTTTAAGTCCAAGACCTGTGATTTCACGAACAACTTTGATTACTGGAACACCAGAACCTTCTGTAAGTTCAACGTCAAATTCTGTCTTTTCTTCTTCAGCTGCTGCACCTGCGCCTGCTGCTGCAACTACAACGCCTGCTGCTGCAGATACGCCGAATTCTTCTTCACATGCTTTTACAAGATCGTTTAATTCTAATACTGTTAATCCTTTAATAACTTCAATGATTTCCTGAGTTGTCATTTTAAATATCCTCCATTAATTTGTTTTTTAATTTCTTAGTAATTATGCTTCTGCTTCGTTCTTTTCAGCAATCTGCTTAATAACACGAGCGAAGTTTGTAACTGGTGACTGAATACTTCCAAGGAATTTTGAAAGGAGTTCTTCTCTTGATGGGATAGTAGCAATTACCTGGATACCTTTCTCATCATAATATGTTCCTTCAACAACACCTGATTTAAGCTGTAATGCATCAGCAGTCTTAGCAAATCCGAAAAGGATTCTTGCAGGAGCTGTTGCATCTTCCTTAGAAATAGCGATTGCTGTAGGACCTTCAAGGTCTGGTACAAGTGCTTCAAATTCTGTACCGGCAACAGCACGCTTAATCATTGTATTCTTATATACCTTATATATAACGCCTGCTTCTCTCATTTTCTTACGAAGAGCTGTATCCTGCTCAACTGTAAGTCCACGGTAGTCTGCAAGAACTGCTGACTTAGCACCGTTAAGGCATTCAATGATTTCATCAACTATAGGCTTCTTAATCTCAACCTTTGCCATGAGTAATTTTCCTCCTTGTAGAATTAATATAAAAAATGCCTCCCGCAGACCGGGAGACATTAAAAAGTCATGTGCTTAAAATTCTCCTCGGCAGGCGTACTGACTTATGCCTTACGGCACCTGCTGTCTACGGTAGGGACTTATACAAGTCCAACAGATGATATGTTACCATCTGAATATTATTTTGTCAAGCAAATTTATGCAAGATACTTTGTTGTATCAACCTTAACACCAGGACCCATTGTAGATGTAAGAGTAATGTTCTTAATATACTGTCCTTTTAATGCTGAAGGTTTAGCTTTAACGATTGCATCCATAATAGCCTTGAAGTTGTCTGCAAGCATCTCTTCTGTGAAAGATACTTTACCAACTGTAACATGCACGATGTTAGTTTTGTCAAGTCTGTATTCAATCTTACCGGCTTTGATATCTGCTATTGCTTTTGTTACATCCATTGTAACTGTACCGGCTTTAGGGTTTGGCATTAAGCCCTTTGGTCCGAGTACTCTACCGAGACGACCAACAACACCCATCATATCAGGTGTAGCTACAACAACGTCGAAGTCAAACCATCCTTCGTTCTGGATCTTTGGAATGAGTTCTTCGCCGCCTACGAAATCTGCTCCTGCTGCTTCTGCTTCTGTTGCCTTAGCGCCCTTAGCGAAAACAAGAACTCTTACTGTCTTACCTGTTCCGTGAGGAAGAACTACTGCACCACGAATCTGCTGCTCAGCATGACGTCCGTCACAACCTGTTCTGATATGTGCTTCTACTGTCTCATCAAATTTTGCTGTTGAAGCTTTCTTAACTAATGCTACGGCTTCTTCAGCGCTGTATGTTGCTGTGCGGTCTACTAATTTAGCCGCTTCAACGTATTTTTTGCCTCTTTTCATTTTAAAAAACCTCCTGGTGGTATTTGCGGGGTCTGCCCTCCCACAACTATTATCTGATGTCTGACATCAGACGCAGCTTAAATTATTCTTCTACTGTGATACCCATACTTCTTGCAGTACCGGCGATCATGCTCATAGCTGCTTCAACTGAAGCTGCATTTAAGTCAGGCATCTTCAATTCAGCGATCTTCTGGAGATCTGCTTTAGAAATCTTAGCAACCTTTGTCTTGTTAGGTACGCCTGAACCTGATTTAATGTTACATGCCTTCTTAAGAAGAACTGCTGCAGGTGGAGTCTTTGTAATGAAACTGAAACTTCTGTCTGCATAAACTGTAATTACAACAGGGACGACTGTATCTCCCATATCTGCTGTCTTTGCGTTGAACTGCTTTGTAAATTCAACGATGTTTACACCGTGCTGACCAAGTGCTGGACCAACTGGTGGAGCTGGTGTAGCTTTGCCGGCAGCAATCTGTAATTTGATATAACCTGTTACTTTCTTTGCCATCTTTGGCACCTCCTAAAATAATGTGGTGTTTGCGGGAATCACCCTCCCACGCAAGTCGTATAACCGACCAACTCCGGTTGCCCGGAATCTATTCGTCATAATGGTTCTGCCATTTACGAATTTTCATTAAATATGACGTATTTCTGTAAAGCCTAACTCAACAGGTGTCTCACGTCCAAACATATCTACTGTAATTGTAACAGTCTGTTTGTTGTCATTAATACTCTTGATCTCTCCGACAGTATTTTCCCATACCCCGGATATTGCCATAACCGTATCACCCAGTGAGTATTCAGCCGCAACCTTGCCAATGCTGATACCGAGGTTGTTCATCTCTTCATCTGTAAGCGGAACCGGCTTGGATCCCGGACCCACAAATCCTGTAACACCTCTTGTATTTCTTACAACATACCATGTGTCATCGTTCAGAATCATATGAATAAGTACATATCCAGGGAAGATTTTTTTCTGAACCTGTTTCTTAACACCATTCTTAATTTCTACTGCATCCTGTAAAGGAACGGAAACTTCAAGAATCTGATCTTCAAGGTGTCTGTTTTCGATTGTTTTCTCGATGTTAGCTTTAACTTTATTCTCGTAGCCTGAATATGTATGAACTACATACCAGCTAGCTCCTGATATTTCTTCTGACATCCAATCACCTTTTCCTATTTAACAAATATTTTATCGAAACCTGTTGATATAACAAAATCAAGTCCGAAAATTATAAGTCCGAGAACAACTGTGCAGACCAATACTGCAAGTGTCTGTCTTCCAAGTGACTGACGATTAGGCCAGATGATTTTCTTGAATTCTGCTTTCATTGAAGCAAAGAATCCAACCTTTTCAGACTTCTTTCTGCCTTTAGAAGTCTTCGCTGTTTTCATAGTTAATTCTTCAACAGTTACATCATCAATTGATGTGTTGTTAAGAATTTCCTTTTCAGAATCACCCATCGTAGTTACCTCTCAATACTAAAACTATTTTGTTTCCTTATGCATTGTGTGTGACTTACAGAATCTGCAATATTTCTTTGTTTCCATTCTGTCAGGATGAGTCTTCTTATCCTTTGTCATATTATAGTTACGCTGTTTGCATTCTGTACAAGCTAATGTAATTTTAACACGCATGACTTACACCTCCAAATTGTGCTGTTTATCTATTATTTTTGGGCATAAAAAAAAAGCCTTTACTTCCCATAGCTTACTCACTATATCATAGCTGTATTAACATAGTCAAGTCTTTTTTTCTAAAAAAAAATATGTAAAAAATATTATAAAATAAGATGACATTTTTTGTCTTATGTTCTATAATATACATGTAAAAATGGATTTTTGCAAGAGTTATTTTATCATACAGACAAGGAGGTGACTGTTATGATTAGCAATGTATATAACTACTACCTGTCCCAGTACGGCAATCTTTCCTACGGCAGGCATAATGTTCATAAAAAAAATGAGCTTCGTAATACCTATAACAGCATTGTGAAGCTTAACAGATCCAATCCTTTTTATGACATTGATTTATCGGAAGAATCCCAGAGATATGCAATTGACATTAAAGAGAACGCAAGGGCATTGTTTGATGTTACGGAAGATTTGACGGATGCCGGCAACGGCAATATGACATTCAGAAGCATTGCGGAATCGGATATGCCGGATAATGTTGAAGTTGAATATATTGGCGAGAACGTCCACGCCGGAAGTCCTGCAAAGTTTACAATCGGCGTCAGGAAATTAGCCACACCCCAGACTAATACAGGAGCTTATCTGCGCCAGAATGCCAGAAATCTTTTTACCGGCACTTATTCTTTTGACGTCGATATATCCTCCATTACATACGAACTCCAATTTGATGTCACAGATAAAGACACCAACCGCAGTGTGCAGGATAAGCTTGCACGTCTGATTAATAAGTCCAATATAGGTCTTAATGCACAGGTTCTTGTTAATAGCAGCGGCCGTTCGGCACTGTCTGTTACTTCCAATATGACCGGTGTAGGTGACAGACCTGTTATTTTCAGGATTACGGATAACGATACCTCGGCTCTTTCAGGTGTGGTTGACGCCCTCGGGCTTGATAATACCACCCATTATCCGTCTAATGCGGTTTTTGAACTGAACGGCAATGAGAAGATTTCATCATCCAACGTTTTTACAGTGGATAAAAAATACGAGATTACCCTTAAAAAAGCCAATAACGAAGGGGAATATGCAACTATAGGACTTAAACAGAACCTTGATTCCATTATCGACAGCATCCACGAACTTGCGGACAGTTATAATCAGATATCACAACTGGCCAGAAGTGGCACAAGTTCAGGAAGCCGTCGTCTGGCAAATGATTTATCATACATTGCCACAACCCATAATGATGCTTTGAACTCCAACGGATTACATATTAATGAAAATGGATTTATAGAAATAGATGACGAATATTTACATTCCTCTTCTAATGATGAACTTTTAACGACACTTTCAAGTTTAGGCAGATTTAAATCTGACCTGCAGAAGAAAGCCAACGATATAATGATTAATCCAATGGAATATATAAGTAAATCAATTATCAGTTACAAAAACCCTGCGAGACCGACTGCAGATACATATACAACCTCAATATATTCAGGAATGATATATAATGGTTACTGTTGAATACCGCTGTTAATCACAGCGGTATTTTTATTTGCCGGTTTCTGACTTTATCTTATTTCTTGCCCGTGACAGCCTTTTTGACACGGCATTTTCTGTCGTATTCTCGTCTTTTGCTATCTGGCTGATACTTTTATTCTCTATATATCGTTTTTCTGCCGCTCTTTTCTCTGCGGGTGACAGACAGTTAAAATTACTCCTTGCCGATTCTTCCTCCATGAAAAGTATTCTGTCATTGTTATTATAGTATTTTCCATAGAGGTCTTCGTCAAACTTTATACTGTAGCTTTGTTCCCACTCCTTTTGATACTTTGTAAATACCTTATCCTTAATTTTTTCCACATAATCTTTTTGTTTTGTACCGTCAAGCTTGAAAAACCATTCGGAATGTTCGGTGATTTTGTAGAAAATCTCACTGGATATATCCTCTGCTACAGTTTCTTTTCCAAACTTTGCTTTTGCTTCTTTTATCACATTTTCTTTGCAATAATCGTAAAGTTCGCACATGTCTGCAAAAAAATAACCATTACCCAAAAGAACACCTCCTCCTTTACTTATTAAGTAGTAAACTATGTTCCATGGTAACGGTTGTTTTATATTTCAGGGATATATTTTCTCATTTCGTCCAGTCTGTTACTGTACTGGTGAAGTTTTTTAACTTTTTCGTAACCATTCAGGGCAATGTTTTTTCTTTCGTCTTCATGGCTGAGATAATATTCTGTCTTCTTTTGCAAATCCTCATAGGAATCGAATGTAACAAGGTCTATTCCATCTTTAAAATACAGACCAAGCTCCGGCTGGTTATTGGTCATGCAGAAGCCTCCGCAGCTTAATATGTCAAACACCCTTAATGGGATACCTGTCCTGATGCTTTTTAAAGAAAGATTGAGATTAATTTTACTTCTGTTATATATAAGAGGTGCCTGGCTCCAATAGTCCACGGTTCCGTGTTTTTTTGCAAACCCAAATTCCGGTTCCATATCATCTGTAAATATATCGGTTCTGTAATTCTCCGATAATTTTGATATAATACTCTGTCGTTCAAGTCTTGCTATTTTGAATGAAAGAACCGTTGTTGAAAAAGTCAGTGCAAGCTTCTGGAAAGAATGTTCCGACTTATTAAGCACAAAATGCCTCTCTATCTCGGCAAGAATTTTACCGTCAAGAATGTCTTCTATCATATATTCGTTAATATTAACCTGCATTTTTAATGCCGCATCAAAATAACCTTTAAGGTAATCCGTCATATGGTCATATACTTCGTCGTACATATTTTTCTTATACATGCTTCCCACAAAGGATATGTCATAATCGTATCCATCAGGAACCGCACCTCCTGTTATCTTGTCATTACGCACTGTATCCGCACACAGCGGCAGGTAATATACAGGTGCTCCCATATCTTTAAATTCAAGCTGGTTCCACAAATCAAATGTAAATATTATGTTGGATTTATTAAAAACCGCATCATTATACATAGCTGAAATAGGGCTGTCGCAGCACCATGCCACATATCGTATTCTTCTTTTTTCACATTCATTGGATATAAGAGGAAAAAAATTGACAGTCATCACAAGGTCATACTCTGCACGGTCAAACTGCTCACGTAAACTAAGGGCGAAAGGCTCATCACTTTCGTAATTAGCCATCTCGCCCGTTATTTCGTCTACAATATGTCCTCTTTGTTCAAGATTTTGTATAAGATCAAACTGATTATATGCTTTCCAGCGGTAAAATAATATTCTCATTTTTTCTTATCCATAAAATATGACTGTGATGAAATATTATTCATGCTCTTGTAGTAGTTACTTGCAACTTCCCTGTTTTTCTTTGCCTGATATACGTCTTTTCTGATTGAATTAAATCTGTTCCGTACAATTACATTGTTACGCTGTTCCGCAACCTGAAGTGCAAGGCTTAAATCCGTAATGGTTTTAATTTTAACCTGCAATGCGGCAATTTCCTGTTTATATCGGTCTTTATTGCCTTCTATCTGGTTTTTGATATTGTCATACAATATCTGGAAGCCTGTGTCCAGCTTTTCAAGTTCATCAATAAGGACAGCTTTACTGTCAACATTATCATTGAATGCTTCTTCGTCAAACTCTCCCTTATCTATGATTTCTTTCTGTGCTGCCGTAAGAGCTTCCAGCTGCTTTAATATATCAATTTTTTTATCAAGGCTCTCTGATAAAACCTGCAAATAATTAACTGCTTCGCTCATATAAATTCCCTTCTATTTTAACTTGGTCTGCCTGTCTGCATTACCTCTTTCCATGTGTCTCTCATACTTCTTAAATGAGTAAGGCACTCTTCAAGAATTTCTTTATCCTTATGAACGTTAGCTTCCACAAGCCTTCTTAAAATATATTCATAAACAACGTCAAAGTCCTTTGCCACAGGATACTTGAAATCCAGGGAATTCCTGAACTCTTCTATTATTCTTGTTGCCTTAACGATATTGTTATGTGCTTTCTCAATATTTTTCTGGTCTATACCCATAATGGCAACATTAATAAATTTAATGGCACCTTCATAAAGCATAAGGGTCAGTTCCGCCGGAGAGGCTGTCATAACTTTATTTTTCTGATACATGTCATATCCTGATGCATTTGTCATATACAATTCCTCTTTTGCCTTTAATTACTTCCAAAAAGATTTGCAAGTGAATTTTGCTGTGACTGCAGTTTTGAAAGTGCCACCTCCATTGCTGAAAACTTCTTATAATATTTTTCTTCATAATCAGCAATTTTTTCTTCCCAGGTACTTACTTTATCCTTATAGTCACTGTATTGGCTTGCCATTTCCTTATCATTATAAATTGTAAGGGCACTGCTCAGATCCGTGCTTGCCATTTTATCATTTATAGCATTGTAAAGATTCTTTGATAACTCTGTGAAAAATTTAACTACCTTATCAGGATCGGATGAAATGGCCGCCATAAGTTTATCACTGTTTGATGAGGAAACCGCATCATCCTTATTACCATCGATATGGAAATTATTCCTTGTCTCATCTTTTGCGGTAAAATAACTCTGGGTTCCGATACCGAATGATGATAAAGTATAATCAGTTCCGTCAATAGTAACCTTGGTTCCGATAAGTGCATTCTTCATTGCAGATGTAAACCCGCTCAATGTGGAATCTTTTCTGAGAAGGGCAGTCTTAATCTTGTTTTCCCATTCTTCAATCTGTTTATCCGTCATTGCTTCTTTTTCATCAGATGTAAGTGGTTCATAACCTGATGCGGAATCTGCATAATAGAGAGTATCAAGATATGTAATCATCTCATTAAATTCTGAAAACATTTTCTTAATCTTGTCATACATTCCCTGTGTATCAACTGATGTAGTAATTACAACCGGATCATCTGTCTCAACTGTATTGCCTGCTGCATCCTGTGTAACAGATGTTGTTGTCTTCGTAGCGTTAATATTTATACCGTTAATTGAAAACGAGTTGGAATTATTCGTATATGTGGCACCGTTAAGCACGATAACCGAATCCTGTGCAGTTACCCTTGCTGCATCATTTGAATTTGCAAGTGCTCCCGAATCATAAAGACCAACTATTTTCTTAGCCATTGCTATTTCGGCAGCTGCATTGTCCTGCAGTTCTTTGAGAGTCTCTCCGTTAATTCGGTCAACCTCTGCATTAAGAGCATCATCAGAATCAAGAAGTGCCTGCTTCTCGGAAATAGTCTTGTCATATTCTTCAAGCTTCTTATCCCCGTCAGCTATCTTTGTCTCAAGTTCGGTAACGGCATTTGTATAATCTGTTTCATTTTCATAATCATCTTTTGAAAGATTTTTCAGCTGCTCTTTTAATTTATTATTGGATTCTTCAAGAGTCTTTCTGTTATCTGTGGCTGTCTTTAAATCCTTTTCAACTGTTGTTCTGTAGGAATCCGCAGTAATCTTTTTGACTTCGTATTTCTCGTTAACTTCTATAGAACTGTCATAATCAGCGGCAGATATTTTTCTGTACCGCTTCATATCTGATGTTTCGTTTCCGTTAAGATCTTTTACGGACATAAGTCCTAATTTGGCAAGTGCCTCAAGTCCTGCATCATCACCTGCAGTAACAGAGAACTCTCCGTCAAGTCCTGACTTTGTGGAGCTTAAATAAATACGTCCGGTATTATTATCGTAATTGGCATTGACACCTGCTGATTTGAACTTATCCATAAGGCTTCCGATTGTCATATCCGACGTAAACTTTACTGTGTTGCCGTTGACAACTATGGTACCATCAGATACTCCAAGGTCAGAAAGTTTGGTGCCTGTCTCAGGATTCTTTCCGTTTAACCGGAGTCTGCCGCCTGTAAGGTAGCCCGATGCTGCAAGCTGTTTTACGCTGAGAGTCTGTGAACCTACAACTGCAGAGCTTGATGCTGTTATTGCTGCCACTTCTGATCTTGATATGTATGTAGTCTTAACTCCGTATTCTCCTGATAATCTCATAGAAGATAATGTGCCTGAGTAAAATCCGTATACTTTTTTATTAACGTCACTCCATTTACTCATTATCCATTCCTGTTTCTGGAGCTGTTTATCATATTTCTGTTTCTTGATTGAATAAGCTGACACAAGTTCTTTTACCATTGAATCGGTATCAAGTCCTGATGCAATACCTGATAATCTTATTGCCATAAAACTTCCTCCTAACCTCTCTCGTCTAAAAACATTCCTGCAAGTTCCCATACCTTGGCAATCATGTCAAGTGTCTCTTCGGCAGGATATTCTTTAATAACTTTGTCCGATGTTTTATCAACTATTTTTATAGTAACTCTGTTGGTATCGTTATCATATCCGTACTCTGCAATAGTATTGGAATTGATTTTCTTGTTAATGTCCGATACCGCCTGCTTAACCGTACCTTCTGCAGGTACTCCTGATTTAACTGTTTCGGTATTGAATCCGTCAGTTTCAAAATCTGTTACTGCCTGGCTTCTGTCTGCCTGCACAGTTCTGACTGCGTCTGTGGTATAATCTATACCTGTCGTCTTAGTAATTCCGTTTAATTTCATAATCACACCTCCATGTGCAAACCGTGAACGCTTCTTTTATTTATTTCGGTTATTTCTATAAATAATTTAGACTATTTCAAAAAATTTTTAAGTGCTTCAATTCCGTCAGAATTGCTTGCAGCCTTGTTGGCTTCCTGTATCTGAATATATACTTCCTTACGGTAAACAGGAACTGACTTAGGTGCGGTTATTCCTATCTTTACCTGGTCGCCCTTTATATCCAGTACAGTTATTTCCACGTCATTATTAATTACTATGGATTCTCCGCTTTTTCTGGTTAATGCTAACATGTCCCTGCCTCCTTTTATTTTTTATTAAAACAATCATATACACTGTAGCGTACAGGATATTCCTCATTATTTACAATAATCTGACATCCAAGCCTTGTTGATATATTTATAACAATCGGAGCTTTGAGATTAATGGTCATTTTGGTAAGGTCTGACGGTACCGTAAGCACAGAAAGCACATACAACTCTTCATCTGATTCAAATATTCCTATCTGTGCAAGCCATTCATCCTCAACCACCGGTCTATAATCCTTTATGATGAACATTGGATCCATTACAGGAAAAGCAAGTTCCGGTTCATCCACACATTGGAGCCACATAATTCCATTTTTAGATTCTTTATCAGAATCATAAGCTATTACATATCGTGTATATTTTTCAAATCCCAGTAATCCGTTTGGTATTGTGATTATTTTATTATCGTCGATTTCAATTTTTCCAAATATTCTTGAGTTAATTTCCATAATCATTCTCCTTAAATATAATCTAACAGTGATTTCTGAACACAGGACGATGCTGCTGAAAGTGCTGCCTGATAAAGTGTCCGTGCCGACGAAAATTTGATTACGACATCTTCAAGGTCCACATCTTCATTTCTGGATTTTAAATCATCAAATGTTGTATACTGCTCTGAAAGACGGTCTTTTGTAAGTGTCAGACGGTTCTGTCTCGCTCCCAGGTCTGCAAGTTCAAGGGACACTGTCTGCTGATATTCCTTAACGTTGGTGATTTCTTTTGAAAATGTTTTTTTCATGTTATCAAGAGCATAATCATACTCTTTTTCTGATGCCGCTATCATAGTATCTATGTTCTTATTTTCATCAGCGCTGTATGCTCCGCTTTCCTTCATTGTTTTCAGCTTTGCAATTTTGTTTTCAATATCAAGAACGCTCTGAAGTGCATTGCACATATCATCAATATCACGTCCTATATCATAACTCAGGGCATTGCGTCCAAGTGTGTTTACCTGTAAAGACTGGCTGAAATTTACCGTATAAGATATACTTTCATCACTTTCAAAAGTATATTTCACCGGATTACCGGGATTGGTAATATCGGTACAGTTAAAATACATTTCGGGTCTTACATCACCTGCATTGAAACTGTCCTTCTGATATGTAAAAGACATTCCGTCACAGTTGGAGAACTTCGTATATAAGTCATCCGTCATAACTACTTCACCCGTATCGTATATGTAATAAAGGCTGTCTGTAGCCTTATCAAAAGTTCCGTCCGATACCATTTTTTCAAATTCACTTCTTGATACTGCATTTGGTGTATAGTCTGTGGTTCCGTTGGCATCCGTCACAGAAAATTTCAAGTCATTTCCACTGTCAAGTGCTTTTGCACAACCCTGATAAGCAAGGCGGACACGATATACTTTTCTTGTCTCCGGATATTTTTCAGCATTAATACCTGTAACTTTGGTTGCATCCACACTGTTTTTCATGATGTTATCAGTTGTTACCGCTTCAGCCTTAAAAGTCTCTGTAATTTCGTATTTTTTATCTGATTCCGTTGATGTAAGGAATGTAAAAGATGTATCTGTCTTATAACCCGTAAAGCAATATCTTCCTGCATAATCTGCATTAGCCTCGGAATAAATTGCCTTTCTGTACTGTTTTAAAACATCTATAATGGCACTTCTGTCGTTGGTTGTAAACTGATCCGATGAACCTTGGTTACAATACTGGAAAATATCAGATAAAATTCCGTCCATATTATTAAGTGAACTATGTGTTACATCAAGCCATGATTCCGCATCCGGAATGTTATGTTTCAGGTACTGGTTAATCTCGGAAAGGCTTGATCTTAATGATAATGCTCTTATTGCAACTATAGGGTCATCAGACGGCCTTGTAATTTTCTTTTCCGTTGCAAGTTCATTTTCTGAAGTATTCAGGTTATTTTTTGATTTTGAAACATTTCTCAATGTCTGGTTCATCATCATTGTATTGGTTATACGCATAAGGCACCTCTCTTCTATACGCCTGTCTGTTCAATCAGCTTATCATATATTTCCTGCATTACAGAAATAACCTTTGATGAAAGATTATATGCGTTTTTGAATTTCACAAGGTCAATACCTTCTTCATCTTCATCCACACCGCTGACTGACATTCTCTGGTTGTCTATTGTTTCTTTTATATTTGAATATGTTGCCTGAAATGTCTTAACTCTTCCTGCATCTATAGAACATACAGATACAATTGAATTAAGGAAGCTTTCAAAATTTCCGTTATTTATTACTATTTTATTCTTAATTGCTAAAAGTGCTTCAACCATATCCACATTGGCTGAACCTTTGGTAGAGTCATAAGAATATGGAAGTTTACTGACATCATTAAGAATCTCCTGATTAATTGTAACATTTCCTGCGGTAATGTAAGAATCCCCGTACCTGGACACGAACAAATCTTCTACCGGTTTATCTGTTACTCTCTTATTTCCGCCCGAAATCGTCTCATTGAATACATCCGAAATCTTCTGGATGAATTTATTAATCTCTTCCTGATAATAAGGAATACCTTTATAAGAAGAATTAAATCTTGTCTCGCCGACTGTAACCATCTTCTTAGAATAGCCTGCTGCAACATAACCATTGTATTCTGCTTCTGTAATGTCCTGCACATTTATTATTTTGCCGTCCGCATCTTTTAGGTAATTGCCGTCTTTGTCTGCCATGCCAAGGACTTCGTATGCTTCATTACAGCCATCTCTTACATCTATTGCTGCTTTCAATGAGCCTGTAAGTGAACTGCTGTACATATTAAATCCAAGTCCGTTGTTCCAGGTAATATCATAAAGGCCGTCTAAGTCACTGGCATTCCTTCTTTTTCCTGTCTCTCTGGTTTCAAGCAGAAGTTTGTTGCAGTTATACATATCAACGAGTTCCTGCCCGTTGACATATACTTTAAATTCCGTTGCACCGTTTCCTATTTCTTTTTCGGATACGGTTGTATTAATATATCCTGAAAGTTCATCAACAAGCAGCGCCCTCTGGTCTCTAAGATCATTGGCATGACCGCCATTTATTTCAATAACATTAATCTGCTTATTAAGAGACACTATCTGTTCCGAAATAGTATTTATGGAATTAACTGTTGTCTTAACTTCATCATTAGCCTGTCTTTGTACAATGGAAAAATTAGTGGACAGAGTGTTAAAATAATCGCAAATACTCTGTGCATAATTCAAAAACTGGTTTCTCCCTACCGCACTTGTAGGGTCTCTCTGGAGGTCATTGATTGCCGAAAAAAGATTCTGGTATTCTTTTGTAAATCCATTGAGATTAAATTCATCAAGATAATCTTCAACAAGCGTTGTGTAATTTTGTAAAGAATCATACTGGCCGCAATTAGTATTTGCATGGCGATATTTTGTATCATAATATGAGCTTCTCAACTGGTCGATTGAGATTACGGCAGTTCCTGTTCCTACCGTTCCATAGCTCTGATACACCCTGATAGACTCCGCTGCCTGCTGGTTGGAAACCTGTTTGGTATATCCTTTGGTATTAATATTTGATATATTATGTGCAGTTGTATTGATTGCCGCATTGCTTGCAAAAAGTCCCGATGAACCTATTGTAAGTCCAAAAAAAGTATTAGCCATTTAATCACCTGACTCCTAAATTGTTAATTAAAGTTTGTATCATATCATCTATTACATTAATAAATCTTGAAGATGCATTGTATGCCTGCTGGAACTTTATCATATTGGAAAGCTCCTCATCAGATGCAACACCCATAACCTGCTGTCTCTGGTTATCTAACTGGCTTGCAAGAGTTGTTTCATTAGTACTCATGCTGTTGTAAATCTTGCCGGTGTTAGCAACGTCATTTATCATACTTTCATAAAATTCCTCAAAGGTCATTCCGTCAAAACTGTCATTGTACCGCATTATCTTCTTTGAAAAAACATCAACCAGTTCTTTCGCCGTATTATAAGCATCTCCGCCGTTCCCGCTTAAAGGTATCTTTGAATAATCCTGGACTATATCCTTATTGACGGATATGTTCATAATTGTATAAGCAGAATTGTTGCCGAATGTATTGATATTATTTCTTACATAGTAATCTGTACCATTAATATTGGTCACTGTATACCGGTCACAGAAATCCCTTGTAAAAAGTTCTATTCCGTATTCACCATCCGTTGTTGTAGGTGCCTTATCTGTATCAAGAACCGTATATTCTTTTCCGCCAATGGTAATGACCTTTTCCGGGCAGAAAACATTATTAATTTCCTGTACCATTGAACTTATCAGTTTGTCAAAATTAGCAATTGTATTCACAAGTGCTGAAGTATCAACGGACTGTGTATACAAATCATATTCATTCTTACGTCTAAGATACTCAGGATTACCGGTTCCATCAGGATACTGTGCCGTAATGTAATCGTCCGGAACAGGTTCTTTCATATCTGCATGTTCATATGTAGGTGTTGATGCACCTCTTGCAATGAATAATCCTTTCAGTCCACCAATATCCGTATTTTTGGATGTCGCAATAACTTCACTATAGGAATATAAGGATTCCTCATTAAATGCCGGCCATACTATGTCCACAAGGTCTGTTCCCTGAAATGCCTTGCATTGAAGACTGTTATATGACATTTCATCTGCAAATTTATTGCCCTCTATATATACTTCAACCGAGCCATTATCGCCTTCGTTATATGTTATTTTGCAGTAAGAACTTAGTTCATCAAGCAGCATATCTCTCTGGTCTCTTAAATTAGAAGCCGTCTCATAACCGCCGGTCTCAATCTTTGATATATTTCTGTTTAAAGTTACTAACTGACTGCCTATCTCATTAATTCTGCTGACTGTTGTCTTAATTTCTGCATTAAGGTTGCTCTGGTAATTTACCAGACCCTTGTAAATAGTCTGTGCACTGTCAATAAACTGTACCGCACTCTGTACAAGTGCCGATCTGGCGGTATTGTCGCCCGGTGTCTTAGCCACTTCATTAATTGATTGAAGAAAATCACTTATATTCTTCTGAAATCCGATTCCCGTAATATAATCGGTCTCGCCCATCTGTGTCTCTATCTCAAGAACCGAATCGTATAATTTATCATAAAAGCCCTGTCTGCCATATTCCTTACGATATGCGGCGTCAAGAAACATATCCCTGACATGATTAATCTTGGCAATAGAAACACCAAGACCTTTCTGCCCTGTAGTTGTTGCAGCAGTAGTTCCTACGAAATTATATGATTTGTCTCCGTTTACTACCTGTTGTCTGACATATCCGCTTGTATTAACATTTGCAAGGTTGTTGGCTGTTGTATTAAGCGAGTTGCTGCTTGTCTGCAGCCCGGATAAACCAACATATAAGCCTGCCATACCCATATCATATTCCTCCGTCAACTGTTACTGTTTTGCATCAAAGGAGCCCATTGCTCCGTAATTATTGTCCGCATACTCACTGCCTGAATAATTGGCAGTTGAAGGTGCCTGTTTCATTCCTCTTAAAATGTTCATCTCGAACTCTACCATATCAAGAGATTCCTGTAACAGAACCTTATTCTGTTCATTTATCTGTACCATCTGAGACATTGTGCTCTTAAGCCTGCCGTGTACTTCCGAAAGAAGTCTTGCTTCCCTCTCCTGTCCTTTAAGATATTCAATCAGTAAAGGAAGTGTAAGTCTGCGGTAGTCCTTATTAAGAACGGTTGCAATGTCCTTAGTACATTCTTCACGTTTTTTTTCAAGAACAATTATCCGCTCAATGACTTCCTGTTCACGCTCTACAATATTATTAAGAGCGTCAACATCACCTTTTACGATTATACCGGTCTTCTCCATAGATAAATCAAGAAGTGCTGCATATTCATCATTCTCTGTATTCAATGTTGTAATCAGGTTGTCAATTAAGCTTGCCACTTGTTCTTTCTCCTGTTAATTAAAATAATGTTGTTCCGTATTTTTCTGCGAGTTTTGCAGCGAAATCCTCACTGCTTACTTCATAGCTGCCACTGTCAATCTTTGCCTTTATGTCTGCCACTTTATCAGCTCTTACATCCGGTGCATCTGCTACTGCCTGTTTCGCAGTCCGGTAATCCTTTCCAAACTGTGAAATCTCTACCTTGTCGCTTCCATATACAGAATTTTTCTTTCCAACAGTACGTCTTTCTGTTGTCTGGTATATCTGACTAATCTGGTTGTAAGCGTCAATTCTCATAATCCTCTCTCCTTCCGTGAACAGATTATTAACCCTCAGATATGGGTTCTATACTATTTATCGGATATTATCGAAAAATCCTAACCCTTTTTTTAAAAAAATAGACAGATGCCCACATACGGCATCTGTCCATATATCATGCTTTATTACTTTGATAATAAAGTTTTTTAGCTTCGTACATAAGTCTATCAGCTTCATTCAGCATATCAACCACATCGTCAACCGATTTTCTCCACAAATATCCCATTGAAATGCTTACTCCTTTTTTCTGCATTTCTTCCTGAAGTTTATGCACTTCACTCTCAAATACAGCTTTATTTACATCAGGCATAATGATGACAAATTCGTCACCGCCTATGCGGTAAGCATTTTCCGGAAATTTCTTAATAAAAGTCCCTGCTGCAAGACAAATATATGTATCTCCTGCCTTGTGGCCTTTCTTATCATTAATCATCTTAAGCCCATTCAGATCAAAAAAAGCCACACCCGCATCATTGATTTTTCTTTCCTTATATTCATCAAGCACATCCATATATTTGTTACGGTTATACATTCCGGTAAGTACATCCCTGTAACTCAGGTATTCAAGATTCTCCTGCTGTTTTTTCATATACACCATTTCCGTAATAAAATACTGGATTGATGATAATAAAGTAGCATCGTCACAATGTTTTCTCGGATTATCAACCCCAAGGAATCCAATAACCACATCATCCTTGATAAGTGGCACAGCAAGAAGCCTGTCTATATCCTGTGCGTCAAGAACATCATAGGATTCTGTTCCTTTTTCCTGATTAAGACTAGAAACGTAATATGGTTTGTTCTGTTTAAAATTAACCATCCATTCCGAAATCACGCTGATTGGTATATTCTGCAGGTTGTCAATCTGGGAAGTTATTCCCTCTACAAAATATTCATCCGTATTATTAATCACATTTTTATCGTAATCAATATCAAATGTATAACTTCTGTCTCCGTTAAAATAACCATTCACAATCTCAAGCAGATTATATATGGATTCATGGATATCGCCTATTTCCACAAGTTCCGATATACACCTATTGAGAGTTGTGGATATCTCAAGCTGTTCCTCTGTCTTTATATTTTCTTCTAAAAGTCTCCGCATTTTGATGTTCTGCTCTTCAATCGATGCAAACAGCATGAAGAACATAGCCGCCCCGATTGAAAAATCCACATAGTGCACTCTATGGAAAAATAACTGTACAAGTGCTGCGACAAGAGGCATCAGTATATATGAACACATGGCAAGGGACAACCTTGGCCCGATCATTTTCCTGTACTGTATGATTACGAAAAAATCAATAAGCATACCAACTGCGGGTATTAAGGTCGAAAGCCAGTACATACTGCCTCTATTATAAAAATTACGGCTGTCTACATAATAATATAAATCCGTAAACTGTGACACAATCACTAATATAAATTCCGCTATACAAAGGGCATATACAATCTTTCTGCGTATATCATAATTAACAGTTTTTCTGTCCTTCAGGTATTCAAAAAGGTACTCATGGAAGAACAGTAATACAGCAATAACACACATGTATACTATCAAATTGCTTATTTTAACAATAACATAACCGGCGGTTCCTGCCATTCCACTGCATACTAATGCAACTGAATCTGCCGCAAGAAATATAGCCGTCGATGACTGCATGCATATCATCCATTTTCTTTTGTTCTTCTCATAATTCCTATTAAAAAACATGCAGACAGACGCCGTAGCTTCCAGCACGCTGCCCCATAAAAGTATAGCAATCTGCAAACTTCTGCTATCAATCATTATATTTCACACCTTCTGTCTGTATTTACTGGTCAAGATACCTCATTCTATTGCCATCCCTCAGGTTCTTTCTGACCGGTTCTGTTCTGTCCGTCTTATAAGCATCACTCAGAGTCTTCTGTAATTTATCCTTGCACGCCTGACAGTATCTTCCTGATTTAATCATTGCCCCACAGCCTTCACATTCGATTCCTATAGGAGAATCATCTGCAAATGTAAGTCTTTCCTCTCTAATCCATCTCTCAATCTGGTTGATTGAAACATCATTATCCTGTGAAATCTCTGTCATTGTGGCTTTAGGATTATCCTGTATATATTTCTTAACCACCTGGAATTTCTTATCCAATGCTTCCATACAGGCAGGACACAAAAAATATCCTCCTCCTATGTAATTAAACAATCTTCCACATCCTCTGCAATTCTTTACATCCATTGTAATTCCTCCAATCGTATCAAAAGCCCCTGCCGATACACGCCGTTATAAAATATACTTCCTCAGCTCCATTTCTTAGCAGGGTCCATGCACATTCATCAATTGTTGAACCTGTGGTATAGATATCATCCACAAGTATTATTCTTTTATATTTTAGTTTAATTTCATCAGTTTGAAAAGCACTTTTTAAATTTGTTATCCTTTCTTTTTCATTAAGTTCTTTTAAAGGTGCCGTATTCCTTGTACGGATAAGAATTTTGTTATCCATTGGTATCAAAAGCTGTTCACTAAGTCTTTTTGCTAAAATCTCAGCCTGATTATAGCCCCGCTTTATTAATTTACTGCGGTGCAGCGGCACAGGCACGAGTACCTCACAATTCCATGAGAAGATTACATCTTTAAATTCCTTCGCTATTACGGAGGCATAATACTTCGCATATTCCCTTCTGTTGTTGTATTTAAAAGCATACATGGACTTTTTCATTCCTTGTGAATAAGAAAAAGCCGCCACTCCTCGTTTAAAATTATGCTGTTTAACCACACAGTCATGACAATATTCCTGTTCATCATCCTCAAGCTGTTTTCCGCACCTATAGCATACCGGCTGCTTTATATATGTGATTTTGCTGCGGCACCCTGGACATATATCCGGTGTTACAATGCTATTTCCGTCAAAAAGTATATTGCCGCACACAGGGCACCTGTCCGGAAAAAGAATGCTGTTTATCTTTTTTAATATTTCTATGTGAACGCCTCCTTAATTCTTACATCCAGAGTTGTAAATCTTTTCTGTTCATTAACATTTTCAATCATATTATAAAATACATTTTCATCTCCTACAATACATATACACTTCTTGGCCCTTGTCACTGCTGTGTACAAAATATTACGATTCATTAAAAGCCTTGGTCCGTCAAGCACCGGCATAACCACAGCGGGATATTCGCTTCCCTGTGATTTATGTACCGTTACAGCATAGGCATGCTCTATCTCGTCCGTCTCTTTAAAGGAATACTCTACATATTTGTTATCATCAAAACGCACTGTCATCCTATTAAGGTAAAGATTAATATTATCAATGATACCCATATCCCCGTTAAAAACGCCCATTCCCGTTTCCACAGGTATTCCGTGATATCCACGGATCTCCCAGCCTATTTTGTAGTTATTTTTTATCTGCATCACCTTATCGCCTTCACGGTAAATCACACCGGAGATTTCTTTTTCGACTTTACCGTCTGACGCAGGATTAAGGTATTGCTGCAATACCGTATTAAGATTAACAGCACCCAGCCTTCCTTTTCTTGTAGGGGTCAGGACCTGAACTTCTTCTGTTTTGCAATCCGTGTATGCAGGAAGTTTGTCTTTTACAAGGGTAATCATGGCATTGATAACAGATTGTGCATCTTTTCTTGTGATAAAAGGAAAATCTTTGCTTCTTGTGCTTACTGCCACAGGTATTCCCTGATTAATTTTATGGGCATTAATGACAATATCGCCCGCCTCTTCCTGTCTGAAAATCTTAACAAGCCTTACCACGTTAAATACATCAGCCTTAATTATATCTTTTAACACCGCTCCCGGTCCTACGGACGGAAGCTGGTCGGCATCCCCCACAAGAATAAGTCTTGTTGGTTTGACCACAGCTTTTAAAAGGCTGTTCATCAGAAAAATGTCTACCATCGACATTTCATCTATTATTACCACATCCGCTTCTAACGGATTATCTTCATTGCGTTCAAAATTAACGCCTGTGCTTTCATCTGATGGCATTCCTGAAAGTTCTAACAACCTGTGAATAGTCTTTGCTTCATGTCCTGTTGCCTCCGTCATTCTCTTAGCTGCCCTGCCGGTAGGTGCTGCAAGAAGAATTTCGCTGCCTTTTTCTTCAAAATACTTGATAATGGTATTAATCGTTGTGGTCTTACCCGTTCCCGGTCCACCGGTAATAATCAATAGTCCCGATTCCGCTGCTTCTTTTACGGCTTCTCTCTGGTAATCATCAAGCTCGATTTTTTCACGGTATTCGATAGAGGACAGTATTTTTTCTATTGTCTTCTCATCAACAGGATATTTACTGTTAAGGTCCGTAAGGGCTGCGGCTACCGACACTTCCGTATTATACATTGAGGAAGGATATACAACGCTTTCATCATTTACTTTTTTAACAACTATCTTTTTGGCAATTATAAGATCCATTATGAGGTCTTCGTCCTCTTCTATCTCTGCCTGCAGGATGTTCTTTGTTCTCTCCATCAAAAGATTAAGTGGAAGATAGGCATGTCCCGCTGCTACAGCCTGTGACAGAGTATACAGTATCCCGCTTTTGATTCTGTAGGGTGAGTCAGGCTCCATTCCCAAGTCTTTAGCAATATCATCCGCTATTTTAAAGCCTACCCCATCAATATCATCCGCTATTTTATACGGGTTTTCCTTGAGAATCTTATACATATCATTACCGTAGGTTTTGTATATTTTTACGGCGAGATTCATTCCTATGCCCACACCTGAGAGATATATCATTGCCTTACGCATATCCCTTTTCTCAACTACCTGGTCGGCAATTTCCATTGCAATTCTATCACTTATTCCCTTTACTTCTGAAAGTCTTTCCGGTTCCTCTTCCATAATTCTGAAAGTATCCATCTTGAATTTTTTAACAATCCTTGCTGCAAGTCCGGCGCCTATTCCTTTTATTGCACCGGAAGCCAGATATCTCTCTATGGACACCTCATCTTCTGCTTCCGTTTCTTCAAATGAGACCGTCTTAAACTGGACTCCGTAACTTGGATGAAGAGAAAAATCTCCCTTGAAAACTACATATGAGCCGGTGTGGACAAGATTAAGTATTCCCACACAGACCATGGAATTATATATCTCATCGGCATATTCTTCACAATTATCCTTAAGTCTTTTCACTTCATCATTGGAAAGTTCCACTTCCAGTATCGTATGACCGTTCTCCTCATTGGTATATATTATTTTTTCAACATAACCCTTAAGTTCTTCCATCTGTCTATCTTATTCCTTAGCCAAAAAGACCACAGGAAATCCTATGGTCTTTGTTATATTAATCATTATTATAATTTCTTTTCATCTGTTCGTAAAGCATCTTTGCTATTCCGATGCCATCACCGCGTTCTGTGGCAGAGTCCGCATACTCCTGATACAAAGTATCTTTAAACATCTCAACATAATCATTGGAAAGTATTGAATCTTCGGACTTTGGAATCATCTTTTCCATTCCTTTAAATGCCTGTTCTATGAAATAGCTTTCAAAAGTCTTACAAGCCTCCATCAGCTCCTCATCACCGGCTTTGGAATAATCAGTATTATTAAGATTATTCTTTAGTCCTGATATGGATTTGTTATATGTATCATAGGATGTGGCCTGTGTGTACCCTGTCAAGCCTGTAATATCACTCATATCTCATTACCTCTTAAGCTGGTTAGCCTGTCCTAACATGTCATCTGCTGCCTGTATTGCTTTTGAATTCATTTCGTAAGCCCTCTGTGCCACAATGAGATTAACCATCTCATCTGCAACCTGTACATTGGATGCCTCAAGTCTTCCCTGACATACCTTGGTTCTCTTAAGCTCTGTGTAAGTTCCTTCCTCCATTGCAATACCTGAAGCCTCGGTCTCTTTATAAAGAGAACTTCCTATGCTGTCAAGTCCTGATGGGTTGGTAAACTGGAACACACCCATTCTGGTCTCAAGGTCATCAAGACGTTCGGTCTTGTGCATATTGCCATTTTCATCAGGCTGTTCTTCAATAACCCTGTAATAAAACGAACCATCTGATGTAATAACAAGGTTGGAAACATCATATTCGCCAGAGAACTGTATCGGATTACCATCTGAATCCACAACAGGATATCCATCTGACGAACATATCATAAAACCATCGTCATTGGTCTTTCCGACTGTAAAATCGCCGTTTCTTGTATATACTATCTCGCCATCCGGATTCATAAGTCCGAAAAGTCCGTCGCCCTCAAGTCCAAAGGCAAATGTACTTGTGGAATCAATAAGTGAACCCTGGCTGAAATGTGTTGTTATTGCCGCTGTTCTTGCTCCTGTTCCCACCTGTGCAGGAATAGGTTTATCATCACCGTTAGCGCTTGTGGAACGGCTCTGTAATGTCTGATACAATAACGATTTAAATTCTGCTGTAGATGCCTTGTATCCTGTGGAATTAACGTTAGCAAGATTATTGGAAATTACATCTACATTAGTCTGCTGTGCAATCATTCCTGATGCTGCAGTATAAAGTGCTCTCATCATAAGCTATCTTTACCTCCTTATAACTGTCCCAGATTAACAGCTCTTTCAAGGGTTGAATCGATGGACTGTATAACTTTCTGGCTGCTCTCGTAGTCCCTTGCAATGGTAATCATATTAACCATTTCGGAAACCACATTAACATTAGAGCTTTCAAGGTATCCCTGATACACTTTGCCCTGTGCAGCTTTAGTTGTTGCGCCATCGATGGCTGTATACATATTCTCGCCAAATTTTTTCAGATAATCATAGTCTTCAAAATCGGTAATCTGAAGTCTGGCCACTTCTTCACCATCTGCTTCAATTATTCCCGATTCGTTAATCGAAACTTCCGTTCCGACAGGAATTGTAATAAGACCACCATCATCCCCTAAAACGAAATCGCCATCCTTGGTCATAAGAATCCCTTCGGAGTTAACGGTAAAACTACCGTCCCTTGTATATCTTACAGATTCAGTTCCGTTCTTATCAGCGTATGAAATCGCAAAGAATCCATTCCCGCTTAATGCCAGATCGTAGGTATTGCCTGTCTCTCTTAAATTGCCTGTTGAATAGTCGGTATATGTCTCACCAATCTTTACTCCAAGGCTCATATATCCGATAGGTCTGTCAATGTAGCTGTCTGTCTCATCATTAATCTTGATAGCTAACATATCCTTAAATGCCTGCGATGTTGCGCCTTCCTTCTTATAAGCTGTTGTTGCAGAGTTAGCTAAATTATTGCTGACCACATCAAGTCTTTTCATCTCATTAACCATGCCCGTTGCACCTGTGTATAACGCTCTTACCATATTCTGCAAAACTCCTTATAATTTATGTTTATCTTTCACCGGCAAGGAATTCAATAAATTTTCCGGTACCTATAGCAACTGCGGTCATAGGATCTTCCGCTGTCATTGTATTGATACCTGTCTTCTCTTCAATGAGTTCCTCAAGTCCCTGTAAAAGGCTTCCGCCACCTGTGAGGACTATTCCTCTGTCAGCTATATCTGCTGCCAGTTCAGGCGGTGTTTTTTCAAGAACACTATGGATAGCTTCAACTATCTGTGCTGTAGCTTCCTTAAGTGCTTCTTCCGTTTCTGTAGATGTAACCGTAACTGTCTTAGGAAGACCTGTCACAAGATTACGTCCTCTGATATCCATAGACACTGCTTCAGCACTAGGATAAGCACTTCCTATCTTAATCTTAATATCCTCAGCAGTTCTTTCACCGATAAGAAGATTATGCTTCTTACGCATATATCTTATAATTGCTTCATCAAAATCATCTCCGGCGATTTTAATTGAGGTACTTACTACGGTTCCTCCAAGTGAAATAACCGCAATATCCGTTGTACCGCCGCCAATATCAACTATCATGTTACCACATGGTCTTGATATATCTATGCCTGCACCGATTGCTGCTGCTATCGGTTCTTCAATAATTGCAACCTCTCTTGCACCTGCCTGATAAGTCGCATCTTCTACTGCTTTCTTCTCAACCTCGGTAACTCCGCTGGGAACACACACACTTATACGGGGTTTTTTAAGAATTTTCTTACCGAGTGCTTTCTGTATAAAATACTTAAGCATCTTCTCTGTTACCGTATAATCCGAAATAACACCCTGTCTCAAAGGTCTTACGGCAACAATATTGCCCGGAGTTCTTCCAAGCATAAGCCTTGCTTCTTCTCCGATTGCCTTAATTTTATTCGTATCTCTATCAAAAGCAACCACTGACGGCTCCTTCAAAACAACACCTTTGCCCTTAATATAAACAAGGATGCTGGCTGTACCTAAATCGATTCCAATATCTGTACTGATCATTGTAGATCCCCTTTCGCTTTTTTCTATAGAATAGAATGTAATAAAAAACATATTCTATAGTATTATAAACAATTAATCAAAATAATAAAAGAGGATTTTTAAAATTTATTTATAATTATTTCTAATAATATATCGGCAGGTTTTTAAAAATAATTTATGCTATACCTTGCTTTTTCTTTTGCCACTGAATATTTCTCTTATGATTGCAGGATGGAATAATATCAGCAGTGGAAAAAGTTCCAGTCTTCCCGCCAGCATATCGAACATCATAACGTATTTGCTTAGTGCGGAAAAGCCTCCGAAATTGCAGATGGGTCCGACTTTTGAAAGTCCCGGTCCTACATTATTGATTGTAGCCGCAACCGCTGTAAAATTGGTTGTAAAATCCTTATTTTCCAGTGAAACAAGTAAAACTGAAACTGTAAAAATAATTATAAATGTCAGAAAATATACATTAACAGAACGCACAACCTCGTGTTCTACGGGTTTCCCATCCATTTTAATCTTCTTAATTATTTTAGGATGGATATATGAATCAGTTTCCTTTCCCAATGACTTAATAAGAATAACTAATCTTGATACTTTAATACCTCCACCCGTACTTCCCGCACAGGCACCGATAAACATTAATATGACAAGTATGGTTTTGGATGCCTCGGGCCACAGATTAAAATCAGTGGTAAAAAAACCTGTAGTTGTAATAATTGAAGCAACCTGGAATGCTGAATCCGTAATGGCATTTACGGCACTTGTTGACATCTTAAGTATGTTAAAAAAGATACATACAACGGAAACAATAATTATTATAAGATAGGCCTTTACCTCCTCCATAGCAAACGCACTTTTGAATTTCTTATAAAGTATAAGATAATATGCGTTAAAATTAACCCCGAAGAGTATCATAAAGATTGTAACAACCCATTTTATATAAAGTGAATATCCCGCTATACTGTCATTTTTGATACCGAATCCACCGGTACCTGCAGTACCGAAACTCGTAGTTATGGCATCAAATACAGGCATTCTTCCGCAGATAAGCAATATAATCTGTATAATAGTAAGTCCGAAATATATAAGGTATAAAAGTCTGGCTGTTGTTTTCAGCTTAGGAACAAGCTTTCCAAAACTCGGTCCCGGGCTTTCTGCCCTCATCAGATTTACATTAGAGCCGCCGCTAAGTGGTACAACTGCCAGCAGGAATACAAGAACACCCATACCACCTATCCAGTGGGTAAAGCTTCGCCAGAACATCGACGTATGGGATAACGATTCCACATCGTCAAGTATGGTTGCTCCGGTTGTGGTGAATCCGGATATTGTCTCAAAAAGAGCATTGGTAAATGACGGTATTTCCTTTGTAAGCACAAATGGTATACATCCGAAAATACTGAGCATAATCCAGCTAAGTGCTGTGGAAACGCATCCTTCTTTTAAATAAAACACCGTATCCTTCGGTTTTTTGAATGTAAGCAAAAAACCAAATACAAGACATCCCAGTGCCACTGCCAGATAAGAAAGGCCTTCTTTCTCTTTGTAAATAACGGAAACAAGGCATGGCAGAGCCATAAGTGCCCCTTCTAATTTTAAAACGGATCCTAAAATATATCGTATTATCGAACTATTCATTTCATTACTTCCTCAATATATCCTGAATATCATTAAATCCCGAATGTGTGGTCATTACCATTACGGTATCACCGACTTCAATTGTGTCATTACCTGTAGGAATAATTATCCTGCCGTTTCTGTTAATGAAACATAACAAAAGATTCTTATGCAGGCATAAATCCTTAATCGGAATGCCCGTAACTTCAGAGGATTCCTTAATGCTAAATTCTATTGCCTCTGCCCTTGAACCAAACAAATGATATAAAGTCTCGATGTTGCTTCCCACCGAATCCTTTTTTGCTCTTGCATAAGCAATAATAGCTTCAGAGGTAATATATCTTGGATATACCACACTTCCCAGATCAAGGGAATTAATTACATCCTTAAAAGAAGAACGGTTGATTTCCGTTACAACCTTGGCATTACTGTGCTTTCTTGCATGAAGCGTAAGGAGGATATTTTCTTCATCTATTCCCGTAAGAGGTACAAAAGAAGCTGCCATACCAAGTCCCTCTTCATTAAGGGTGTCCTCGTCCGTTCCGTCCCCGTTAATTATAACGGCCTTAGGAAGAAGTACACTAAGCTGTTCACATCTGGCTTTGTTCTTCTCAATTATCTTAACTGAGATTCCTCTCTTTATAAGCTGGTCGGCAAGATAATAACTTACTTTACCACCACCGACTATCATTGTATTCTTAACCTTTCCTGTAAGTATTCCTATGTTCTTAAGAAATGGTACTGCCCTTGAACGTTGTGCCACAAAAGAAATCTTATCTCCCGCCTTTAAAACGAAATTACCTGATGGGATAATTATCTCTCCATCTCTTTCAACTGCACATATAAGCACTTCCTTGGCGAGTGTGTTAATATTCATGATTGCCATTCCGTCAAGAGGATTGCCGGATTCAATTTTGAGCTTTATCATCTCTGCCTGTCCGTGTGCAAAAGAGTTAATTTCAAGTGCGGATGGCAGAAAAAGTATTCTTGATATTTCCTTGGCTGCTTCATATTCGGGATTAATAATAAGGGTAAGTCCAAGCTTATCCCTGAGATATGCGGTGTCCTTGCTGTAATCAGGGTCATGTACCCTTGCTATCGCAGCAGGATTGCCTACTCTCTTAGCTACCGTGCAACATAAAAGATTAAGTTCATCCGAATCGGTAACCGCAATAAAAAGATCGGCCTTATTGATTCCGGCTTCAAGCTGTGTGCTGAAGCTGGCTCCGTTTCCGATAACGCCCATCACATCATATGTATTAGCAAGTGTCTGTACTTTTTCACTGTTTTTATCAATTATCGTAACATCATTGCCCTCGTGACGTAACTGTTCAACAAGTGTAGAACCTACTTTACCGCACCCGACAATAATAACATTCAGGGATTTTTTGGTTGAATTGCCTGTACCAGCCATATATAACACCTCAAAAATAAATATATTAGTCTATTGTATTTCTTATCCATAATTTTAATGACTCAATAGCAAGCGCCATATCGTCGAGATTATTCCGTATATTCAAAAAATCAGTCTTTTCATTTTCAGATATATGTCCGTCCACAGTTATCTCAATGAGCCTGTCTTTCTGCTTCGTAAGAATATTAAGTGTTGCAAGCATCTCAAGAGTAATCTGTGAAAGTTCCTTTGTCTTAATTTCAGGCATATATTTCTGTCCGATATCGCAGCAATGGGTACAATAATAATTGCAAAGCGTTATATCATTATAACTCTCTGACATTGCAATAACTTCCTCAGGGCGTGGAAAAGTCTTTTCATTTTCTATTTTCTCAATTCTGTCTGCTGATATAAATTCCAATGTTGCAGCAGCTCCCTCCCTCGTAAATCCGGCATTTTCCCTGCTTAATTGAAACCTTGTCTTATTCTCTTTTATTGATTTTCTTCCCATTTCATTCCCTCTGGCGTGATAATATTTTTCATTATAACTCATATTTATTTTTATGAAAAGTACAAACAATGGTTCTTTTTTATAATAATATCAAATAGAATGTACAAAATAAAATAACGGAGAATTGATGAAAGGATATATTGAAGAAAGAGCTGTTAAAGTAGCCCAGTATATTGTTGACAACAACGCAACCGTAAGGCAGACTGCTAAAATGTTTGGTATCAGCAAAAGTACAATACATAAGGATGTTTCATGCCGCATAAATTATATCAATCCCTCCCTTGCCTCTGAAGCCAGAAAGGTACTGGATATTAATAAATCCGAACGTCATATCAGGGGCGGCATGGCCACTAAGGAAAAATATCTTTGTAAAAACAAATCATAAATAATAAGGGCTGTCTTGAATCAACATGAAAGACAGCCCGTTAAATTATAATTCAATTCCGTTTTTCTTAAGAAGTTCTCTTGCACTTTCAACCGAATCCACTCCGGTTTTATTCTTAATAGGTGCAAATTCTTTTTCCCTCACTACTTCATACGCCAGACACGAATCAAGCAGCTTAATCATATCGAGAATAAGTGTTTCATACTTGTAACCGTTTGGTTCCTCGGGATTAACCTCGTTACCGTCCGCATCTATACACGCAATCTTCTTTTCAACCACATGTGGCGGAAGCTTCATGGCTGCAATTCTGTCAAGTTCCTCCGTCTTAAAAAGGTAATTAAGAATCACTCCGAAATTATATGCCGGCTCGCCCTTTTCGTTTACCGCATTTTTCATTTCGTCTGTTAACTCATAATATTCAACTATTGACGGATGATTATCCTCAAGACAGAGCACACCTACTTTTTCGTCTTTATTGACTTTTCTTATTACTTTTGAACCACATACACAATTATTGGATATTGTTGCACCCACAAAACATGGGTCTGCAATACGTTGTAAAACATTATCCACCGCAAAAACATTAAGCCATTCTATTCCGGCTCCGGCAATAATTTTATCATATCCTGCTTTCTTAAGGGACAAATACCAGCCGCCGTTTCCATTAGGAGATGTTGCTATTCTCGACTTTGATTCCATAAGGAATCTGCCCTCGTAATCGCTGGCAGGTGCCATGTCCTGTACAAAGAAATGGATATAATCGCAAGGATATCCAAAGTAATTTTTTTCTTTAAAAAATTCAATTGTATCTGTGTTGTTTTTTTCACTTGTCATCACAAACAGATGTATATACGAACCTGTTTCATTAACCACATCCATGAGATTCTCTATCAGTCGTTCAAAAATATATACGTGTCTGGTAATTCCTATGTCAAAAACACCTTTTGGCTTATCGGAACCGAGTCGTGTACCCATTCCTCCCGCTAAAAGGACAGCACCCACTTTTCCTTTTGTAATAGTGTCCTTACCTACAGCCATATAATGTTCTTTTGAGGAATTTATCTCATCCACGGTTGTAACACTTATTGGTGTAATAATGCCCCTTTTTTCGGCTTTTCTATTATCGTGTCCGGCTTTTGCAAATTCAAAATCCGTCATGCTTATCTGCCTTAACAGTTCCTTCCTGTCGCTGTCATCAAGTTCATCATAATAATCAAGTACATGTTCCTGACCGTATTTTTTTAAAGTATCAAATGCTTCATTATAATTCATAAAGACCTCACAATAATTTTATTTTGCTCCTCCATGGTGAAATACCACAGCGATTGTCTTAAACAGGATTTTAAAATCCAGTCCTATGCTCCAGTTATCTATGTACTCAAGATCCAGCTTAACTACTTCTTCAAAATCTTCTATGTCGCTTCTTCCACTGACCTGCCACATTCCGGTCATTCCCGGTTTCATACTGAGTCTCCTTTTATGATAACCCTCGTACTGCCTGAATTCATCCACGGTAGGAGGTCTTGTTCCCACAAGGCTCATATCGCCTTTTAATACGTTAAAAAACTGGGGAAGCTCATCTATGCTTGTCTTACGGATAAATTTACCTACTTTGGTAATTCTTGGGTCGTCAGTCATCTTAAACATAAGACCCTTCATCTCATTCTTCTCCATAAGTGCTTTTTTCCGTTCTTCTGCATCCTTATACATTGAACGGAATTTATATACATAGAAAAAACGTCCGTTTTTTCCTACTCTTCTCTGTTTGAAAATAAGTGGTCCTCTTGACTCGATTAAGATGGCAGGTGCCACAAAAATACTTACAATCAGTGTTATTGCTATACCCACAAGAGAACCTATAATGTCTATCAGTCGTTTGACCGCCAGACTCCAGGGATTATAAAAATTATTGGCGAATGTAAGAACCGGAATATCTCCCAGCATTGAAAGACTCTTATTAAAGTCATTGAAGCTGTCCAAGGCATGGAAACTTAAATGCACCGTTGTTCCCATATTTTCAAGTTCCATAACAAGTTTACTTAATTCTTTATTGGATATCTCATCTGTCTCTATAAAAACTTCATCTATAATCTGCCCTTTTATATATGTCAGAACATCATCACGCCCTGCAACTACAGGAATATTATGATACACCCTGCCGGTAAAATTCTTATCCATCACGGCCATACCGCTTATCCTGTTTGTCCACTCAACATTCCTTTTCATATTATCAATCACATTTTCTATATTGCCCGAGGTTGTAATGATAAAAAGCTGGCTTGTTTTCTTGTGGTTCTTATATATTTTTACAAGGTATATTCTTACAAGTATTCTGAAGAAAAACATCAGAAATATGTTAAATACAACTGTACAGATGTAAACACCTCTTGAGGCGGTATCAAAACTGTCACCGACAAACAGCATTATTGCGTATGCCGCAGCAAATAATATATTCAGCTTAATACACTGTACAAATTCCTCGAATATCTTTCTTTCGATGAATTTTCTGTTGGTATTAAAAACCATGTAAACTACTGCGAAAGCAATAAGAACCATGCCGAAACGTTCCTTTGTCTCGGCAAATTCCATTACATCTAATTTTCTTATAAAACCTGTCCAGAAAAATGCTGCCATAAAATAACTGCATATTACTGCGAGCATATCTGTAAACAACAAAATAACGTTCTGGATATATTGCTTCTTCTGGTACATATTTTGTCCTATTCTATTACTACTCTTTCGTTATCATGAATCTTTTTAAGGTATGTTTTTGCCTGTTCGACAACAGCATCATCAGGAATCATTACATAGTTAGGGCTCTTAAGCGAATAACATGGAAGGTTTCCGTTGGAACCGGTTACCGCAAACTGTATAATATCCCATGAGATATTTTTCTTGAGCTGGATATCCACAAGTCTGGCAATCTCATCCATTGACATATCGGTTACCATACTTGATGAAATTGAATCAAGTACCTCTGTGTAGTTCTTCAGCAATTCAGAAGAAGCAAGTTTCTTAACAACAGCATTAACTACCGCCATCTGATTTTTACCTCTCTGGTTATCACCTGTTGGAAAAGAATATCTTTCTCTTGAAAATACAAGTGCTGCTTCTCCGTCCATGTGGTTATAGCCCTGTACAAAATGGTAACCCTTGACATTCTGGGATGTAAATTCAAATTCAGAATATACGTCTACTCCATGAAGTGAATCGATTATGCTCTTAAAGCCTGTAAAATTAAGCTTGATATAGTAATCGATATTTATTCCGTAAAGCTTCTCAAGTGTCTCAACAGAACAGTCAATACCATAACATCCTGCATGGGTAAGTTTATCCGGTTCTCCGTTTGATACACTTGTAGGCACATAATAATCTCTAGGTGTGTTAAGGAGAAGTATCTGTCCTGTACTGGTGTTAAGAGTCATAATGATATTTACATCACTGTTACGATTCTCAGTTGGAGGTCCGTCAACGTCAATTCCGCTCAGGTATAGTGTAACCACGTTATCCGAATTCAGATAATCATCATCTTTTTTGTCATCATTTTTTATATCTTTTTTCATTTCATACGATGCAATCACCTTTGTAAATGTCTTAAAATCCTTGAATTCATCAAGTGAATCAAGTATTCCAAGGTGGCTTGTGCCAAGGATAATTACATTAACCTCTTTATCATATAAAGCTTTCACAAGTGACTGTACATCGTCATATTCCTTTGTCTTAATTGTGGTATCGATTTCTGTCTGTATCTTATTAACTACTTCATCGGTATTTTCCCTGTCTAATGACTTCATTATACCGAATTCTTCTGATTTAACATCTTCAAGTTTCTCGTATTTGCTGTCTGCCCTGACATATACATTAAGACTTGTGGTGGTATAATTAATATCGGTAGCTTTTTTAAATGCTCCGTAAGTTGCATTAAGATACACAGAACCCACAATAAGCACGACGGATAAAAGAAGTGATATAATCTTTGTTATAATTCCCGGCAGTACCCACCTCTGGGTTATCGTTACGACCGTGAGTATAAGCACCAGAAGTACATCTATCATTATCACATAGTCTTTGGGAACAATCCTGACTTTTGACAATATTACCATAAAAACAACTGTCGCTACAAGCTGTACTGCTAACAATGCAATACCCGAAATCAATAAAGCTTTTTTTATTTTATAATTTCGTAATTTTTTTTCTTTTTTCGTTTCTGTACTCATAAACTTTCCTCCGGGAAATTAATACCTTTCATCATATTCTTTAAAACTCATAAGATTACTGTCTTTGTCACTTATAATCAGGTCATCTTCTGATGTTACCCCTTCTATAAGCTCTATAGGCCATTCTATGGCAAGGTCCTTATCGTTCCACATTATTCCGCTGTCGCCTTCGCCATAAAACACTTCATCACACTTATAGCTGACTACTGCATCTTCTATTACGAAATACCCCAGTCCGAATTCTCCCGGAACATAAAGCATGGTCATATTATCTCCGGTAAGATGAAACGGAAGCCATTTCTTATATGTTGGAGATTCCTTTCTCAAATCACATATAACTGCGTATACATGACCCGATATACACCTTATAAGCTTTGCCTGAGGCTTGATAAGCTGGAAATGTAATGCCCTTATCACGCCTTTTCTGGTAATTGTATAAAATGTTTCTTTTAAATTATGTTTTATACCATTACTGTTGAATATGTCAACATTATAATCTTTTAAAAGTCCGCCTCTTTCATCTGTTGCCAAAAAGGGTGTTATTTTATATGAACCTTTTAAAGGTAATTCTTCAAATTCAAATTTCTGTATCATTGCTGCTCCTTAAGCCACTCCATTGTAATTGCTGTCCCTGTTGCAAAATCCGTTTCCGGAATGAATCCACAATCCTCTTTAAGTCTTTTTATGCTAAAAACTTCCAATGGCATATCAGTTCCCGTAAATGGGATATCTCCAAAGCAAAGTGTTGCATCCTTTGCCAGATTTTCTTTCATCTCAATAATAAATTCTTTCAAAGGTCTTGCATTACCGCTTCCTATCATATATTCGGAAAACGGCCTGCCCTTCGTAGTAATAAGATAAAATGCTCTGGCTACATCTTTTACATATACAAAATCATAGTTCTGCGTTGCCGCGGTAAACTGTAAATCTTCTTTTCGTATTATTTTTTTCAGGGTTGAATTAACAAATCTGTCTGTAAATTCTCCGGGACCGTATGCATTTGTTATCATCGGCCATATAAAATCTATGCCGAGTTCTGCCGCAACGGGCTTGCATAGACAATGTGCCGTGTGCTTGCCTATTCCATAAATATATGCCATTCCCGGTCTTGCTCCGTCAGTGTGGATTGCCGCTTCCACTTCGTATTCCATTATGCTTCCCGCACCGACGAATCTATCGCAGCCAATTTCTTTAGCTGCTTTAAGACACTCTACCGTGTCAATGGCATTTTTCATCTGTACATTATAATCTTTACGCTTATCTGCTGCCCCATCCCATGCAAAATGAATAAAAGCATCGTATTTTTTTCCGGCTGCTGCCTTGATTATATTACTTCTGTCCGTAATATCGCACTGTCTGTATACCATTTTGTCGTGATGTTTCAATCTGACAGGAGCTGCTTTTCTACCCAATGCCAGGACTTCTATTCCCTGACTAAGAAAATATTCGGTTGTGTAACTGCCTACAAAACCGTCTGCACCGGTAATAATTACACTTTTCAACTCTAGTTCTCCCATGTCTTCCACGGAGCGTTGCCTTCACTCCATAATTTTTCAAGCTGTTGTTTTTCCCTGACGGTATCCATACACTTCCAGAAACCTTCGTGTCTGTATGCCATAATTTCATTCATTGCTGCTGCTTTCTGCATAGGTGTTTTTTCAAGCACCGTATCGTCACCGTCTATAAGGTCGATAAATTCAGGTTCACATATCATATAACCGATATTGATGGGGCTGGCGTCGCCTTGGATTTTTTCCCTGAACTGTCTTACATTTCCATCATTATCAATGTCAAGGACCCCGAAACGCTGTCCTGCATTATATGCTGAAACGGTTACCATTTTACCATGACTTTTATGAAATTCAAGCTCTTTTACAAAATTTACATCTGAAACGCCGTCCCCGTATGTAACAAAAAATCTCTCATTGTCTATATAAGGCTTGATGCGTTTTACACGTCCGCCTGTCATGGTATTCAGTCCTGTATCTATTATAGTAACCTTCCATGGCTCCTGCCTTCTGTCATGTACAATCATTTTCCCGCCATCATTGAAATCAAAAGTTATATCCGATGTATGGATAAAATAATTAGCAAACCATTCTTTAATTATATGCTGTTTATATCCGGCACATATAATAAACTCATTAAATCCGTAGTGCGAGTATGTTTTCATAATATGCCAGAGAATCGGCATCCCGCCTATCTCAACCATTGGCTTTGGTTTATACTGCGATTCCTCGGAAATTCTTGTTCCGAAACCGCCTGCTAAAATAACGACCTTCATAACAGCCTCCCTTTATCTGGCTCCTTTATGTTTGAAAATTACACCGATTGTTTTAAGAATAATTTTGATATCAAGACCTATGCTCCAGTTATCAATATATTCTAAATCAAGTCTCACAACTTCTTCAAAATCTTCTATATCGCTGCGCCCGCTGACCTGCCACATTCCCGTAAGACCCGGCTTCATGCTGAGTCTTCTCTTGTGGTAACTCTCGTACATCTTAAATTCATCTACGGTTGGCGGTCTTGTTCCTACAAGGCTCATGTCGCCCTTTAATATGTTAAAGAACTGGGGCAGTTCGTCAAGACTCGTTTTTCTGATAAATTTACCGACTTTAGTAATTCTTGGATCATCTGTCATTTTAAACATAAGACCCTTCATCTCATTTTTCTCCATCAGAGCTTTCTTACGTTCCTCTGCGTCTTTGTACATTGACCGGAACTTATATACATAAAAAAATCTTCCGTTCTTTCCTACTCTTTTCTGTTTGAAAATAAGCGGCCCCCTTGACTCAATGAGAATCGCAGGTGCAAGGAACACGGTCACAACTGCGGTAATCGCAAGTCCCACGATTGAACCTATTATATCCATAAGCCTCTTAATCATAAGCTTATTAACATCATAGAAATTGTTGGCAAATGTAACCACCGGTATATCGCCTAACATTGAAAGGGACTTATTAAAATCCTCAAATTCTTCGAGTTTATCAATATTAAGGTGGACTACAACTCCCATATTTTCAAAATCCATTACATATTTACGGGTAGACTTCCCTGTATGATATGGTACGTCAATAAAAACTTCATCTATAAATTCTGTCCTGACATAGTCCATCATTGTATAAGCATCGGAGCTTACAGGAATACCGCATATTTCCTGTCCCACCATATCCGCATCTATTACAGCTATTGAATGTATTCTGTTAAGCCAGTCCGGATTATCTATTAACCTCCTGACTGTCTTTTCCGCCCGGTCAGAGATGGTAATTATGAATAACTGTGTATTTTTCTTTTTCTTGGCATATACATTAATGAGGTAGGATTTATATATAATATGAAAGATATACATAAATACAGCATTAAATGCTACCGCAATAAGGTATGCTCCTCTTGAAGTCTCCTTGCTGTTGCCGATAAACATGGCAACAGATGCAACCGCAAGAAAAATAAGGTTAATTTTGATTGTATACAGAAATTCTTCTACCTTGCTTCTCTTAAGGAAGTCTCTGTTCATATTAAAAATAAAAATAACAACCAGAAAGGAAAAGAAAACAAGTCCTATTTCATTAACTATTCTTGATTTAATAATTTCTGAATTTTTCCTGATAACACTAAGCCACAGATAAGTCGCAAGAAAATAGCTTATGGCAAGGCTGATAAAATCAAGGACAATCAATATAAAATTATGTATTGATTTGCTGTTATCTTTATACATTGTATAACTCCATTCCGCAATATATTACTTCTTATTGTAGCATACATGCACATACCTTTGCAATATAGCTACGCTAATAAAGAGTATTCCTCAAGGTTCCATACTTTATCCACAAGGTCTTCATAAAAATCAGGCTCATGGCATACTATAAGGACAGCACCTTTATATTCCTTTAATGCTCTTTTAAGTTCATCTTTTGCATCAATGTCAAGGTGGTTGGTCGGCTCATCAAGAAGCAGGATATTAGTCTCAACATTAATAAGTTTACAAAGTCTGACTTTGGCTTGTTCTCCGCCGCTTAAAACTCTGACTTTGCTCTCAATATGTTCTGTGGTAAGTCCGCATTTTGCCAGTGCCGACCTTACTTCATATTGTGTGTATGAAGGGAAAGTCTCCCATATTTCCTCAATACAGGTATTGTTGCCCGGCTTTATTTCCTGTTCAAAATATCCCTTGTAGAGGTAATCCCCCAGAACAGCTTTACCGGATACTGCCGGGATAAGTCCCAAAACACTTTTAAGGAATGTGGTCTTGCCAATTCCGTTAGTTCCGGTTACCGCTATTTTTTCTCCTCTTTCCATTCTGAGATTAATAGGTTTTGACAATGGTTTCTTATTATATCCTATTACCAGGTCATCCGTCTCAAAAATAACCTTTCCGGCAGCTCTTGCCTCTTTAAAGCAAAACTCCGGCTTTGGTTTTTCCTTTGCCAGTTCAATAACTTCCATTTTATCAAGTTTTTTCTGCCTCGACATGGCCATATTTCGTGTGGCAACTCTTGCTTTATTACGTGCCACAAAATCCTTAAGTTCATTCATTTCCTGCTGCTGTCTGCGGTAAGCTGCTTCTAACTGTGACTTTTTAACCTCATATACTTCTTTAAATTTTTCGTAATTACCCACATATCTGTTAATTTCCTGATTTTCCATATGGTATATGAGATTTACAACGCTGTTAAGAAATTCCATATCATGTGATATAAGTATAAAAGCATTATCATAATCCTGCAGATATCTTCTGAGCCACTCTATGTGATTGGCGTCAAGGTAGTTGGTCGGCTCGTCAAGCAAGAGTATGTCAGGCTTTTCAAGAAGAAGCTTGGCAAGCAGCACTTTGGTTCTCTGGCCTCCCGACAATTCTGTTACATCCTTATCAAGTCCCAGTTCAAGAAGCCCGAAAGCCCTTGCTATTTCTTCAATCTTGGCATCTATTATATAGAAATCGTGATTGGTAAGGATGTCCTGTATTGTGCCTGACTCCTCCATCAATTCTTCCATTTCTTCAGGTGTTGCCTCTGCCATTTTTTCAAAAATACCCGTCATTTTCTCCTCAAGTTCAAAAAGGTAAGAAAACGCCTGCCTTAATACATCACCGATTGTCATCCCGGGAGTAAGCACCGAATGTTGGTCAAGATATCCTGCTTTGACATTCTTTGCCCATTCTACCTTTCCCTCGTCCGGCATAAGTTTTCCTGTTACTATATTCATAAAGGTGGATTTACCCTCACCGTTTGCCCCGATTAATCCAATATGTTCCCCCTTTAAAAGTCTGAAGGAAACATTGTTAAAAATGGCCCTGTCACCAAAACCATGGCTTAAATTTTCTACATTGAGTATCATATCATCTTCCTTTTTAAAAATGTTTATATAATAAATCGGCTTACAAGAATCATAATTCCTAAAAATCCTAAATTAAACAGTGTAAATACGCCTAAATATCTGCTTTTTTTACTATTTTTGTTTTCCCCGTAATATCTGAAAGAAATAAGGCTTGCCATGGATGCAATTATGGTTCCCAATCCTCCGATATTAACCGCCGACAAAAGAAGTGCTCCATTATCCGTAAAATTCGATAATAAAACTGCCGCAGGTACATTGCTTATAACCTGACTAAGCAATATTCCGGACATAAACTCTCTTCCGGCAACAAAATTGCTAAGTCCATTTTCAATAAAGCTCATGGATTTAATATTTCCCGTCAGTATGAAAAAAGCCACAAATGTAAGTAATAATATATAATCGGCTTTGGCAAATAATTTATAATCTATAACCGCCGTAAGCAGAATACATACCAATAGCATAACCCTGTAATCAATAACCCTCATTACACATAATATGCAAATTACAAAAATAACCGCTATAGGAGCAATCTTCCATTTATGAAATTCTGCCCTCCGTGTCTTATTGTCTTTGTCATTTATGTCAACTTCCTTAGATGGTATAAAACAGATGCATATACTTATAAGTATAATAGCCGTAACGGCATACCATACAGTAGCCCCCGCAAATTCCCCAATTGTCATATTGTATTTTGAAAACAGGAAAATATTCTGTGGATTACCTATAGGAGTTGCCATACTTCCAAGATTGGCACCGATTGTCTGTAATACAACAATATATATAATATATTCAGCAGCTCCGGCTGCAGTAAGAAGTTCTATTGCAAAGGGCACAAAAGTAATGAGTGCCACATCATTGGTTATTATCATTCCTGAAAAAAAGCATATAAAAACGAGAATAAAATATAACATTCTCGTTTTCTTAATCTTTTCAGTCATCTTTTCAATTATTAGTGTAAATATTCCAAAACTTCTTAATGCTTCCACCATAAGCATAAGTGAAAAAAGTAATGCCAGAACCCTGAAATCAATATAATTAATATATTTCTTTGACGGATGTACCACAAAAGCCGACGCAATTGCAAGTACACCCGCCACGCATAGAATAATCTCTTTCTTAATAAAGGATAATAATTTATTCATTATAATATAACTCTGCTTCCGGTTGTTACGATAATTTTTCCATGCTCATCCCTGTTATTAACGATGATAATTTCACACAGATGCCTGCCGCAATTATTACTGTGCAGATGAATACTAATTACCTTAATACTTTCATTGGATAAACAGAACTTCTCCATCTCCTCGTATGAAAATACTTTCATAATTTCATCATGTTCATCCTTATCAAGAATGGACGAAAATCTGTTTAACAAACGGTCAAGAGGTGCATTATCATACTTAACCTTAACCCTATTCTCATCACAGTGAACGGTTGTTAATGTATTGTCCGTATAGTTAAGGCGCAGTATTTCACTGCAAAGTTTTGAAAGAGAATCCATATAGTCAAGCAGTCTTTGTTTTAGACGCTTACGTTTCTCTTTCGTAATATCCATAGTGTTAAACAGGAACTGCGGTTTACCGTTTTCCTTGCCTATATAAAATATTTTTATATACAAAGAACCTTTACTTCCATCTTTTCTGGTATATCCTGCTTCAATATAATTAGTCTCATTTCTGGTCATTGCACTGATGCACCGCTTATATACCCTGGAGATATCTTCTTCATCTATAATTTTTCCCTTTCTTACCGTAAAAAGTTCGTAAGGGTCTTTAATGCCGTATTGATAATAAAATTCCTGATTAACCCGCTTAAGAACAAGTTGTCCGTCATTAATCTCATACTGAAGAATCGCACCAATAATCATGTCGATAATTCCGCGGCTTTCAGGATTTCTGATTGTAAAAATACTTTCGACATTAAATTTGTCTGTATCATCATGAATAAGAACACGATCTTCAAAATCTTTTTTAAAGAACTCTTCTTCACATACAGGCTTGGAAAAATAGAATCCCTGAATGTATTTACAACCCATATGCTTAAGGAAATTAAGCTGTTTTACGTTCTCAACGCCTTCTGCTATTACATCCATACCAAGCAGCTTCGCCATATTGATAATAGTAGACACCACATTAGCTGCTTTCTCTGAACCATCTATTTCATCAATAAGAGTCTTATCAATCTTAAGTATTCCAAAAGGCAGTTCTTTGAGGGTATTAAGAGATGAATATCCTGTTCCGAAATCATCAATATGTATACTAAATCCATATTCACAAAGCCTGTCAATTGTATCCTTTATCTTGACCGGATTATCAATATATGCACTTTCGGTAATCTCAATTCTTAATTTATCCGGTGCAACATCGTACTTTGTAACCAGACCTACAAGTACATCATACAAATTGTCAAACAGGAAGTCTGCTCTTGATATATTAATTGACAATGGAATTACGGTCTTGCCCTCTTCCTTCATCCTCTTAAGTATTCTGCAGGCTTCCTCCCACACAAACTTATCCAGTCTTGTAATCAGATAATTCTGTTCAAAATATCTTATGAATCTGCCCGGCGAAAGAAATCCCAGTGTAGGATGCTCCCATCTTACCAGAACCTCTCCACCTGCCATCACGTTAGAATCAGCATAATATATAGGCTGGATATATACCTTGAACTGTCTTTCCTTCAGTGCATTGTCAAAATCAGCGGCAAGACGCTGACCCATTATTATATCCTCACGTTCAGAGTTATTATAAATAGCCACAGCTTCCGTATACTTGCCCTTAATACTGTTAAGTGCAAGTATAGCCCTGTCGCACATCTTAATAACAGGAACATCCCTTGATCTTACCTGGTAGCAGCCTCCCTGTATAAGAATACGGTGTTCCACGCCTTCCCTGCGGAATACATATACATTATTCTTAAAACCATAAAGCTTATCATTTGCAAAAACACAACATACAAACTTATCATTACCAATTCTTCCGCAGGTTCCTCTTGTAACCTTGGCCTTAATTTCAGCCGCAATTTCTTTTAGAAGCCAGTCTCCTGCTTCCATTCCATACAAATCATTGATAACTTTAAACTGCACAATATCCCATACAAAAATGTCAAAATTGTCATTAGGATTGTCAGCTAGTAACTTGTCAGTCTCATCAATAAAACCTCTGAAACTGCTTATACCTGTTAGTTTATCCAAAATAAAATCACCCGTTCTTCCTTTTTCCTCTCATTAACTCTCGTACTAACATATTCGTATTATATCATACATTTCCTGTTTTGGCACTATAATCTTTAATATTACTAAAAAAAATCACGGCCCATCGAGCCGTGATTAATTTAATTATCCTAAAATCATTCTGTCATTAACTGCATCTTCCCCACCGACGCTATTGAACTTTTCAAGCAGTTCCTCAACCGTGAGATTTTTCTTTTCTTCGCCTGATATATCAAGAATAATCTTTCCGTCTTTCATCATAATAAGACGGTTTCCGTGTGCGATTGCATCTTTCATATTATGGGTAATCATAAGTGTTGTAAGATGATCTCTGTCAACAATAGTCTCTGTAGCATCAAGCACCTTTGCCGCAGTCTTGGGATCAAGTGCAGCTGTATGCTCATCAAGCAGCAGAAGTTTAGGCTTCTTAAGTGATGCCATAAGAAGTGTTACTGCCTGTCTCTGACCTCCTGAAAGGAGTCCTACTTTGGATGTAAGTCTGTCCTCAAGCCCAAGGTCAAGAATCTTAACTATTTCTTTAAATCCGGCACGTTCTTTGGCTGTTATCTCTCTTGCCAATCCTCTGAACTTGCCTCTTCTTGCTGCAAGTGCCAGATTCTCGTCAATTCCCATTGTAGGCACCGTTCCCATCATAGGATCCTGAAATACTCTTCCAAGGAATTTTGCTCTCTTATAATCCTGCATCTTGGTAACGTCAATACCATCAATAAGGATACTGCCATCATCCACCTTCCATGTTCCGGCAACTGCGTTAAGAAGTGTGGATTTACCGGCTCCGTTACCTCCGATTACAGTAACAAAATCGCCATCATTAAGTTTGAGGGAAACACCGTTTAATGCAACTTTTTCATTAACAGTGCCTGGATTAAAGGTCTTATATATATTATTAATTTCCAGCATTTTCAGATTCCGCCTTTCTTGATGATGTCTTTATATTTTTTCCGAATATCTTGCCTTTCCAATATGGAAATGCAAGGAACAATGCGATTACCATTGCCTGAATAAATTTAAGCAGGTTAGGATCTATTGGGAACCAGAGTATTATTGTTACGATTATGTAATAAATCACGCCACCGAGTACAACTCCCAAGAGCTTTAATGCAAAATTCTTAAATATCTTTCCGAAAATTGCTTCTCCGATTACCACTGCTGCAAGACCGATAACGATTGCTCCTCGTCCTGTTGCCACATTGGCAGCTCCGGAATACTGTCCCATAAGTGCTCCGGAAAAAGCAACAATACCATTAGAGAGCACAAGCCCGATTACTTTATTGACATCCGTATTAATACCCTGGGCACGGCTCATATTAGGATTGCTTCCTGTTGCTCTTAAAGATGCTCCTCTCTCTGTTCCGAAGAACCAGTAAAGAACAATTATAAGAACAAGTGATGCCACACCAAATACAAAAACAGGCCACTTATAAAAAGGATATCCACCCTTCATATACATACTTGACTCAATAAGATCATAAGTTCTGTTACTTATTGTCATATTAGAACCGCCAAGTATCTTTAAATTAATTGAATAAAGACCAAACTGTGTAATGATACCTGCAAGTATGGCAGGAATTCCCATAAGCGTATGGAAAAGTCCTGTCACAAGACCTGCAGCCATACCGGCAAGTGTGGCATACAGCATACATAACCATATGTTCTGTCCTTTTGTCAGCATTACCGCAAATACAGCAGCTCCGAGACTGACAGTACCATCAACTGACAAATCTGCAATATCCAGTATTTTGTATGTAATAAATACACCTATTGCCATAATTCCCCACATCATACCTTGGGAAATAGCGCCTGGCATTGCGCTAAATAATGTTGTTATATCCACACCTAAAACCTCCGGTAATTATTTATTCTGTAGTAACGGCTTCGTAACCTTCTGGAATTGTTACGCCAAGTTCCTTACAGATTGCTTCATTATATTTCTTTGTATATTTTGGAGCATACTGGATATCCATCTTAGAAACATCTGCTCCGTTTGCAAGAATCTCGTATGCCATCTTGCCTGTAGCATATCCAAGATCATAATAACTGATTGAAAGTGATGCAACACCACATCCCTTACAGATTCCTTCTTCACCTGCGATTACGGGAACCTTTGCAGGCATACAAATATTGTATACAGCACTTGTATTCTCTGCTACCGTATTATCTGTAGGAACATATAAAACATCTGCGTAATCTGCGGCAGTCTGTGTCACATTTGAAATATCATTGGAATCAGCAAATGGGAACTGCTTGCTTTCGATGCCAAGCTTATCGAGTTCTTCGCTGACTACTTTAACCTGATATAATGAGTTAGCTTCTGCCGAACAGTAAAGAAGAGCAACCTTTTTTGCATCAGGGAAAAGTTCTTTAATCATTGCTGCCTGTTCAGCTAAAGGAGCAAGGTCAGATGTTCCTGAAACGTTAATACCTGTCTTGCCTGAGAAATCTTTGATATCAAGAGCAACACCGTATTCTGTAACTGATGTTCCGAGAATAGGAATTGAACTTGTAGCAGCAACTGCGGCCTGTAATGCAGGAGTTGCATTTGCTAAAATAAGATCTACATCTGATGATACAAAACCATTAACGATTGTTGCACATGTTTCCGTATCATTCTGTGCGTTCTTCTCTTCAAACTTAACCTTGTCACCAAGTTTTTCCTGAAGTGCTTCTTTGAATCCCTTTGTAGCTGCATCAAGAGCAGGATGTTCAACTAACTGGCAGATACCTACTGTATATGTACCGTCTCCTTTGTCTGTCTTGGTGCCACCGCTTTTTCCGCATGCTGTTACACTTACAGCCATAAGTACGGCAAGAGCAACTGCGGCAAACTTTGTCATTTTTTTCATTTTCTGTCTCCTTTCCGATAAACTGTGAAAAACAGTCTACCCTCAGTCCGTATAAGGTCATATTCCTTAACGACTGTTCTATATTTACATGTAATCCTAAATATTATAAATCAACTCCTTGCCTTCGTCAAATTATATTATTTTTAAGTTTCATGTTTATAAAACGATGGACCGCATTGGTATCTTTATCCGGTTCACCATATATACACATTTACCTCATTTTTTTGTCACATTATTAAAATAAAATGATACGCAGTAAAAATAAATCAACTTATATGAAAGGATTTTGCTTATGAAGAAAAAAATAACAAGTTTCCTGGCTTTTGTTATACTGGCTGCCGGAATTCTTCTTGTCGTTTTTTTACCCGGCAATAAAAAAGCAACAAAACGGGACGGAACATCCACTTCGGCTGATGATAATCAGGAATCCATTTTTCTTACCGTAAAAAATGCAGATATTGAAACTGATTACGATGAAAGTCAGGCAGATAAAATCGAATTGTCTGATTCTATGACTGACAAAACCATAGAAATCACTTCCGGAGGTACCTATATAATATCCGGTTCGTTATCTGATGGTCAGATAATCGTAAATGCCCCGGACTCTGAAAAAGTCCACCTTATACTTAATAATGTAACGCTTGGTTCATCAACCGGTGCTCCGATATATATTAAGTCTTCCGACAAAACAATAATCACGCTTGCCAAGGATTCCGAAAATTCTTTAAGTGACACAAACAGGGAATCCGGAGATGACAATGCAGTTATCTATTCCGAAACAGATCTGTCAATCAACGGCACAGGTACACTAACCATAAACGCACTTTATAACAATGGTATCAACTGCCGCGATGACTTAAAACTTATTAACGGCACCTATATCATCAACTCTGTTGATGACGGAATTGTAGGTCATGACTCCGTAACTGTTGCCGGCGGAACTTTCACCATCAACTGCAAGGGCGATGCTATCAAGTCAGGTAAATCGGATAATGACTCAGAAGGATATGTCCATATAACCGGCGGTGAGTTCACAATTAATTGCGGCGGTGACGGTATTCAAGCCGAAACCTATCTGTATATAGAAAACGGAACCATTAATATTACAGAATGCTATGAAGGCATTGAAGGTCATAATGTAACCATTGATAATGGAACAATAAGCATAAATTCTTCCGATGACGGCATTAATGCCGCAAAAAATTCTGCTTCATCTATCGTAATAAACGGTGGTGACATATATGTAAATGCCGAAGGTGACGGCATTGATTCCAACGGAACTATAGTGATTAATTCGGGAATCGTTGTTGTGGATGGTCCGGTATCCGATGGTAACAGCGGTCTTGACTACGATGCAAACTGTACAATAAATGGCGGATATATATTTATTGCAGGTTCAAGCGGTATGGCTGAAGGTTTTTCTTCGGATTCCACACAATGCGGTGCGCTTTTAGCCGTAACTAACGGTAGTGCGGAAAATACAGTTTCCCTTGCAGATTCAAAGGGCAATGTAATATTAAGCTATACCCCATCGAAAAAATACAGTGCATTAAACATATCTTCTCCGGATATGAAAACAGGTGAGACCTACACTCTTTATACCGGCGGTACAATTACCGGTATAACAGAACTTAACAGTAGGATTTCAAAAGGCGGTACAATATCAGACGGAAGCTCTGTTTTAGAATATACACAGTCAGATGTGACCTACTCCGATATTAAAGGCGGTTTTGGTCCCGGCGGCAATGGTCGTCCAAATGGCGGCAATGGTGGTCCAAATGAGCGTCCTGGTATGCCTGATATGTCAGACGGCGAACGTCGTGAAAAACCTGACAATAACGGTTCACGTCCTGAAACCCCCGGTGAGACTTCCGGAATTTCATAAAAATAAGACCTCTGTTCATGTTATGCCTGACAGAGGTCTTTTTTGTACTATATTTCCATTTGTTTTCCAAGTAACGTTGCTGCCGATGCTGCCAGTTTATGTTCTGCATCACCCATGATACCGTTTTCATCTTTTCCTATTATCACAACCGCCCCCATAATATCGCCTTCGCTTATTATAGGTGCTATTACCTGTCCTGAAAAAACATCCATTTCATTCCATATTTTTACCGGCCTTTTTTCACCTTTTCCTGTTATATATAAATTACGTTTTTCAATTATCCCATACAATTCTTTTGTAATTGGTTTTCCTATGGTATCCTTTTTCCCTGCACCGGATACAGCCACAATTGAATTTTTGTCTGTTATTATAACTATATGTCCGCTGATATGAGCAAGAGTATCCGCATACTGTTTCGCGTATTCGGATATTTCCCCTATTTGCGAATATTTTCTCAGGATTATTTCTCCGTCTTTTTCGGTAAAAATCTCTATAGGGTCACCTTCCCTTATTTTGAGGGTACGTCTGATTTCCTTCGGTACAACAACTCTGCCAAGGTCATCTATTCTTCTGACAATTCCTGTCGCCTTCATGCTAATTTTCCTCCAATGCAAATATTTCTATATTCGTTATGGAGTTAGTATGTGGAAAAAGCGGGGAAATATTCTTGTTGCAAATGTCAATATTAAAATGTAGCTTTTTTATCATAATCATATAAGAATGTAGGATGGTTCATTTATGTTTATCACAGAACAACGATGAAGCAGTCTGTCAAACAACGTATTAGTCAGTACTGATTCCTGAAATATATCTTAAAATCCGATAGCACACAACACTTCAAGAAGTTGCAAGTTTTTTGTAGATTTTTAGAGCATTTTATTGAAATCTGCAAGTTTCTGTGTTACGATGTAGAACATTATATTGTAGCTTGATTATGCTGATGACATGGATGAATTTTTAAGTAAATAACCTATGTAATAAAATTACTATTTATCTTCATCAGCGTGTCGCTCCTTTGAACACCACGATGAAAGAAAGGATACTCTTATGAACCAATACACAGAATTACTCAATATTAAAGCTGAAACGCTGTCACCAGACGATGACGGCTATGAGGAAAGCCTACTTGAGATATCTTCTCTGTTCCGTGGATTTGATGAAGCATTAACAACCTTTATCGAGAATCACGGATACACAGGAGATTTAACTGATGTGCCTGCAAAAGCACAATTTCTCCGTGAAAGATTCAAAGCTGCTGATATGAAGCTGCCCCGTGATTTCAAGGAATGGTTTGTGCCGAACAAGAAGGTCTCTCGCAAGACGGCATTTCAAATCTGCTTTGCGTTCGGATTGGGTGTTGAGGAAACCAACGATTTTTTCAGATGCGTTCAGTTTGAGCGTGGCTTTGATTGCCATACCATAAGCGAGGCTGTTTATTACTTTTGCATGAGGAACGGTCTTTCATATATTGAAGCACAAGAGATTATTGCCCGTATTCCTGTGCCTAAAAAGGCAAAAACCATTCCCAACCGTGAGGTTCTTTATACCGGAACTATCATCGAATACATAAACGGCATTGACGATAAAGAAAAGCTTATACAGTACATCATAGATAATATCAACGATTTCCAATACAACAATGCTACAGCTATCAAATACATTCAAGAGCTTTGGGCTGAAATTTCCAAAGCAGACGGATTGGCTGCAAAAGAGGGTTTGATAATAGACAGAACCTATAATCGGTTTGAGGATAGACATATAAAAGGTGTGACAGACACTCGTTCTAAAGAAGTTATTGATGCAGAAATCCGTCAGCAGGAGCAAGAGGTCAGGCCCTACGATTATGTGGTTGCCGGTTCGGATGCCTCAACCTGGATTATCTTCTCTCAGATAATCGGTCTGGCGAACTACCAAGAAAACGAATATGCCACCAAGTATGACCGTTCTCTGTCCTCGGTTTTGTCCGGAAACAAGCTAATGCCGTTAAAGGCGGATTACTGTTTTCCAAACAGACAAAACATTGACAAGCTCATTCGTGGAGATTCAGTCGGTGATGATGAAATCATTCGGAAGATGCTGATCTTCCTTGTCTTCTATACTCATTGGGCAAAGCTCGTCATCAGCAAAAACGATGCTTTCTATTCGGCAAATTTCTCTGATGCTGAAAGATGTCTGGATACGATAAATGTCCGCCTTTTGGATGCAGGCTATCCAGAGCTATATGCTGGTAACCCTTATGATTGGCTCTTTAAGTGGGCGTTGAACGATGAGAATCCGCTTATTGCTTTCAGACATTATATGGGTGAGGTTTTTGCCATAAAAGAATATAATACCAAAGATTGATTTGGCATTGGCAAAACCAAATTTTGAAAACCATACGCTATAATCAAGTCACAACGACGAAAAGGTGGTAAACTTATGGACCATAGAATTGCTTTGAAACCAAATACTTCACTTCGCTTATGCAACGATAGAGGCGAAGCAATTCAATGTGTCATTGAAAGCGAAATCGGTCGTGGTGGCTCTTTCATTGTGTATGAAGCATCCCGTATAACTGATACCGGTGATAAAACGCTGTACAGAATAAAGGAGTTTTATCCTTATAAGCTCAATATCTTTCGTGACGAAAACAACGTTCTGACCCCATCGGTTAATGATGCCAAGGTCTTTACTCAAAGACAGGAGCAGCTCCGTTCTGACTTCTCACGCACAAATCAGTTATTCTATTCAGATACCAATTATTCCGCGATTACAAATCAGCTTGATGTTTTCAGACAGAATGGTACTTCCTATGTTCTTTCAGCTTATTCTTCCAAGAGAACATTAGCAACATATAAACCGGAAAGCCTAAAAGAGTGTATCACGCTCGTTAGGCAAGTAGCTTATGTCTTGGGCAACATTCATAAACAGGGGTACCTCTACCTAGATACCAAGCCCGACAATGTGCTTGTTATTGACGGATACCAAAATCAGATTCAGCTCTTTGACTTCGATTCGCTTCTTTCCATTCAAGAAGTCAAAAAAACAAATGAACCAGGCTGTAGTGATGTTCGACTCTCTTACTCTAAGGGGTTTGCTCCCATTGAACTGCAAACCTCAAAAATCAAACACCTGGGTGCTCACACAGATGTTTACAGCGTGGGTGCTTTACTGTTCTATCTCTTGTTCGGCTACACACCTACTGCACCTGATTGTGAGACGGATGCTGTGTTTGATTTTACCAAAATCCAATATGACTATCGCAAGTGTGATGATAGACTTTTCGGCTCCTTATCTGATTTCTTCCATAATGCTTTGGCTGTTTATTACGCAGACAGATACCAAAGTATGCAGGAAGTCTTGAAACAGTTACAGAAAATCGAAAAGTACGCCGACCTTGTGATACCGAGAATCTATTCCACTCAAATTGCAAAGCCTAAGATTTTCTATGGGCGTGAGCGTGAGTTTGAAGAATTGGATAGGCTCTTGGCGACCCCCGATTATAATTGCCTGTTTGTCACCGGTATGGGCGGCATTGGTAAAAGCGCGTTTATCAGAGAATATCTGACACGCTACCGAGAAAAATTTGATACGGTTTTGTATGTCCATTATAAAGGCAGTATTGAGGCAACCATATCTAATGACAGCAACATTGAAATAAATACATTAAGACAGGACGAAGAACCAAGGGCCGGCACAAGATACTTTGACAAAAAGCTTCAGAAGATTCGTGAACTAGTACGGGGAACTTCATCCGTTTTAGTAATTGACAATTTTACCGGCGAGTTTGATGATGACTTAAGGGAACTTCTCAAAGCTGAACTAAAGGTTATCCTTTTGAGCCGAAAGATTCCCCCTTATCAGAGCTGTCAAGAAATGAAGCTCTCTGCAGTTTCGGATTTGAACGCACTTCGCCGCATCTTTGAAGACAATCTTGGTCGTTCTATTGAGGATAATGAGCAAGACAGCTTTAAGCTGATTTTGGAGCGTGCCGAGGGACACACTCTTGTCCTTGAACTGATTGCCAAGCAGATTTCCAATAGTCACATTACTATTTCGCATGCAGCATCTTTAACAGATGATCACGGTTTTTCTGCTATTGCTCCGGAAAAGGTTGATTACGAAAAAGACAGCAAGCAGACCAGCGATACAATCGGAAATATCATAGATGCTCTCTTTGGAGCGAATATACTTTCTGCAGAAAAGAAAGTTTTGATGAAAGTCTCCTCTCTGCTCGGTGATGACGGAATAGACATCAATTATTTTCAGCAGATTATGAAGCTTGTGTCCAAGGATGACTTGAATGAACTGATTAAGGACGGTTGGCTAACGATTTCCGGCGATACGATTTCCATGCACAATGTAATCCAGGAAATTGTACATCGCTGGGAATGGACACCGGAGTATATCAATGCAGCAGAGCAGTTCCTGACATACTTCTATGTGGAAATCCGTTTGGAATCCACCAAAAACAACTACCCGAAAAAACTACGAAAATATATAACCGCCGCCTATGCAGAATTGCCACCGAAGCTGAAAGACAAATGGATATTCCAGAAGTTGATTGCGTATCGTGACCGCAGTATAAAGAAAATCGACAAGTGGCTTGGAAAGAAGTTTTACGAGGAATGGCTTATCGGGAAAGTCAATCGTGAACGGTATGCTCGCATCAAAGACGAATCTCCTGCAGACATCGAAAAGCTGACGAAATTACTTTTCCAGGCAGAAAGTATTATTAAGCAATGCCAGAGAGAAGAAGCAATTTGTGATAGAGACATATTTATGAACTTACAGTTTACTGTACTTCTCAATATGCCACGATATAGAGAAGATTTTATTTTCTCAGAAACAAGTCGACTTCTTGCTGATATTGCTAAATCCATTGACTTTAGTGATATTGCAAACTCCATACGTGACATGAGGCAGGATGCGGTTGTGATTATGCGGAGCTATGAACTAATATTTTCCATTTATGCTGCCCATGGCGACAAAGAAGCTATGAAGGACTGGCTTGATAGTGCAGAAAAAGCATCCAGACATTTCCGAAAACAAGAGGCTTATGCCATTTACTATAATATGGTTTCTGATTATTATGATATTCTTCTTGACGGTTCTTACAGTGCCGAAGACTTCAATGAAAAACTTTTGCTATACAAGATGCTTGATGCTATCGAGAAAACTCTTCATTACTCAAAGCGAGGTCTTTCTCACGACGGCAATCACCTATATGCAAAAAACATTCTGGCTAAGGCTACAATTTTAATGCGTAGTGGTCTAAGCACAGAAAAAGAAATCAGCAACCTCATCAACACAGCTAAGAAAATAATCGAAGAAAACACTTCACAATATGCCGATGTCCGTCTGCAATACTATTTGGTATGTGCCTGGTATTTCGCTTTAGTACATGATAGTGCAAAGTTCACGGATGTATTCATTAAGGATGCACGGGAACTGTCGGACATCATCATTCCAACAGATTTACAGAAAATTGAAGAAGTCATTATTCCATGTGCAAATATTTTCTTTGAATTGAGTTATCACGGCAGGGCTATGGCTCTACTTTACGAAGGAACACGCCTTTGTGCAAAACACGCAAATACAGATTCATACGCTCGCATAAGGCAAGAACTATGCAACCATCTCTGGGAGGTTGGAATCAATGCACAACAATTTGATTTGTGTCAAAAGACAATCGAACTCATAGAGGCTGAGAATGAAGAAATTGTTGACCCCAAAAACAAGGTTGTCATTCCAGACAAAGTTCGCAGTATAATAGTAAACAAAACAACTTAATACTTCTCAAAACACGAGAGCTTGGACTGTCATCGTCCAGGCTCTTTGGTTTTGCATTGGCAAAACCAGATATGAAAATGCCTGTGCTAAACTTTAGTCAGTTCAAAAAAGGAAAGAAAACAAAAATGAATACCAACCAGGAAATCATAGACCATCTGACAGAACTGTAGGAGGCTATGGCGAGAGAACATCTTCCGGAACTCTTTTCCAAAGAACTACTACAATATACTTCTGCTCTCTAACGAGCAGGCACACAAATTATATGAAGGGAGGGGTTCTTTTAGGTATCGTTTACCTTTGCACTCCCGGTCTTGCCGGTGTAGGAGTAATCATTGATAACGCATTGGTAAGTCAGGTTCTGGAAACAAGTTCGGGTCGTGCTCCAGACATGACACGTGTCTTGTACTCCTTGAGAGGTGGCGATATTGGAGCAGGAATCGTTACTCTATGGAATGCCGGATAAAGGAACGGCATAGTTAAAGAAGCTTCAATCACAACGCTGATTTTCTCCCTCGGAATTAGTGTTGGCATGGTGCTTCTACACAGACATCACTGAAAACAAATCTACAAATTAAGGAGGGTATTAACTTTATAGTTGAGGAGGTCAATGACGAGTATTAACTTCCTCGTCTGACCGGAAAGGAATAATAAAATGAAAAAACTATTATCTTTACTTCTTGTACTTTACTTTATGTTTACTCTTGCTGCTTGCGGTAGTAATACGGGCAACAAAGGTTTTACAGGTAATGAACAACAGACCCAAAAAAACAGCTCCGAAATTACGCCATCTGATGACAAACTGGTACAATCCGACGAGGAGTTGGGAACTTTCAATAAAAACGCTTTTCTTGACGAAACTGTTATGGTTGACGAAGGTGGCGTAAAGATTACAGCAACAGGTTTGAATTATACGAATTACGCCGTGGAGTTGGAACTCACGATTGAGAATAATAGCGGCAAAGATTTATCGTTCATTAGTGGCTCAATTGGATATAGCTGTAACTCCATAAACGGGTATATGGTGAACGACGGTTATTTGAACTGTGATGTGACAAACGGCAAAAAAATCAATGACACTATCAGCTTCCGCTATGCCGATCTTATGTTGTACGGTATCAATGAGATTGCCGATATGGAGATTGGCTTCGATATATCAGACGATGACTACAACCATACATACTCCGGTCCACGGCAAGTAAAAACCTCGGCATTTAATACACATGACTACAGCAAGGATTATTACCAAAAAGCAATAACAAGTGATACCGCTATGAACACATACAACTATGACATCCCTCAATTCTCACAGGATACTCTTTATGATGTTAATGGTATTAAATTGCTATCAAGTGGTGTGATGATAAGTCAAGACAACAGGACTACTTTGCTTTTGGAGTTGGAGAATACCACAAGCGATATGGTATATGTATCTATTTCTGATATTGTAATCAATGGTTTGGTCGTATGCAGCTCCAGATGGTCAAGTGATGCTATTAACCCTGGCAAGCGTGGAATTGTCAATGTAGAAATATCGGATGTTCTGGATTCGGAATACTGGAGCATTTATGGCATCAAAGAAGTCGGTTCAATCACTCTGTCTCTAAGTCAGCGTAACTCTGATGGAATTGAAATTGCAGACAAAACCTCGATTGAGATTATCGTCCCTGATGCAAAAGCCGAGTATGATACTACAGGTGATGAAGTCTATAACAACGGCGGTTTAAGGATTGTGGCAAAGACAATTCTTGAAGATTCGTCTAAATACAGTTCCAATATGTATGTGCTTTTGCTCGCAGAGAATAATAGTGGAAAAACACTTACCATAAACGATGTGTATAAGTCTCTTTCCGTAAATGGTTTTATGACAAACTATTCCTTCTATGGCATGGAGCTTACAAACGGAGCGTGTGCTGTCCTTAAAATTGATTTGTGGGGATATTCCTTGGAGGGCAACAAGATAGGTTCTGTCTCTGATATAAAAGAGGTTGAGGTTGGATTTAAAATCAAAGATGGATACAATACGATTGATGAACCTATGATCAAGATTCCATTCAACTAATGGGAATTGGAAAACGATGGAATCATCCGTAGCCACGCATCGTTCCAACACAAAATGGAGCACGGTCATAAATGACCGTGCTTCATTTACAATGACCTCTATTTCATTATTTTTTCAAGTTCACCAGTTTCTCCGAATTTGAATTTATCGACAATATTAAATCTTGTCCAGCTTTTATTTTCAAAATCATATACAATAAAATCATTATCCATACAATCAACAAACGGAATGATTCCCATTTTCGTAAAAGCTACATGTAAATCATCCTCTGCATTCATTATTTCTGAATATGAAATTACTCTATATTCTTCAATAAATAATGGTTCATCAACAATAGAAATAATACCTTGGGCAATTTTCGGTAAAGAAGTATTATATTTTTTTTCAATCATCTCCACTTTAATACAATCTATATCAGTCGTTTTAGCACTTTCAAAAAAATCCAATAATTTCATTTCATTCGCCTCCTAACAGTTGGTCTATCTTATAGTATGCACTTCCTATTTTATGAATACCTCTGCTGTCAAAATGTACGTCCGCATGCATAGGAGTGATATTACTTACTTCATTTTTTCCACCTAAGCCTAATGGCTGAATATGATGAGCATCATAATCCATTTCGGCTTTTCGAATACATACCTGTTCTCCATCCTTATTTGTTATATAAACATCCTTGTCATACTTAGGCCAAGGAATTCCATGAACATCTTCCCATTGTTTCTTTAATCCATCCTTGGATTCAATAAATTCTTCTCTGAGTTTTTTATTCTCTTCCGGAGAAACCTTTTTTAGATCTTCAATATCAAAAAACTTCTCTGGGAAGGTCTGAGCAAATTCTGATAGCGACTTTAAATCATCAATATACTCTTCCTTTAACTCTTTTAATAATTCTTTAAATTCGCCGGATTCAGCTAATGACTTCATATCTTCAAAAAAAGATTTCACGAAATCCTTAGCCTTTTCTAATGTCATGCCATTCTGAGGCTTTATTTCTTTGAAATTATCTTTCTCTGTTTTGGCAATTTCCGAAACTTCTACTAATTTTTCCAATCCCATTAGCAGACACCTCCATTATCTTTAAGTACCTCAACAAATCTGCAAAACAAGTCACTAAACTCATTATCTCTAATTGACTGCTCATATAATACAAGTGATAAAGCAATGTCTATCTGTTTTTTACTATATGCTTTTATTGATGGATTAAGCTGTTCTACAATGTCTTTAACACATTCTTCCATATCCCTGTGACATCTTGCAATATCTATTGCATTTCTCGCCGCTAAAAAGTCATATAAGAGTGTGCTTAGCATTTCAAAATCTTTGTCTTCGCTGCACTCTACATAATCTATCAAATCAACCTTTACCTTTGTGTCGAGCTTCGATTTAATAACTAACGATTTAAGCTGGCTGATTTGCTTTTTATTTCCCTTTCTAAACAGTTCTTTATTCATTATGCAATCCAATAATGACTTCGCAATTTCATTTGATTCAACATCATAACCATCAATATCTTCTGGATTAAATATGTATGGAGTATCCGGTTCTTCATGTTTATCAATTTTACATAACACAGGTTGAACCCATTCATTCTGATAAATAGCTGCAACACCACAAGGGAGTTTGGCTAATTCCGTAATCTGCTCATCATTCAGATTTGCTGCTCTACCTACGAGTTCCCTATCTGACTGGTCCGGCAATCTCATAATGATTTTTGTATTTGTATTTCTAATTACAGACATATCCATCATACCTGGAGCCTGATCTGCTATAATAAACCCTTCCCCATATGTACGCATTTCTGCGATTGCATTGGCAAGCATTTCAACACTTTTGCCGATTAGATTTGAACTCTCAGAACTCTGCTCCGTTGACGTTCGTTTAAGCAAATTATGTGCCTCTTCTAATACGGTCATATGTTGCAAATCAGCATTCATATGCGTAGAATTTGTTATCCGATGTTCTTGTAATTTAAGAACAAGCATTCCCATTATAAGAGCCTTTGTTTCAACAGAACCGATTCTGCTTAAATCTACAATAACATTTTCATCGAACAGCTTATCCGCTTCAATTTCATCACAACCGAATATAATTCCATTTATTCCATTCGTAAGTGATTTTAATCGTGTCAATAAAGAACCTTTATAAGCACCTTTGTTTTCATTATCAAACTCACTGGAGTCTATTAATTCTTTTATATTTCTAGCCACATCATTAAATGTAGGGTATAATTCTTCCCTATATTTGTTTCGAGAATTAATCATATCCCAGCCACAATCTATATATGACTTTTCAACTGCATCTTTAAGGACTGCAGGCATTGCAGCATACATCGGCCAGCAGACATTAAATATTTCAACCAATCTATCAAGATGTTCTAAAATATGAACTCCTTTAGGAAAACTAAATGGATTTATTCTAAGCATTGGAGATAGCAACGGATTTGTTCCATAAACAGATACATCTTTATATCCGCCAAAAATATTCTTATACTCTCCTTTTGCCGGTTCTACAACCAAAAACTTTATATTTTTCTTACGTACTCTTGATAACAATTGATAAATAGTATTACTCTTACCAGAACCTGTACTACCAGTAATAAACGTATGTGACGTAAGTGATTTTTGATACAAAGATATCCGGTTGTTTTCAATATGATTCATATGAAATACATCACCCAGATCAATTTCATCTTTCTCATTATCAAACGGATTATACGTCACTACATTTCTTCCAAATTCCGCACATTCAAGTACAGGTAATCCTGAAATTGATTTTTGAGGGAAATTTAATGAATATGCCAATTCCTTACCTGATAAATTTGTTGTTGCTGTTACAATAGACGGATATACATTAAACGCCCTATCTTCTGACATCAGTTCTTCATTTAGCGCAAAAACAGGGTGTCTCAATTCGCGAATATAGTCCACAATTTCTTTGGCTACTGTTTTCTCGCTTGACACTACTTTACCATCAACAACTTCATCCGAAACATTTCCTTTCCAGACATTAATTGCAGACTTAGACATATAGGATTCTTCACCTAATGTTAATGCCAGATAAGAATGAGCCACATTATTTGCAACGTCTGAATCTTCACTTAATACATATGCTGCAAAGTCCCACATCCCTAGAGCTGAACTTTGTTCTAACCGTTTCATCTGATTCTCCAAAAGCTCCAATGCATGTTTAACACCATAATTCATAAAATGCTGTGTTATACCTTCATTCTTTCCAATCATCTGAGTGACTGTTGAAGACCTTGCAAAATTGGCTCCTGCATTTGCACCAAAATTCACAGCTTTCATTACGCCTGATGTTGCTGCAATGGATTTGGTTACTGCTTTACCCAACGTATTAGCTACTGCAGTACCGGTCGTTTGTGCTATAGTTTTAGAAAGTGTATTTGATAAACCTTTGGTTATAGTATCTGATGCAGTTTTTCCTAATGTTTTTGCTAAGGAGTTACCTTTTGCAGTAGAATAGTTGGTCATATCTGACACAGCATTAGATACTGATTCTGCTTTGCTTATAGATGCATTCACAATAAATAACGCTCCACCGGAAGCAGATGTATTAGTTCCAGTAGTATCTGTTGTCGTTGTACCTCCTCCCGATGTATTAGTAATAGTATCTGTTGAGGTATTTGAACTATTAGTTCCATCCATATGGGATTGGCTCTCATTTACTGTTGCAGATTCGCCTGTCGAAAGAGAATCATTTTGTGATTCAGTATTTGTCGTTGATGAATTTTCCGTATTGGAATCAGTATCAGTTGTCGAATAATTATTTCCATTCTGAACACCTGCGCTTGCTCCTACGTTTACTCCTACAGTTGCTGATGAGCCAACAGCATTATTCTCATTATAAGTATAATTTGTCTCCCACTCTGCATAAGGCCGCAGACCTGAATAAAATTCAGCTATTTTATTTTTACGTTCTTCTACATCCAAAATAGGAGTCGCCAACAAGACTATTGTATACTCCTTTTTCTTATTATCTGGGATAATTCCATCTAAGAGTTTTTCAATAGTCTGACTTATGAATTTTTCAGATTTTTCTGTAGGAATATTTGATGCAGCTGCAACAGAATAAGGTCTTTCATTATTCATACAAGGAATAATTCCTGAACCTTCTTCTGCCATTTCTGCACCGGGAAAGTTTCCTCGGATTGCTTCCATCAATCGTTTCTTGTATGAATTTATATTTACATTATTATTTGCATTGCTTGTATTAACAACTGCTAAATATACATTCGTACCCTTCTGGGTTCGGTTAAACACCAGAGCGATATTACATTCCTCATTAGAAAGGACAGCATATACATTGACTAATTTCTCCAGGTTGTTTTCTTTTTTATCTGTTACCCATTTTGTAATATTAAAATACCTGATATTATACTCTGGATTAAATATTTCTTCGTATTCCTCGTCCTTTTTTACCGGTAAATACAATTCCTTTATTTGAGGTAAATATGAGTTAAATATTTCTATGCTGCTTGCTGCCATCATACGCCATGTAGTTGCCAACGCAACTTCATCACTTGGGTTTGGCTTCTCTAACAAATATTCTTCTCTTTTATGCTGTACCTCGGCTACTTGTTCAGAGCTCAAAGCCGATAACTTTGCAACTCTGTTTCCTGCTCTATCCCCAATTTTTTTTACAACATTTTTTATTCCCATCAGTAGCCTCTCCTTTACTTAAGTTCTTTCCAAGCCATCAACTCTCTTATTGCATCTAGCGATGAACAAATTGTTTGCTGATTCTCAGCCAGTTCATTGATTTCTTCTGTATCTTTACGTATCATTTCTGCCATTTGTTTAAGCTTGGGATTCAACTCCGTAATATTTTCCTCTATTTTAGAGCACAAATTTGCCTGCCATTTTTTAAAGGCAGAATAACAATTATCATTTAAATCCTCTGACGTCATTTTAATGCTTTTAGCAACCTTATCATTAAAATAATTTGCTAATCTCTTGGTATTAAGTCTTTCACTATTACTAAATCTTAAGCCAAATATCTGACCTTTTAAATACTTCGCTTTAATAAATACTGTATTAGCCTTGTCATCAATTACTAGTCCCTTATGGTTAATAATTATTTCCGACAAATCTTCCCGCTGCTTTTCAGATAAAGCATTCGTTCCCATAATAATTGCAAGCAAAGTATTTTTGAGAGCCTCAGCGTTATCTATCCAATGTTGTCTTGTAACAGCACCAGCTTTTTCTTGTGCATCCCGAATACTCTCGTCGTACCGATTTCTCACAATCTTCATAATCTCATCAGAAGTCGCTTTATCTATTTCACTTCTTGAGGAATCCATTTCATCTTTATTTTCTTGCATTTCCTTGTAGTCTTTGACAAAATTATCCTTCATTGTTTTTAGTGTTTCTTTAATTTTCCCTTTTAGTAAACTCTGTCCATTTTCCCTTAAATGACTCCATAAATTGCTTTTTGCTTCTTCATAATCATTTTCTTGAGATGTGAATCTATTAACTTCCTCATTATTTTTTGCAATTTGGTCATCTAATTCTGCCAGTTCCTCCGGTTTATAAGAATAATCTAAACTGGATGAAACGTATGTCCTGATAAATGTTTTTGACTCTCTTACAAATTCCTCTTCTTTAGATTTTGTTGTACTTGATAATTTATCGAGCAACTGTTGTTTTTCAGCATCTAACTCCTTTTTTCTGTTTTCTATTATATTAATCAAAACTTCAGTTTTCTGTTGAATTGCATCATTAGTCTTCTGAATCACCTCATCTAAAAACATATACACCATTTGACACTTATTATAAGCTGAGTATTTGCTTGCAAAATCTTCCATTTCCTGTTCAATACAGTACAACCCACTATTAGCATATATTAAATCTGCTTCGGATTGTGAACATGCCCTAGAGTATTCAACCACTTCATTCTTAATCTGTTCCGGCATTATGTTATATATGTATAGTGTCGCATAATCCATATCATTCGGATCTGAAAACATTTCTTGTTGTGAACGATATGTTTTTCTATAATGTTTATCTGTCAACTCTCCATCATTCTTTGCTCCTAAGCCCATAATAGAGGATACAAAATAAATACCGCCCGCATACATCTTCTCGACAGAATTATACTCTAAAATGTTTAGCACCTGTTTTGCCGAAAATCCGTGTTCTGGCAAATCAGAACAATCCGCTTTATTCAGTACAATCATCGTAAAACGTTTATCTAACGCTTTTATATTTAGAACATCATCACATAATTTTGCGTTATCATTACTATCAATTGATTCATATTGCGATATCCATACAGGGATACCATTGGAAAATCCTTGTAATGCATCGGCTAAAACTTTTGAATGATCCGTATTTGAATTAGAATTTGAGCCCGGTGTATCAAATATCACAAAATTATTTCGACTTCTTCCCAGAACCCCTTTCTTCGCAAATGGCACTTCAACTTCAATAACATCACTTATTTCAATTGAGTCCATATTCTTCTTTTCATATCCATTAATAAACTCTAGTGCTTTATTAATAAGACAATACATATCCTCATTTCCTTTTTCTTCCATCAATCTTGATAATTCTACCAAGAGTTCATCCTCAACTTTTCCTTTCCTAACCCTAAACGTTTTTTTCTCATACAATAATTCAATTACATCATCCCAATGCTTAAATTTTATCCTTGCAAACTCATCAGAATCTGAAATTGATATTTTATAAATTTTTGCTGTTACCGGGTCCCCTCCGCTTGGTAAAATTTCATGCCCAATAAGAGAGTTAATAAATGTAGATTTACCAGCACTATAATTACCAAATACACAAATCGGAATAATATCATCTAACGCATCTGCAACTTTACTCAAATTGCGTTTGACATCCTCATTTCCATAAATGATTTTTTCGATAACCGGCTGTACCGTCTTAAATATCTCTTTCGTATCGCTTAATATAAGTTTTGCATTTTCTAAAATAACCCTAGCCTTTGTTAAGGTTACTTTACTCACTACTTCTGGCATGTGACATATTTTTTCCAATTCTTCATATTCCTCTTGCGTACCTTCAAAAGATATGTCAATTTTTTCTCCATCTATATAGTATTCATCAATTATGATATCTACTATTTTCTTTATCTTAAAAGGAAAAAAGCTCTTCCCAGACTCGTCTTCTCTCAATCTGCTATCCGGATTACACTTTTCTATTTCTTCCCAGTCTCCTGCATTTTCCTTATAGTTTAAATATTCTATTTTTCTTTCATATGGATTGCTCCTAATTTTTACCATCGCCATTGCATTCTTCTCCTGTATTATATTTATTTTTTCTTAATGTATCTTCCCGTAATACACACGGTTTAAATTCTTCATGCTTAACCCATCCATATTATACCATATGCAGTCTAACATCATAATTCAATGCTATTGCATTATGATTAGAAAAACCTCCTAAATTAATCCAGACGGCACCCTTTTTGCTGTAACATCCATAGCTTCATCATCATTTTCTGGGGTAAAATTTTTGCTAATAAATGGCAGAATTTAACATAAAAACTATACACGGATATGTCCCTTCCCATATCTGCATCATGAAGTGCCTTTCTCGCAACCACGGATGGCTTTACCATATGGCTGAAATATGTGGTTGCCCTTTCTGCACCGATAATTCCTCTGTTATAAAGCTCTGTTTTCATCCAGCCCGGGCATACTGCCGTTGCAATAATTCCTTTATCTCTGAGTTCTACGTTAAGCGCCCTTGTATAATTTCTTACAAATGCTTTGGTTGAACTGTAAATATTCTGATAAGGCAAAGGCTGGAAGGATGCCTGTGATGCCACATTTATTATATGGCTGCCTTTTCTCATGTATGGAATACACACAAGCCCCATTGCCACAACCCCGCTTACATTAAGGTCAATCATGTTTACCGATTCGTCTATTGAAATATCATCATAGGAACAGAACTTTGCAAAACCTGCATTATTCACAAGGTATTTTATATTGCATTTCTTTAATTCCTCAAGTGTTCCAAAAGTTTTTATATTGTCTTTTACCGATAAGTCCATTGAAAAAACTTTGATTTTTTTACCGAAATGCTCTTTAATCTTATTAAGCCTGTCCTCATTTCTTGAGATAACCCAGACCTCGTCAATGTCCTTTCTCCTGACAAAAAGTTTAACAAATTCCTTTCCGAATCCGCTGCTTGCCCCCGTAACTATTGCTATATTTTTCATTTTACTCATTTCTCCTTAATAATTTTTTATATGATAAATCCATGGCAAAAGCGCCAAGCGGTGCCGTTATGACAATGGCGAGTACGGCTATTGTCAGCACTGTTTCCCCACAGGCAAAATTAAGTGCCAGAGGGATTCCTCCTATGGCTGCCTGCACCGTGGCTTTAGGTGTATATGCCATCATTGTAAATAATCGTTCCTTCTTATTAAGCTCAGTTTTAATAAGACAGACAAACACGCCTGCCATTCTGAAAATTAAAGCTCCAAAAATAACAATCAATGCTTTAATACCCATGTTTCCAAGGTAATTGATATTGACGGTTGCTCCCACAAGCACAATTGCTATAAGTGCTGAAAACTTAATAGATGTATTAAGCATATCTTCTGTTGCTACAAGGATAAACGAAATACTCAATATTAGCAATACTTTTATCGTATCTCTTATATGTATTTTGTGAACTACCCATTGTCTTAAGCCAATGGGCTTCCTGCTTCATCGACCTCGTA